>Ga0209080_1000624_pt1 | contig 22587 bp, 17 predicted proteins | sample JNZ110809AmetaG_FD_184123 | JGI IMG/M metagenome (GOLD analysis project Ga0209080, IMG submission 184123) | Hot spring microbial communities from Jinze hot spring, China to study Microbial Dark Matter (Phase II) - JNZ 110809A (SPAdes) (version 3) ...
AAAGGAAGGCGACACTATCGGCTTCAACGCTTGTCGTGACCAGCAAACGCCAAAGCAAGTTTACTCCAGTTGGTCTGCAACACAAGGGAGTTTTCACGACCCAAGAGCTTTCGGAAGGCTCGCTTTCTCAACTGCGGGGCAACCAACAAAGCAAAAGAGTGCCTTTGAACCCGAAGGTTCTAAGGCTTTGAGAGTGCGCCTTGAAATTGATTGGCAATCTTTAGGCATTGATAAAGAGCGCTGTCTCCTTTTCGCACCATCAATCACTTTCTTCCAACCGCCTGCGATTTTCTCGCCTGACGAACCAATCCCAGTTGAAGCAGGAAAAGGTTGGCTGCTGATATTGATGGCAGAAGATTAAATCCGCTAACGAGGTGACAGGCTTATGGTATGTCGCACTTGCATTTTTCTCGCTGCAGTTTTTGCCCTTTCGTTCCCTTTGCGAGGTGAGCAAGTTATGGGCTCAAATTGGTGGCTTAATTTGTCGGTTAAGGAGCGAATGGATTGGCTAACAGAACAAGCGAAGCGGTTAATAGATGGCTGTCGCGTAAAAGCCAATGACGGGACAATCCTTTATTGTCCCGATGGTAAAGGACATTACGGAGCGCTTTGGACGAGGGATTTCGCATACATGGTTGAAAACTGCTCCGACATGATTCCGAGTGAACACATTGAAGCCTGCATCCGTTACCTGCTTTCTGGTCAGCGTGAAGACGGCTGCATTCCCAAAGCGAGCCAAAGTTTGTTGACCCTTAATCTCCCATGCCACAATTGCGTTGAGTGTTCAGAATTGAAGGTTTGCACTTTGCAATTTCAAACTTTGCGATGCCTTTAACTCACAACTTTCAACTCACAACGCTCAAATCAAGAACGCTCAACGCATTGTCCATGCCATTGGTTTTAGTCAGTTTATTTCCTTTCTGTGCGGTGCGAGATATTCGCGCTCCCAAATCGGGTCAAGGACCTTTCGCACCGCTTCGTTGTAAGCCAACATGCCTCGGTAATATTCTTCGTCCTGAAGGGCTGCTGCAGCCGATTCATCTTCGGGTTCAGGCTTGTATCGGTCAATCAGTTCCCGCATCGTCTTGTGGTGATCGCGCATTGGGCAAGGCATGAGCCAGTTGCCATGCTCTTCTGGTCGGTCTTTTGCAAACCCGTATTCCGCCTGCCACTGCCGAATCGCTTGGAAGTAGGGCACATTGTAAATGTCCTCAATGGTGCCGCCCCACTTGTATACCTCAACGATGTTGACGGGCGAATAAGGGACGAAAACGCAAGGCATGACTTTACCGCTCCAGTCAATGTAGAAGTAACCACCACTTCGGATAGCGGATATGCAACCGTCGGAAATTGTCCCGCAGTTCCAAAAATCGGTAAACAAGATTTTGCGCTCGCGAATGATTTGCCATGTCCGTTGCCACATCCAAAGGCGTTGCTCTGGGGTTGGCAGCAGTTTAAGTGTGTAGCCGCGACCGATTGGCATGTATTGGAAGAGCCAACCGTAAAGGGCTTGGTGCTCCTCAAAGAAGAAGTCAATGAACTCGTCCGAGAAAATCTCCTCCGCATTCTCTCTCGTTGCGGTCAATGAAATCCCGTATGGCACTCCTGCTTCCCTCAAGTGAGCCATCGCTTTCAATATCCGCTTAAAGACACCTTTCCCTCGTCTGGCATCAGTTCTTTCTTCAAAGCCTTCCACAGAAATTGCTGGTGTTATGTTGCCTGCCTCAGCCATCCGCTTTGCCATTTTCTCGTCAATCATCGTGCCGTTGGTATACATCAGGAAGAAGCACTCATCGTGCTTCGCAACCAAGTCAATAATGTCGTGACCGCGCGAGCGGTAAAGCAAAGGTTCACCGCCGGTAATGGTGAAGAACCTAATGCCCCAAAGTTTCTTCGCCTCTGTCACAATGCGGTCAAGAATTTCCCAATCCAAAGACTCGCGTGCCGCTGCGTGCGAGTTGGCGTAACAGCCGGTGCATTGCAAGTTGCAGAACTTTGTTGGTGCGATGACCACGCTTGTTGGCGGATGAACACCGTGCCGCGCTTTAAATGCTTCAATGGCTTCAATCCGTTCCTTGTCCAAACACAAAGTGCATGCGCCGAAGAAGTTTTTGAGGAGTTTTCGCAAAACCGTCGGAGCAAGTTGCTTGCGTTGAAGCGCCCTGTGGAAGGAATAGACTAACGCTTTAACGATGTCTGCCTTTTCCTGCTGAACTTTCATTGGGCGGTTTGAATCTTCGCTGCGCCAGCGTTCCAAGATGTGGTGTTCCAACTCGCGGATAAGCCAATCGCGGAAGGTGTCGCTCAAAAGCGCTCGTTCAATCAACGGCAACAAAGCATAGACAACTCGCTGCTTGACAATCTCTCTGCTCACCATCTTCCTCCCCTCCTTCGCCTTTTTGGCTCTGTTTGCCTTGAGCCAATCCCAATTAATAGCACGCCTTTCGGATTTTTGTAAAGAGGGATTTTCCCCTTTTCGCTCTTTACTGTGCCGTCAGCAGTCATCTGGCTGAAGCCGGTGGCATAGGTGGCTCGTTGAGCGTTAAGCGTTGTGAGTTGATAAACTGGGCGCAATGACCACGATACGGGCTTCAGTCTGTATTGCTTACGAATTAGCGTTGACTTTAACTGGTTGGGACTTGTTTTTTCGCCATTGCTTTGGGAGTTAGGTCTTTTCCTGCAAGATGACCCGAACTGGACCAAGTAAACCGCTGGGACGCTCCCGATGCTCAAAAGCGTTGGCGTTAGTGTTGGCGACGGTGATGACCAGTTCGTTTTGACCTGTTTGAACATGCGCTGTGATCTCTGCTTGATAGGGCGGGAAGGCAAGAGGAGGCAGTGCTACACCGTTAATGCAAATTTGAGCGGTCTCCAAAACAGTGCCCAAGTCCAAGATGAGGCGTTCTTTCGGCGATAATAGACGGTCAAGGGTGAAAGTTGTTCGGTAAACTCCGATGCCTGAATACCAAGCCAACCCCAACTCGTGCCAACTCGCCAATTGTCCTCTAAATTCCGCTTCGCCGATGCGTATCTGCCAATCGGTCAAGATTTGCATGTCCTTGACTTTATAGGAAGGCGCAATGTTTAGGGATGTTCCTTCTTTCAAAACCAGCAAGTAGGATTGCCACGCGCCGAAGGGGAGGGTGATGACCGTTCGTCCATTTTCATCCACCGTTGATGGGAGCCTTTTTCGTTCGCCTTTGTGGGGCACCCACTCTTCCACGACACTCCTTCCAACCAACCTTAAGGTCGCAGTAAAAGAGCGGTCGGACTCGTTGACGATGAAGTAAATGTCGGCATCTTTCAGCACCCGCCGATGAACCTTGATGGCGTGTCGCAACGAACGGATGTAGGTTTCCCGCAAAAGCCCAAAACGGTTTTCCTGCCAAATCAAAATTTGGTCATCGTCGGGAGAAATTTCCACCAGCGCATCGGGCAAAACGACTTTCCGCAGCAAAACGACAGTTGCTTCAATGCCTTGCGGAACAAATCCTATTTGTCCTTTCCCCCATTTGACGAAATCGGGCAAAGAAAAACTTGACAGTAGGTGATGCAATGCTTCCCAACCTTTAGGCATATCGCCATTGACAACTCGGTTAGGCAACTTGTTGACGAAGATGACCGTTCCACCTGATTCGGCGAAAGCGAGCATTTTTCGCAAGGATGTTGCAACCAAGATGTCCACACTGGGGACAACCATTGCCAAAAACCGTTCCTGTCCCACCTTTAATTGTCCTTCGGCGATTTCCGCTTTCGTCAGAGCCGAATAATCCAGCAAGTCAAAGTCGTATTGGTTTTCCAACAAGCACAGTCCTAACCTGATGAGGCATTGGTCCGTTTGCTGGACAGGCAAATGCTTTTCTGGCAACTGCCACAGTTCCCACGCCCGACCATCAAAGGCTTTCGGCGCTTCAGGGGTCATTGTCGCCCATGCTTGTTCTATCGGGTAGTAAAGGGCAACAGGTGCGACATGGTTGCCTTGTGAAAGCACGGCAGAAAGCCGAGCCACATAATCCCACAAAGGCTTGCTGTGTTCCCACCAAGGGTTCTGGAAAAATTCCGAAGGAGGCGATTCAAACTTTCGGTAATCGTCAATGCTGAAGTAAAAGGCATGGCAGCACAGCCAATTGATGCCCCTCACGAACTGATAATCCACGATTTGCTTCATGTAAGGTGGAGACAACTTCCAACCGATGTTGGCGAAAGTTTCGCTGAGCACTCGTTGTCGCCCGTTGATGTGAGCGATAGAAGCGACCATTTTCTCTGCTAACTTCTCGGTCACTTCATCAATCTTGTCCACGCCAGGGACATGGAAATGACAAAGCGCTTTGAAAGGGTTGCCAGAATGCCGAGTCATCGTAAAGAGCCACTCCTCCCACTCCAAATGTCCAGTCAGCATAACGCCATGTTCGGAACACCATTTCGCCAACTTGCCGAAGAAACGCTCTTCTAACAATTCGGTAACGGTCAGCCAAAAGTCAAAACGGATTTGCTCTGTCCGCTCGCCCAAATCTTCCCACAAAGCAGGCAGCCAACGGAGCAAATCATAACCCCTACGCTTTTCAAACTCGTCGGCGAAATCATGGGTCCAAGGGATAGAGCCGACATTTCGGTCCCAAAAGTTGTTGTAAAGCCCCGGCTCGTCCACGAAAAAGCCAAGGACAGTCTTGCCGAAGTGTTCTTTGAACCGTCGGTAATACTGCTCGTGGGTCTCTTCAAGGAAAGCGTCCACAGCGCCTTCGTTCATCAGGTCAGGGTAAAGGTGATGCGAATAAGCGCCAAACCATTTTGTCGGCTGCTGCCGAAAGACCATCACGCACCAGTAACCTTCAGGGACATCCCAAGAGACAGCATCATCTCTAACAGTGAGCAAAAGTGGCTCCTCTTTGGCGTAGATATGCTCGTATTCTGAGCGATCAAACCATGAAGTTTGTTTTTTGCCTTCACGCAATCGGAGATGGGAAATGAGCGGGTTAGGGGTGATGGGTCGTATCTCAGCAATTCTGACAGCAGCGACAGCACGAACCTCTTCGGGACAAGCAAGTTTCAACTGAAAGTTTTTTGGTCCTTGAACATAGTGGCGTTCAAGGTTTAGGTTCTGTCCAACAAAGTTTGGATTTCGGGCAACGACACGACCTCCCGCATAACCGCTTGGCCAATTATCCTCGTCGTAAATCCAAACCTTCATGCCCAACCTTGCTGCTTCTTCAATGGCTAAACGGCAGCGGTCAAACCACTCTTCAGACAGATATGGAACGGTCAAGCCCTTTCGGGCGTGGATGAAAAAGGCACAAATGCCCTTTTCGTGCATCAGGTGAATTTGGCGGATGAGTTCGTCAGGGTTCAAATCTCCGTTCCAAAACCAAAAAGGGCAAGCAGTGTGTTCAGGTTGCGGTTTAGAGAAAAGGGCAACTAAAGTTTGCAAGTCCATCATACCGTCCCCCTTTCAGAACACAAAAATTTCAGGTCCAGAACGCCCCGTCATGGCATTGATGGCTGTCCAAAGGCTGGCGCTTAAGTATTCCGCCATGACCCAACCCAGAAAGCCGGGCATCAAACGACGATAAAGTCTGGTGCCGCCAAACTTTACCGTCATCGCCTTGAAAAACCATCCAAGCAAGATGGGAAACCAAAAGGCAATGGCAGGGAAGGAAGCACCTGTCAAGTAGCCGATGGGATGAAGGGGAAAAGTTGGGATAGTGCGATGCAGGAAAATCAGCACCACCATTGTTGCCACACCTATGCCTATCTGCAGCAAAGCCTTCGGCGAAGGTGGTTGACCAAAAGTCAAAAGGTGCTCCGTCCAGTTGCCGTAAAGGTTTCTGGCAAAGTAAGTCGTGAACCAAGGATGCAAATTCACTCCGCCGCGACGATACGCCGTCAAGAGAAAAGATGCTGCCGAAATGGGCAGGGAAAAAGCGACGCTGAGAGCCATCAAGTTTGTCAGCGGGCGAACAGGAGTAGCAGAAGCATGGGCGATTTTCATCCCCTGCATCAAACAAGGCATCAAAGGCGCTCGGTTGTCCAGCATGAAAAGGTGGTCAAAGAAAGTCAAAAGGACAATTTGTCGGGATGTAAACCTCTCGCTTCCAAAAAGCGTCAGCAAAAAGTTCCAAGGGCGAAGTGGATGCTGAACCAAAAGCAATCCACCCTCGCAAACGAGCCTAACGGCAACAAGATGGGTAAGGAAGAAAAGTCCAAACAAGGCAAGGGTCAGGGCAATGCCTGCTCCACCAAACCAACTCCACACACTGATGAGCAACACTCCGAGCAACAAGAGAATGAAAAAAGTTTGTGGTGAGCCTTCAAGGGAAAGGGAATTTTGACGGCACTCCGCTTCGCTCCGTGCCTTACTACGAACCAGTTGTGCCCTTGCATTCCAAAGCAAGTAAAGTCCGAACATCAAAATGCCACCAAACATCTGGTGGGCAACGAAATCTTTGACAGGATAAGCCTGAATGTTTTGCAAAGGTCTGCCCATCGCTGAAGCGATTATTTGCTGGGTGAGGAAAAAGGCATAAAAGAAAACGATGCTCCCCGTGATTTCTGTCGGTAGAAGATAGGCGAACCCGATGACGCTGAAAGGGAGAGTGATCCAAAAAGGAGCAATGGCGTCCCAAGGCTTGCCAGGAAGGTAAGGGTCAAGGTTGCGCCTTTGGACATTGATGAAAGGCACTTGCGGGAAGTAAGCGTGCAAGCCGTTGATGGTATGGATGGAGAAGGGGAAAGCAAACCAAGCCCACATCGTTTTGTTTCGGAAAAAGGAAGGAAACCAATCGCTGGACGATTCATAATTTGTCATCTCCATCGGCAAGGCGACAAGGGGAAAGACGAGTTTTTCGTTTTCCACCCATTGACGCCAAAGCAAACTTGTCAGGGCAAAAAGGGTAAGGTAAACACCGACGACCAAAGGCAAGCAAGCCGATAAAGGTCGCACCCATGCTGAAAGGAAAGGCAGTGGCGAAACGCCTTTGGGCAAACCTTCATAAAAGTAACGAACGACTTCTTTGCTTTCGGGATGAAGCCAACGGGGAATGTGGGGCAAAAGCAACTCATCCCATCGGTTCTCCGCCGTCGCATAGTAATGCGGACCGACAAGATATTGAAGGAGCAAACCTGTCAAGCCCAACGAGGCGATGCCAGAAACCACCATGACTGCCACAAAACAAGCCAAAAGTTCCTGCTGGCTTAACGGAAAGCGAAACAAGCGAAAAAGCGGGTTAAAAATAACGACGAGAACAAAAAGAGACGCAAAACTGGCGATAGGCAACGCCGTTATCCCCAACCAAGCCTGAGGCGTCGTCAAGTCAAAGTAAGGGATAAAGACGCTGCTTATGACAGCAAAGCCAAGGGCAAGCAAACAAACCCGAAACGATAAGTTTGTCCGCTCCTTTCCGACATCGGAAAGGTTCATCTGTTGATGGCGTGTCTCATTGCCCGTCTTCATCACAGAACCCTCGGATTTGAAGGGTGCAGTTCTTTTTCCCGCTCGTTCCAAAGTTCCACTAAGTCAAGGCTCTTGATGAGTTCTTGCCATCCCAATCCCTCATCGCCAACCCGCTCCATCCATAGCCTTAGTTCCTTCTCCAAAGATGCCTTGACAGGAGCGAAGGAAGGGAGATGGACGAGATTGTGCAACTGGTGAGGGTCGCTAAGGCTGTCGTAAAGCATCCACTCTTCACCATCAACGAAACGGGCGTAAGTGTATCTTGCAGTTCGGATTCCACGCCACTCCCTTAGACCTTGAACTTGAGCCTCATCAGCAGGGACTAAATCCATGAGAAACACCGAATGCTCTTCTAAAGCGCCACCAAGGAAATGTTCTGAGAAGTCTTTCCCCTCCATGTCCTCAGGGATAGGCAAACCCATCATTGACAGCAAAGTTGGCGCCAAATCCACGATGCCAATCAATTGCTCGCTCACTCGCCCTTCAGGTATCCGCCCTTTCCACTTGACAATCAGCGGGATATTGATGGCTTCCTCATAAGGCTGCTGCTTCTTCAACATCCCTTGCGACCAAAGCATGTCGCCGTGATCGGATGTGAAAACCACTATCGTGTTTTCCGCTAATCCCATTTCATCCAGTGCCCGCAAAATTCGTCCGACTTGTTCGTCCAAAGCAGTGATGTGGGCGTAGTAGTTTGCGATAGTCTGTCGCATGTCCCTGTCCTTAGGGTGCAAAGGTAGTTTTGGGCTCAAAGGTTCTCTCACATTGGGGCGCAAAGTTAACTTGTAAGGGTCATAGAGGCGTTGATAATTTTCTGGCACTTGCCAGTAAGGGTCGTGGGGCGGACCGAAAGAAAGGAAAAGAGCAAAAGGTCGTTCATCTTGTCGGCTCAAAAATTCCAACGCTATCTCAGTTTGGGCAATGGGTTCGTAGCCTGAAAGGAAAATCGGTTTTGGTTCGTCACGGTAAATCCGGCTGTTGAAGTAATCGTGGGCACAATTCCAAGCAGCCCAAAACTCAAATCCGTGCCGACGAGCAGGTGGCGTGAAGCGGTCTCTCGGCACACCGTCCAAATGCCACTTGCCGATGTAACCTGTGCGATAACCAGCATCTCGCAAAACTTCCCCAATGGTGAGTTCCTTTTCGGGAAGCGGTAAATCGTTCGCCACAACCTTGGTTTTGAAAGGGAACTTGCCCGTTAAAAGCATCGCTCTGCTGGGAGTGCAAACAGGAACATTGGCGTAAGCCTTCAAGAAAAGCGTCCCCTCCTCTGCTAACCGATTTAGATTGGGCGTTAGAACATCAGAATTTCCAGAGCAACCCATATCCATGCCTCTCATTTGGTCGGCAAAGATGAAAAGAAGGTTAGGTTTTCCAACCACAAATTTCACCTCCACATCGTTCTTCCAGGCAGGTTTCATCCAACCCGCTTGCAATGACAGTTCACTCACAAAAATTTAGGACTTACGCAGTTGATGTCATTTTGTGTAGGGGCGGACGATAGTCTGCCCGAAAACATCCTTTGTAAGGGTTTAAAACTGCCCTTGCGGGCGGCTTAGCAGCCGCCCCTACATCCAACTGCGTAACTCCTACATTGATTTGGCTTCACTCTTAATTGACACTCTCTACGACCACGATAGCACCTGCGATGTCCAAGATGCGAACGGGAGCATTTTCGGGTATAGGCTTATCCCCGTTGTTAAACCCGATTGCTGTCCTGAGAGCACTACGCCACTGGAACGAAATTGCGCCTGTCGTCTTAGGTGGGATGGTGGAAAGGCTCTTTCCTGTCAGCCCAACAATTTCTTCCTTGTGCTTCGCTTCCTCAGGCATTGTCAATGAAGGGTCACGCTGGACAATTTTCAAATTCAAGTTGCGCCAGTAGTATTGGATGTCGGTTCGCTTCCAACCCGAATAAATTTGCTCCCAACTCAATCGCCCGTAGTGAGGAAGCAAGGAGTCTTCAACGATGGGCTGCGAGATTCCTTGATAGCGGTAATCAACAGAAATGCGGAAGGATGATTTGCTATTGTTCGGCAAAGCACGGTGGACGGTGAGGCTGTGGAAAATTAAAGCATCGCCTGCCCTCATGTCTTGTGAACGCCATTCCCAATTTCCATCATCCACTTCCACACCTAACCCACCAGCGCCAGCAGCAAGATGGAGAGGCAATAAGCCCAATTTGTGCGAACCAGGCAAAATCGCTAAAGGTCCGACTCCCAAAGGACAATCAGTCAACGGAATCCAGACGGTGTAAGTTTCCATAGTCCCTTGAATGTGCACATAGTCCTGATGTGGCGGAGTCGCATAATAGCCAGTTTCGGGAAAAACAATGCGAGCAATGTTTCGTGGATGGACAAAAACTGACTCACGCACGATAGCCTCTATGACTTGCAGAATGTTTGGATGATGGGCAAGGGCATGAAAGGCTTCTAAACATTGAACCCTATCGTAAACGGTAAACCACTCCGTCTGACCTTCCAAGACAGGCTCTCTTTTTGGAAGACCAGATTCGTCCATCCATCCAGCATCTTGACAGATTTGCTGGATGGCAGCCCTGACTTCTCTGACATCCTTTTCAGGGAGCAATTGTGAGATGAACAAGTATCCGTCACGCTCTACCCGCTCCTTGATGGCATCGGCGTCATGGAGCAAGGGGCGAGCGTCATCAAAAGGCAAGAAAGTTTCGTTACTGACCATCACCTTTCGCCTCCTTTCAGGAATTCTTTGCGCCAAAGCGTCCGATACAAATTTAGTTCATCGTCAGTGATTTTACGCCTCATAAAACGAATTCGGTTGTAGCGATAATCGTAAGGCTCTCCACCAATCTGGCAAGCATAAAACACATAAAGCCAAATCGTTTTTCCCTCACGCCAAACGAAGGCTTCTGGAACATGAATTGCAGGTGCATCAGCATCAGGGTCAACATAGCCTAAAACGATCCAGTCCAAACCGTTGAGTGAAACAGCCTCAACAATTTTTCGCCCTATCCAAGGATGCTGAGCATAACCGCTCGGATCAGCAAAGGCAAAATAGACACCGCCAACCTTCACAACATCAGGATTTGGAAAGTCTGGCAAGCAGGGATTTTCACCAGCCCTCAAAATCTTCCAATCCTTCGGGTTCAAAAAGTCACCACTGTTTTCAGCATAGCCCATTGACACCCCAAATTTTGGATGCCAGTAGTCAAACCACATTTTGAACTTGCCATTTTCGTAAAGGAGCGATGGGCGATGGTAAGAGCCATAGGGGTGGCTATCACCTTGCGGGACTGTTGGAGCACCGTAGTCGTTTGGGTTCGCCAAAATCGGCTCTTTTGACCTTCTCCAATGAATTCCATCGTCAGAAACAGCACCCATGATGCAAAGGAAACTCCCATCTTTGTCTTCGGGATGACCGAAAGGCTTTCTGTCTTTGTTGTGCCCAGTTGAACTGTAAGCCATGAAAAAGCGCTTTTTGACTTTCACTACCGAAGGGTCACCGTTGTGCCATTCGTCAAAGTAAAAATTTTGCGGTGCAAAGACAGGTCGCCACAAACGAGGGTTCATCGTCCCATCCCACTTCCCATCGCCAGCATAAACTTCCCAACCTCTCTCAAGTTCCTTGCTTCTGGCAGCGAAAATTGCATCGCAACCTGTGAAGCCTTTAATATGCCTGTTGCAATCTTCAACTGCCCAACCAAAAAACCATGCCTTGAAGGGGTAAGTTTTGTCGTCGGGGTCATGAAGGACATGGAACTGATACATGTTTCGGAAACCAGAAAGGATGTCGTGACCTCTTTCCCACAAAGCAGAGCGATTGACATGCCGACCAAATTTTCGTTCTTCTATCCTTTGCCCTAAAACCCCACTGGTGAAGCAACCTATCATGCATCTCAAAAATTCTCGCCGTTTCATTTTGCTATCCCCCTTTCACTCATCTCATCAAGGGCGGGGTGGCAATACTTGCCGTCCCTTTTGGAAAATCTGCTTCTGCTTTTCAACCCATTCCTGCGCTTGCTCTGGAGTCAGTTGCTCCCTTCCACGCCACCACAGGAAAACTGCAACAAAGAGAACAACGATGACAATGACCGCAATTACCCAGACAAAAAATCCTCTCTCCATGCTTTCTCCCCCTTTGTGCAGGATTAGGCGTTCGTAGTGGTGGATCAATGGGTTATTTCGTTGTCCCGCCAAGAGATGATCAAGTCCCCGCATGTCCCTACCCAGCAAGTTTTTGACCTAATGAACCTTGCGTGCCTCCACTTGGCATGTCCATCAACGAAAGCGATATTTGCTCCTTCAAGATGTCTCGTAACAGCACTCAAGGTTTTGTTGATTGCCTGAAGGGCATCATCAATGGTGTTATACCAAGGACCGCACGGACCGTAAGGGCAACCTTGAGACCAGTTGGCAAAAACTATTGGGGGAATCGTTCCGTCCCTCAAGAGCCCACCCCACGCAATCATAGCCCTAGTGCAGTCCGCTAAGGCAACAGTGTTGACAACATCCTTAAGAGGGGCAATCTTGCCTCCGTAGCCTGAACCAGAGCCTCCACCAGTGCAAGGATAGGCTGTGCCATTAATAGCGCATCTCGCCGCTCCGAAAAGCCCCGTAGGCACGCCGTAACTGATGAATCGCCCCGCTTGCGGTGGAGGTGGCATGCCCGGCAAGAGTTCAGTGCACATCGGCTTACCGCCACAATCTCCGCCAGGATTGGTGAACATTGTCCATTGAGTAGTGCTGGAAGGGCAGTTAAGGATACCAGCGTTCTTGGTGTAAGGGTAGACAAGTGCCCACCACTGTCGGTGTTTACCCGTGAAGGCATTTTCAACACAAGCAGGAACACCAAAGGGAAGGGTTTCATCGTAATCTTGAGCATACATTACAATCCCCTGTCCCAGTTGCCTGACATTTAAAAGGCAAGTGGACTGCCTTGTCTTTTCTCGCGCTTGAGATAACACGGGGAACAAGATGGCTGCCAAGATGGCGATTATAGCAATCACCACTAGCAACTCAATCAAAGTGAAACCTCTCTGCAAAGACCATCTGATGTTTCTTCGTTGCGCCGTCATGACAGACACCTCCCTTTGACTCAGCGGCTTAGAACCGTTTGGACGAGAAAGGCTTGAAACGGTGGCAAAAGAGCCCCTTGCCTTTCGTCCTCCTAAGCACCCCTCCCGAAGGTTACGAGAAGGTCAACTCTGTGGACTTAGACAACTTCGCAGCAGGTTACGAGACTGCCCGATACTTGCTACAAAAGGGTTACCGACGCATAGGATTGATGATACCCGCTTTCAAGTATACTTGCCACAAAGAACGGATTGAAGGCTACAAAAAGGCACTGTCAGAATTTGGCGCTCCTTTCCGAGAAGATTGGGTTTGGACGGTTGGATGGACAGTAGAGGATGGCTATACTTTCGCTCATCAATTTGCTCAATTGTCAGATCATCCTGAAGCGTTGGTTATGTTCGCCGAATTGCCCAGTATCGGCTTCTTGCGTGGGCTTCAGGAATTGAACTGGCTTATACCCGAAGATTTGGCTATTGTAGCGATGGAAGCGCCATCTTATTCGCTAGCGGCTTTTCCTGGCATCGTGGTCACTGAGACGCCTTACGCTCAAATAGGGGCTCTCGGTGCTGAAACGATAATTAGGCTCATCAAGGGCGAAATTCAATCTCCTGTCAGGGTCAAATTGCCTTTGAAGTTTCGGGAGAACGATTTTATTTTGGGCTTAAGGTAAGGTTCCTGCTGAGCCAAAAACAGGGGCTTGTGCCAAGTTCTTCAGAAGTTCGGTAAATCAGCAGATGGGCGGTTCGGACTTTCTTTGAACATCCAAGCCTACACGAAAAATTCACCAACGCTCAACTCAGAATGAGCAGCGAAAATTTCGGTTCATTTCAGGTTGGTCATCCTTTTCGGGCAGCATAAAATTGCAAGGGCTAATAAAACCCGACCGATTTTCAATTGGGTTTCGCCTAACCACACGGATTTTTGAGGGATTTATAAAAAAGCCACTATCTCAGGTCTTCAAGCGCGAGACGAAGGGCAGTAAGTGTCAAGAGCATATCGCTCTCGTGGATGTAACCCATGTGGCTTATGCGGATGATTTTGCCTCTGAGGTGTTCTTGACCTCCCGCAACTTCAATTCGGTATTTGTTTCGCAGTTGTCGGATCAAGTCGCCCCCGTGGATCCCTTCGGGAACTTTCACTGCTGTCAGGCTGCAGGAAGCGATGCTGTCATCGGGAACGAAAAGTTCAAGCCCCATTTCGCGGATTCCGTTCCGGAGCAAATCGCGAACTCGTTTGTGTCTTTCAAACACCGCTTCCGTGCCTTCGGCAAAAATCATGTCAAGGGCAGCATCCAGACCGTAAAGCAGAGTCACAGGCGGCGTGTATGGGTTTTGGTTATGGCTTTGGAATTTTCGGGCGAGCCGAAAGTCCCAATAGTATCTCGGCATTTGCGCTCGTTCCACTGCTTCCCATGCCTCTTCCCTCACAGCAACCAATCCAATGCCCGGAGGCGTCATGAGCGCTTTTTGAGAAGCAGTTGCGACAGCGTCAATTTGCCATTCATCCATTGGAAGTGGCATCGCAGCAAACCCACTGACAGCGTCAACGAGCAACAACGCACCGCGCTCCTTGACAACTTTCGCAATTTCTCGGACAGGGTTGACGACAGCGGTTGAAGTTTCATTGTGGGTTAACAAAACGGCTTTAAAGGGTTTAGACGCCTTGTCCATCGCTTCTGCGACAACCTCAGGTGTTGCCGCTGTGCCCCATTCAAGTTTCAGCCAAGTCACATCTGCCCCAAACCTTTCCGCAATTTCGCCGAACCTGTCGCCGAACCAACCTATGCTGACCATAAGCACTGGCTCATTAGGCGAAAGGAAATTGACGACCATCGCTTCAAGTGCACCAGTGCCTGATGCAGGAAACACGAATACCTCACCTGTGACAGCGAATAGCCGTTTCAACTTCTCTTGCAAACCACTAAACAACTCCTCGTAAGCGGGGCAACGATGGTTGATGATTGGTCGCATCATTGCCCTTTGAACTTGAGGTGGAATAGGTGTCGGTCCCGGAACGAGCAAAAGTTCTTTCTCGTTGAACACTTCCCTCTCCCTCCTTTTGCTGTTGGTGGCTAAAATTTTGCTGCGAAAATTGTAAACCGCTATCGGGGTAGACACTAACTTGCGTTCGGGGCTATCCCTGCTATGATTGTTGAGGCTGAGAGGTCGCGCACTGAGCAAAGGAGGGATTTGCTGTGGGGATGCGTGTAAGGCTGTCATGTCAACCCTTGACTTGGCGAAACTTCGCTGAGGCAGTTAAAGACATCGCCGAAATCGGCTACCACGGGATTGAAGCGCCGGTTGGTGCCTTCCTTGACAGATTGGATGAACTGAAATCGCTTTTGGATGAGCACAAGTTGGCTTGTTCTGCAACTTATGTTGGCGGTCATTTTTGGAAGGGGTGGACTGAGGAAGCGGAGCGAGCCGTAAAAATCGCTGAAGCGCTCCCGAAACTTGGATGCTCAACTTTGATCATCGCCTCCGCCGGATACTCGCCTCGTCCCGGGAAAGCCCCCAAACGCCATTACCAGCGTTTTTGCGAAACCGTCAACGAGATTGCCAGGCAAGTGAAGAAGTTTGGTGTCAAAGTAGTTTTGCACAATCACGCATGGACGCTTATTGAATCGGCGGAAGAGGTTGACATTTTTATGGAAAACACTGACCCGGAACTCGTCTTTGCTGGTTTTGACACAGCCCATTTGGCTTACGGCGATGCCGACCCGGTTGCCACATTCCGGAAATACAAAGACCGCATCGGCTACATTCATCTCAAGGACTTGAACCCGCTTCTTGGCGGCATGACCCTTGAGCAGCGATACCAAATGGGGCGCGTCAAGCATGTTTTCTGGGAACTTGGAAAAGGCGCAATCGGTGAGCGGTTGGCTGGCGTTTTGGATGTCCTGCGCGAAGCCAATTACGAAGGTTGGATTTGTGTTGAACTTGACAGCACCCCTTCAACGCCCCGGGTGGCAAATGCAAACAATTACATGTGGCTGATTGAGCATTTGAAACCCGGCGAACTGGTTTGAAGTTCATTGGCTTTCCATGCCACTGGCTTTAGCCGATGGTTAGTGGCGAAGTTGGTGAGCGCCGAAAATCTAATTCGTCAAAATTGGGAGGGCGAGGCTCCTGCCGAGCCAAGATGAAAATCGGCTCAATGTAGGGCGCGGTTTTATACCGCGCATAGAAAGTAGGACTTACGCAGTTGATGTCATTTTGTGTAGGGGCGGACGATAGTCTGCCCGAAAACATCCTTTATAAGGGGTTAAAACTGCTCTTGCGGGCGGCTTAGCAGCCGCCCCTACATCCAACTGCGTAACTCCTAGAAAGTTCATCAGCGGGGTATGAAACCCCGCCCTACAAGAAAAAATCGGCAAGCCAGAGGCTTGCCCCCCGAGTTTATCAACGACTACGGGCTGAAGCCTGTAGCGAGCCGTGAAACTTAAGTCCATTCACCTTTTGCCCTGTCAATCGTCTAAAGGTTTGACGACACTCAACTCTCACGGAGGGTCTCAAATGCTCTACTTGTTCGGTAAACCCAAGCAGGTCATAGTCGTGGAGTGGGGAGACGGCGAAATTAGGATGAGTTTGCCCGCTCGCGGTGGGCGGATGACTGCTACATTTCCGCTCACTGCACCAACTGAGGAGCAAGGGTTTGAAGTCACGAGGCGGCTTCAGGAGTTGATGAAGCGGGGAACCCTTTCTGCACCGTTTTGCATTGTCTTGCCTTCACATGCCTGCACTTTCAAGTTGATGAAACTTCCCGCTGGCAACGGAGAAGCGCGAGAGCAAATTTGGAAGAACGAGGCGGCAACTCAGTTGGGATTGCCTTTGACAGAAATTGAACTGGCTTTTTCCGAACAGCCGGAAGGAGTTTGGGTTGCAGCAGTCCGCAAAAGTTTCCTGCACACCTACCTTTCGCCTTTCATCCAACTTGATTTGCCAATCCGGTGGATTGTCCCGTCAATCGTCGGGCTATGGCTTTCGGTCCAAAAACCACCGACCGGCAGTTGGGGCATTTTGGAATTGCGTGGGAACAGGGAGAAAATCACAGGAGCAACAATTGCCCTTGGCGTTGCAGAGAGGTTAAGGCTCATTCACACAATTTCGCTCAACGGCAATAACGGCGATTGGTTGGTCGGCGAACTTCAAAGAACACTTGCTCTCTACCACCGAAATTATGGCGAAACCGTTGCCCAAATTTTTGTCGTCGGTAACAGAAACTTGTTGAGTGGCGTAGAAGGACTCAAAGCCTTGCCCCCAATGGACGAACTGCCTTTGGAAGCTGAAGGCAACACTGTTTCTGAGCGAGTCCTCAGCGCAATAGCACACGCTGTCGTTTCAAACCCAAACATTTTGAGTTTCCCCCCACCTGAACGCGAACCGTCACTTGTTTGGAGAAGGCTTGAGGAGAGGTTGGTCGGAGCGTTGGCAGTCTTGGCTGTGATCGGTTTCATCGTGGGTTTTGCTTTCTCCTCGCGGGTTGGTGCTTTAAAGGAGCAAATCAAATCCGTTCAAGGTGTCCTGGCACAACAAAGGCGCGAGTTGAATCAACTAACTGCTGGAGACTTTTCCAAAAAGGTTCAAAGCCTTGAGCAAGTGTGGAGCACAGTCACCAACCCGCGCAATGACCCTTTGGAGTTGCTTTACTGGATTAGCAAAGCGTTGCCGACAAGCGTCTGGGTGACAGAACTTGCCTTCATACGCGACGGACAAGTTGTCCTTCGCGGGAGCGCTCTGTCCCATTCAGCAGTGACGGACGCTGCACGCGCTTTGAGCGACTTGGAACTTGACAAAGGTAAACCTCTGTTCGCTGAGGTTTTGACCAATTACGCGAATGCGAGGACTGTCTCCGACAGAACCCTCGTTGAATTCCAAATCACTGGTTGGCTCCGCGAGAGAACAACTCAAAGGCAACGGCAGGTGTTGAGACCGTGAAGGACAGGCACAGAATTTTGTTGACAAGTTTGGTTGTCGTGGCGATAGCGGGTTGGTTGTGGGCGGCGTCAGCGTTTTGGCAATACCGAAATCTGCGAGTCCAAGTTCGCAGCCTACAAGACCAAACCTCCGAAACCCAAAAACTCTTGGAGCGAGCCAAAGAGCAAAGGGAACGCTACGACCAACTCGTCAAAGAACTCGGCAAACCTTTGACCGATTTTGACCCCGGGCGTTTGACCGCAAAATTCATGGAACAGGTTGAAGGTGCGTTGACTCAAAGCAAAATCAAAGCCGAAACCATTCAACCGCTTCCATGGCAAATCAACCCGGAAATTTACGCTGTCAGGCTATCGGTGCAATTTACGGCGACAACCACTCAACCAACCATTTCCGAGGGTTTGCATAGTTTGACAGAATTGTTGATGAGGCTGAGGTCAATGCGACCTCCGATTGCCGTTGAGCGTCTAAATGTTCAGGCAATCAGCCAACCAAGAGAGGGTTTGAGGATTCAAGCCCAGTTGGTTTGGTTGGTTCCCGTTGAGGATTCCGTGTTGAAAAAATGGGCGACTCAAACTCGTCGCCCAATTCGGAGGTGAACGGGAGTGAACTTGACTTTTACTCCTCGCGATAAGGTCATCTTGTCTGTCTTTATACTGGTTTTGGTCGGCGTGATGTGGGGCTATGTCCGTTGGGCTACATCACCCGCTTCAAGCGGAAGGGCGATACAGCCTACGGTGGGACGGACTTTGGAGCGAGCAACTGAGTCGACTGAGCCAGTTGCTGCCAAATCTGCTCCCGTCACTGATGTCGCACCTTCACCTTTACCGACTGAAGGCGGAAGTCCAGCGACTTTGCCCCGACGCGATTACCGTTTCATCGCCGAACGAAACATATTCCAACCTCATGAGGAAAAGCCTGCGACTCCCCCGAGCGAAACGGCTCCAGCGAGAAGTTCTGGGCGTTCTCGTTCAAGTGGCGGTTTATCTGCCCCTCCTCCTTTGCCACCTGCACCGCCTCCACCGCCCTCCTCTACCCCAACACAAATGGCTGCCCGCCCTGCTAACTTGACAGCAACAGGTGTTGCAAGGATTGGCGATGAAACCTATGTCCTGCTTGAGAACCCTCAAACTCGCGATATCGCTTTCGTCCGAGTTGGTGAATCGGCTTTCGGCTACGAGGTCACGAATGTCGGCGAAAACTATGTTGAAGTTAAGCAAGGTGATGTTGCATACCGAATCACTTTGGGCGAAGGCAAGCAAGAGCGCAGGGTTCTCGCTGCCGCTGCTGGACCGAGGCCGCCTTTTGGTGGACCTATGGGTGGTCCTTTCGGCGGTCCCTTTGGAGGTCCATTTGGCGGTCCTTTTGGTCAGTTTCAACCAGGACAGCAGTTTGGGGGTAGGGGTAGGCAAGGAGGACAAGGTCAACAGCAATCAACCGATTGGATTAACCGAGTGGTTGAGAGGTGGAACCAGTTGCCAGAGTTCGTTCGTGACCGCATATTGCAGCGGGTCGGGGAGTTCTGGCAACAAATGCCTCCAGACCAACAGCAACAGATTTTGCAGCGATTTAGACAGATGGGCGTTAACTTCAATCCGCCTGGTAGGTGATTTGTATGCGCTCCAGATTGAACTTGCTTCTCGCTGCAACCGCCTTGACAGTTTGGATTTCATGGACACCTTTGACCGTTCATGCTTCTCTTCCTGATCAAGACTTGACATCATTTCAACAAGAGGGGCAACCGCCAGAGCAGCCACCTGCTCCGCCCCAACCACCAGAGCAACCGCCAGAGCAACCTCAACCACCAGAGCAACCACCTGCTCAACCTCCGCAGCCACCTGAGCAACCTCCACAACAGCCTGAACAACCTGCTCAGCCGGGTCAGCCTCAACAACCGGGTCAGCCACAGCAACCGGAGCAGCCTCAACAACCAAGTCAACCACCTGCGCAACCAACTCAACCCCAAGTGCCAACTTTACCCGGTCCTGTTCGCCGTGAGGGACGGGTTTTCCGTGAGCCTCGCGGCGTTATGGTTGAATTGAATTTCGTCCGCGCTGAAATTTCAGCCGTGCTGGAGTTTTACAGCAAAGCGACGGGCAAAATTTTCGTCCCCCATCCTAACCTTGACGGGACATTGACACTTATCGCCCCATTCAGATTGAGCATTGACGAAGCGATGCAAGTCTTGGCTGCAGCGTTGGAAGTTCGCGGGTTCACTTTGATGCCCGAAGGCGATAGGATTGTCAAGATTGTGCCAATTTCTGAGGCGCGGCAAAAAGCCGTTGAGACCTATGTTGGTGATGTCCGCAAGCCTTTCGTCCCACCAAGCCAACTCATCACCCAAGTTTTTGAGTTGAAGTATTTGAACGCCCGTCAGATGCAATCCGAACTTCAGCCTTTGCTTTCAGCCCAAAACGCCCTCATCACAAGCACCACCATTGGCAACTTGCTCATCATCACCGACACTCAAGCCAACATTGAACGCATCTCCCAAATCCTCAAACTGATGGACATTGACTTGTCCACGAAAGTTGAAATTGCCATCATCCCGCTTCAATACGCTGACGCTCAGCAATTGGCTCAAACGCTTGCTCAACTTCTCGGACCGTTCGGCGTTGTGATAGGCACTGCTGCCCGAGCCGCTGCACCCACTCCTGTGCCGGGGCAACCGGGAGCACCAATGCCCGCTGCTCCTACATCTGCCGCTACAACCGCATCAATCTACATTGTCCCCTTCACGCACAACAACTCTTTGCTCGTTTGGGCTCCAAAGGAACGAATGGCTTGGATCAAGGAACTCATCGCCAAACTTGACACTCCCGCCGCTGAAGCCTTGCAAATTGAAATCTTTCGGCTTCAATTCGCCGACGCAATAGACTTGGAGCGAATTTTGTCGGAGTTGTTTGAGAGACGACAAACTCCTGCAATTCAACCCGGTCAAATGCCTTTCCAGCCACCTCAGCAACCTGGTCAGCAGCAACAGGCGGCTCAAAGGCGAACCGCTGTCCCGACAGAACCTGAAGCCATCATAACTGCTGACCCACGAACCAACTCTCTCATTGTTGCTGCCTCTCGCGAGAAGATGGAAGCCATTCGCAACCTCATTCAGCAACTTGATGTTGATGCCCGTCCAAACTTGCAGTTTGAGATTATCCCGCTTCAACGGGCGTATGCTCCCGACTTGGCTCAAATTCTGCAGACATTGTTGTTTGAAGGAGCGACTGCCGCTCAAAGGCAAGCAGGTTTAAGGTTTGCCGGCGCCTTCGCGCCTGGCACTGCTGTCTCACAAGTTTCAACAGGACTTGTCCGAACTGGCGAAGTTCGCATCGCTGCCGATAACCGCTCAAACGCTTTGGTCATCGCTGCCACAAAGGAAAACCTCGCCCTTATAAAGCAACTGGTTGCGGAACTTGACAAAGATTACTCACCGCCGGTGAAAGTTCGGGTTTTTGAGTTGAAATACGCCGATGCTTCTCAAGTTGCAGACATGCTCAGCCGCATGGTTCAAACAACCGCCCCTCAACAACGGGGTCTCTTCTTCGTTGGCATCCCATTTGAGCAACGAGTTACTGGACAGCAGCAGTGGATGGGGTTGCAACAAAATGTTGTCGTCGCAGATACGCGACGCAATGCCGTAATCATCACCACAACTGATGCTAACATGCCCATCTTTGAGCAACTTATCGCCGAAATAGACCAACCTGCCGATTTAGGGAATCTCGTCAAGACTTACCGTGTCCAGAATGTTGATGCTTCCATGCTTGCAGAAACTCTCACGACCATATTGCAGCAGCAACGGCGCGGCACAACCGGCTTTTTGTTCTTTACCCTTGTGGGTGGCGCTACCACTCAACTTGGTCCGCTGCAGAACTTGCAAAATGTCAATGTCACTGCTGACACCCGAACTAACACCATTGTCGTCACGGCGCCGCCCGCTGCATTCAGCGCAATTGAGGCTCTCATTGAGCAACTTGATCAGCCTCAGCCTCAAGTCTTCATTGAAGTCGTCATTGCCGATGTGACACTGACGAAAGATTTGCAGTTCGGCGTTGAGTGGCACATCACTCAAAAGAACATTTTCGGCGAAACGAATGAGGTCACAACAGACTTGATTACGGGAACAGAGGCAGCAAAACAATCAGGCGGGCAAGGCTTGTTCTGGGGTTATGTCAGCGACACATTTAAGGCAACTTTACAAGCGTTGGCTCGCGACCAGAAAGTTCGCGTTATCGCAACACCTCACATTTTGACACTCGCAAATGTTCAGGCTCAAATTCAAGTCGGTCAGCAATACCCTGTCGTTACAAGTTACTACCCCGGCACTTACGGGACGGCGCCTCAAATCAGTGTTGACTTGCGTTCAATTGCTACGACCTTACAAGTCACGCCTCGCGTGAACAACGCTGGTTACATAGTTATGGACATCGTTCAAACCATTGACGATTTGGGTGGGACAGTTCAGCAGGCAGGCTTCACTCAACCGATCATCAACACGCGAGTTGCCCGAACCTCAGTTATGGTGAAAGACGGCGAAACTATCGTAATTGGCGGTTTCATGCGAGACCGAGTTGAGGAAATCGTGACTGGCATCCCTATCCTGAAGGACTTGCCAATTTTGGGACCTCTCTTCCGCCGAACAGAAAAGGCAAAAGCCAGAACCGAGTTGATGGTGTTCTTGACACCGAGAATTGTCCGCACTCCAGAGGAACTGAAGCGGCTTTTTGAGGAAAAGAGCAAGGAAAGTTCCTATGTCCCACCAACCCGAAAGCAATCGCCTGCAGAGGGGCACCAACCATCAGAGGAAGGTTCTCAACCAAAAATTGAAAATGCCAAACCTAACACAATCGTTCAGCCAGAAAAACCAGCAAAATGATACTGCTTTGCTGGACGAACAAGCGAAGCAAAAAAGTAAATTCTTGTCGGAGGTGAAGTCGCATGAAGCGCATCTTGGTCGGATTGGCGTTGATTGCTGCCGGCTTTTTGGGTGGCTTGTTGGCGCAGCCACCTCAGCCACCTGGAGGACCTGGTTTCAGAGGACCTGGCGGAGGACCCGGTTTTGGTCCTCCTCCCTTTGCGATGGGGACAGTGAGCCAAGTCCAAGGGAACACAATCGTCGTGGAGTCAAGTTTCGGTGAGCAAACTTTCACCCGAACCG
>Ga0209080_1000625_pt1 | contig 22463 bp, 26 predicted proteins | sample JNZ110809AmetaG_FD_184123 | JGI IMG/M metagenome (GOLD analysis project Ga0209080, IMG submission 184123) | Hot spring microbial communities from Jinze hot spring, China to study Microbial Dark Matter (Phase II) - JNZ 110809A (SPAdes) (version 3) ...
GATGCTTTTTGGATAATCCAGGTCCTTTATTTTGTTCCAGTGCCAGTTTCCGAATTTGTATTTCATTTCGTCTATCTCTTTCGCCAGATTCGAGATTTCCGCCAAATACTTATACACGAACTCCATTCCGATCACCATATATATCTACAACGTCTCGATATATATACTTTTCGGTGGTCGTATCGAGAAACGTTATACGAAAATTACCATCGAATAAAAAATAAAAAATCGAATAACGCTCTGGTCGACGTTATGGAGACGGTGCGGGTGGCACACCGAGCACTTCGATTATCGAATCGAGTATAGTAGTATTGAGTCCGAGAGCAGATGCTTTCGCTTTCTCGGCATCGGCTACTTTTCTCAATGCCTGTCCTTCGTAGCTAAGCGATGCTCTGAATATCGCTCTGGCGAAGTTCAAATACGGAACTCTCATCACACCAGCGATACCGTTTTCGTTCAAGATCTGTCCGACCTTGTTTTCGACGTCAACGATAAGCGTTTGCATTGCCTGCATGTTGAGAACCATCGTATCCTTCAACGCTTCGAACTTCGTTCTGACTACGTCGGGTATTACCGACTTGTCGTATTTCGTAACTCTCCTTTCAACACCACTCCTAACCATTTATCTCACCTCCTTTTCGATTATTTCGTGCACCGTGTCGTTTTACGATTTTACGACCACGGTGCACTATCGATTTGTATTATCGATGGAAAAGGTTAAATATTTAATCGTAGACATCGGGCTCGATGGCGTTTCAACGAAAAAAATTTACGTATGACGTATGTTAGACAGAATGAAGGTGAGAATATGAATAAAGAATTGGAATCTATATGTGAAAATCCGATAGTCGAAAATGTGCAAAACGAAGTTAGCGAAAATACGATACGTATCGATGAAGACGGTCGTATTTTAGGAAATCCGGTCCAGGTTTACAGCGTAATTCAGAGACTTCGAAAAGTTCGAAGAATCTACCCGAAGATGAATCGACAATATTACGCATTGATTCAGCTTGCGAAAGTCATTCGATTTCTAAACACGTGCTTATCGGATTACACGATCAAATACGATATCGAAAACCTCGATAATGCAATTCGATTTTTCGTAACGATTGAGATCTACAACGAACGTGTAACCGAAGACGACGAATATCTCTATACGTTTACGATACTTCGAAAAGCGTTTCCCGAACTCAGCGATATGATGGTTCATCGATTAACTCTCGATGTGCTTGGTAAGTTTCCGAAAACGAACGTTAACGAAGAAAATCTCGAAGAATATATCGAAGAAATCCTTAAACGAAAAGGACATGATAACGAGGACATGGTTTCGCTTGCATTGCTCGGTAAGCTCGAGGAGGTCGAAGAAAAATGACCATACGTATCGAAATTCCGGTTTCGATATTTCGAAAACGAATTGAAAAAGTAAAACGATCTACAACTCAACGAAGTGATATCGTTCACTTATTCGAAGAATTGCTGTCAGTGTATTCAAGTATCGATCGAATCGTTGTTCGAAACACGTTCGATATGACTCAGATTCAGATAGGGGCTACAATAATCGATTATCATGATTCCGAATCGAGGAAATGGTTAAATCAATATTTAACGTATCCCGTTCGAGAAGATGAAATCGAAAACGAAACCACGAACGAAACGAATATATAGCGTTGAAACGATATGATATTGGTGATCGATATGATAGATGTGGAAAAGCTCGAAGAAAATTTGAAGAAGATCGTTGAGAAAATGCAGAAGGAAATCGATGATGCCGTGATGCGGTTTAGAGAAGATATGCGTAAACTGAAGCTATGAAGAATGACTTACTCGAAGAACAATTCGAAGACGTAGTTATCGATGCAATCGAAAACGAGTATCGAAGTAACGCACGGAAAAATTACGAATATATTGGCGTGACTGAAGTAGTTTCGTGTTTGCGAAGAAGCTACTTTAATCGAAAGTACCCTGATACGGTTCCGTCGTGGTCTACGAGTGCGCTGATCGGAAAATATCTTCACGATATCATCGAGAATCACTTCGTGCGAGTTTTCAAAGACTACATCGTTGAGAAAGAAGTAACGTTTTATGACGGTATTCTCAGCGGAACGGTGGATCTCTTACTGATATCGAAGGACTGCGACGAACGAATTGTTATCGATATCAAAACAGCATCGAGGATACCCGATAAGCCGTACGAATCGCACACGTTGCAGGTCAATGCGTATCTTCATCTCGCAAACGCAACGGAAGGTTACATCATCTACGTCGATAAGCGTTATGCGAAAAACGTTCTTACGAACGACAAATTCGTAAAAGCGTTTAAACTTTTATTCTATAGCTCTGTCGATTGCAAATGGTATACGAAAAATCGAAGACTTTACGATAATCTGAAAGAACGTGCTCTTATACTTAAGCGGTGTCTCGATACGAATACGCCTCCGAGATACGAGTGGACGGAAAACTGTGCCTACTGCGAACATGCTAAGCGCTGTTTCGAATAGCTATGTCTCAATACGTTATTCACATACGTGAAATTAACGAAGTTTTCAGAAAACATCGATTACTGAAGTTTTTTTCGATTTTTCTTCCCGACGATCACAATTTTTATGTTGATTACATTCTGAAACTTCACGAAATTTACAATTTCGAACACATTGAGGATTTGATTTCTCAGCTAAAACGAGTCGAATCACGTGAGTTAATTCGTTCGTCCGATTACAATCTCGTTAATCGATGCCTTATCGAGATATTTCCGATAATCGTTGAAGACGTTCGCAGATGGCTTTACGAATATATGTCCGAGCATCCCGAGGTTATCGAACGATTCGAAAGTGTCGTATCGGAATGCAAGTCGAATCTCGAATCGATACGTATCGCTTACCCATATGATCCCGTTTACGCATCCGAATTGAATAAACGTGCGATTGCGATTGTGAAGTTTCATGTATTTGTGCTAAACTTCTTCCTCGAATATAATCAACCCGTTGATATACTCGCAGAGTTCGGAATAGATCCTGGCGTTATCGAATCGATTTCGCCTATTCTGTGCGAGCTGAGTAAAACGTTGTTTTCAGTATCGATAAACGCACCTATTACGGCGGTTAGAGATATCACGATTCAGAGTATTACTCGAACTGCAAATGTGATTCTTTCGTCGATTGCGACAATCGATGCGATTAGCTTACAGTCAGTAATTTCGAGCTATGTAGCAAAAACTATCGAATCGTTAACGAAAACGTTACCTATTGTTGAATCGATACTAACGAAAACTATTGAATCGTTATCATTGTACTGCGTTATCGAATCGATATTAACGAAAACTATTAAATCGTTATCGTTGTACTGTGTTATTGAATCGATATTAACAAAGACTATCGATTCGTTAACGTTCTACGATATTATCGAAGTGTCTTTATCGTATTGGATAGAATCAGTTACGAACGTTTGCGAAATATCGATTTACGAATTAAATACGTTTATCGATGTTGTAGAGAAAACAGGATCGATTGTTCTCGAATTTCCAGACCTGTGGCTGAGTCTGATAAACCGAAATCTACTAATTCAACTTGACTTTCCGAATTGCTGGATCGATATCGTTTCTCGACCTATTTCGATAGATCTGAGCACACCGCATCTATGGACTTATGTTGTCTCAAAGCAGATCGAAATATTGCTAAGCGTTCCTGATCTGTGGCTTTACGTTGTATCGATAATGCATACGATCGAAATATCGTATTCGAAACATACTGTTACTCTCGATAAGCCCATCGAAATATTTGCGTCTGGAAATATCGTTCCCGTTGTTAGTGGTTATCTGTTTGTGGTATCGATATTCGATACGAATACCGAAACGATACCTTTGCACATTGATACGTTATCTCTATCGTTGCATACTACTATATATTCGAAATCGCTTGTTCACGAAATATCGTTGTCAGCTATTCGAAATATCGATACGTTCGATCTATCGAATATGATAACAACGAATATCGATAAGAACTTCGATTCGTTCGATATATCGTTAACGTTTACGTTCGAAATCGATCGATACTACGATACGTTCGACTTAGATACACATATCGAAGCGAATATTCTACGAACGTTATACACGTTCGATTTATCGAACATCGTTTCGTTAAACGTAACAAGAACAATCGTTTCGAACGATCTGCTTTCGATTATATCGTGTCCTGTTTATCGAACGATTGATTATACTAATATACTAAACGAAATCTCGTTATCGAAATCTCTAAATATCGAATCGAAACGAATCGATGATACTATTCTCGCAGTATATGAATGCGAACTCGCATGGTTTTCGATAAAGTACCCATATCGAAGACTTATAGTAATCGAAAGCGATATCGAAATCGAAAACGCTGTGGTTACTTTCGTATTCAAAGACGAAACTGCGTATAAGATGTCGAAAGGCGATGTCGCATTCGTAGCCGAAAACAACGTTACCCGATATTTGCATTATCGTGATAGAGATTACGTCAATGGAGTTGTCGTATTTCATGTTTTGATACCTCGAATTGAAGCGGGTATAACGAAACTTTACGTTTATTACGGAGCAATAGAATACGATAAGGATCAAAGCACATACGATGTTTTTGAAGAAATCATACCCGCTTACGAATTGATTCGATATCTCAGTGAAGATGTTACCTGTGCACGTGTTTATCGCTACGATTGATAGATCGAAAACGTTATATTTTACAACTACGAAATGTTCTTCATGTATGAGATAAAGTCTGTCGATAAGCTCGAATCGAAAGATGTAACTGAAGTCGGAAAAGAAGTGCAGGAAATCGTGAAGCGTATAATTTCGAATTGTAGTGTTCTCGTTATTAAAGCCCATAACGCAATCGAAACGTGTCACGACTGTCCGATGAAGAAAATCGTTCGTAACATTGCAGAGGAGCTTGATCGCTTAAGTGAAATTTCGGAGGAGATGAAGCTATGAGGAAATATCGTTTTGCTCCCCGATATGGTGCGAAGATAAGAACGATTTCGACAGTTACGAAATTTGAAGACCCGAAGAACGAAATTGCAAAATATAGTCGAATGGGATATTCGATAAGACAACTCGAAGAACAATTCGAAGAATACATGATCGACAAAAATCGAGTTCGAGGAAACATCTTCCTGAACGAGGGAATAAACTTTATATGGAGCATCGTGTGTGGTGCTACGGGTTTAACGCCGTTCAACAATGCGAATGCGCATATCGGTGTCGGTGACGGAACCGCTGCCGCATCGCCTTCTCAAACGGGATTGCAGGGCGTAAACAAAACGTATAAGCCAATGGACACAGGATATCCGATATATGGTAGTGATCAAAAAGCGATATTCAGATCAACGTTCGGAGCGAACGATGCAAACTATACGTGGAACGAATGGACAGTAGCGAATGGAAACAGCGATGCCGCAATTAACCTAAATCGAAAAGTCGAAAGTCTTGGAACGAAGGCAAGCGGATCCACGTGGGTTCTCGAAGTTCAATTGATCATGAGCTGATGAATGATCTCAAATCGATTCCCAATAACGAGTCGATTACCGATATTCAGACTTGAGTCGGTAAACCAGTTCGTACTATGTGATTGGTCGTTCACTTCGGAAACGAAGGCACATAACGCAAACGCTACTGTAATCGACTATAGCGCAGGAAGCGATACCCGAACGAGATTTTCTAAAATTTTAGCTTTACCATTTATTAGATCGATTGAAGTTTCGAATCGATTCCCAATAACGAGTCGATTACCAATATTCAGACTCGAATCGATAAACCAGTTCGTACTATTTGATTGGACATTCACTTCGGAAACGAAAACGCACAGTACAAGCGCAAATCTTTTCGATTTATGCTCAGGAAGCGATATTCGAACGAGATTTTCTAAGATCGTATCGATTCCATTTGCTAAACCGATAGAAATAACGACGTTTTCGATAACAACGAGATTTCCGTTATTTACGATCACTGCACCAGCCGAGGAATTCTACAGTTCTGATGGTATCGAAAGTGCGGAAACTTCGTTACTCAGATCGTATACGGAACTAATCGAACTCGTAAGTCCAATCGATATAGCGTACAGTCATATTCGACTAATCGACTCAATCGATGCTTTCGATGTTTTATCTGCAATGTCGAAAATACAACTCGATGCTATTACGACTTCCGAAATTCGAATATCGCCACAGCTCTTTACAAAGATCGACAATTCACAGCTCGTAGATCAGCGATTTAGCTTTTCGATTCAGATATACGATTTATCGTCCTTATTCGATCAGCTAAAATCGAAATCGATGTTCAATTACGAGTATGCGTATTTTGAAGACCTTATATCAGTGTTACCAACTGCGTTCACGTTCGTCGATGATTACGGTTCCACGATCGACATTCTCACAACGTTGCTAAGAAAGATACCCGATTCGTTATATGCTACTGAATTCGTAAGTGAAACGATTCGAAGCTTTATCGATTCTTCCGCAGTTTTGGATAGGGTTAAATTATTCGAAAGAGCATCCATCGATATACTCGAAACGTTCGAAGTTATCGAATTAGTGAGATTCGTATTTGATGAACTGATTGCCGACTCATCTATTATCGAAATTTCGAGTCAGACATCGCTTATAGATTCCATAATCACGTATGACTACCTCGGTAACGTTCAGTTCTTCAGAAACGATACGCTATATTTATTTCTCGAAAGAGGTATCGTAACTGCAACTTTCTTCGATTTCGATTACGTTCATCCATCGGAATACTTTATCGAATCGTTTATGCTTGTGATCGATTTGATGCAATCGCAGGATTATTCGTTTGATCGTTCGATAGAGCTATACGAATATTCAATTCTCGAATACGAAATATCGGGTATTTTCCTCGGTGACGTCGAATTCGTAGAGTGTATCGATCTCTCGTTTGTTATTCTTTTCGTTAACGCAGTAGCATATGCAATCGAGGACTACGTATCAAGAATGATCGAATTGATCGATTACAGTGCTCTCGATAGTTACATCGAAACGATGCTTCGAATTCAACTTGACGATATTCTCGCTTTCGATGGATTCAGGTTCGATATCGAAGAATACTCCGTAGTGGTTTCAGGAATTGCGCCCAGGTTCGTTGTAGTCCAATACGCATATCCACTACAGAACATAAAGCTCGCATTTTCGACTGAATCGATAAACGAAATACATCACGGAATCGTTGAGAATCCTGGAGATATCGCATACGAACAGGACCGAGAAGTGCTAACCTCGATAATAGATACGTCGGAACGAATACATCGGTCAGTTCGATCCGATGGTACGATTAGAAAAATCGATGCCCCATCGGGAGAATATGTCGTTCAGGGTATCGTTGCGGAGAGATACGATAAAGTGTTTGCGAAATTCAAACCTGTGTTCATTGCAAACTTTGTCGATGTTCCATTAACGATCGGAGATGAGGACAGCGCTCCGTATAGATACGATAGAGATAAAATCGAACTCGATGATTCGTCTGTGGTGTATATCGTATCAATCGATAACGTTATATTTTTCGAAATTGAAGAACTTACATGCCAGTCGTAGTCGATACGGTAGTTTCCGAAACGGGATATGTTGAACCGAGCGATATCGATGTAGAAACGACAATCTTCGAAGTATATGCAGAAACGAAACAGTATATCGTTGAGGGCTACATTTCGTTACAGGAAATGCAATCTGGAGATTCGGTGATACTTCGGGAATATCTTGCAACCGACGGAACGAACTATCAAAAGTATGCGGAATTAGCTGTCGGAGGCGTTCAGTCCGAGCCTACGATATCGATTCATACGAAAATGCTAAATCCGCAGGTGAAGTATCGATTAACGATAACGCAAAAGTCGGGAACGGTTCGTCGCTTTTATTACTCGTTTGTGAAGATGACGCTTACGATGGTCTAATCGAAAACTTTATTTAGATTTCACGATATATTCGGAACATGGTCGATAAGATACTCGAAAAAAGGTTACCGAACCTGAATCTCGAATACGAGATCGAAGTGAGAGATAAGAACGGAGAGCTAATATCGTATCGACGTGAACAATCGCATTCTCTCGTTAAGAACTTTGCGCTAATACTGCAATCGTTGATGGCGGGAACGCTTGTGAAATGGAGAAATAACAGTATACACAGCACATCGGTTACGCTAAAAACAACGAGTGGCGAAGAAATTGTCTATCCAAATGTGTCGATACCTGATGAATATCACTTTGGTCCTCGAAGCGCAGGTGCGTTCGAAGTAAGTGCATACTTCGGTGAGGACTTTTTCGGTATCGTTGTCGGAACCGGTACTGCAGCAGTATCGAGAGACGATTACAAACTCGATAATCAGATCATGCATGGATACGAGAGTGGACAACTCGTATATGGTGAAGTAACTGTCGAAGATGTCGATGGAGCCCCTCCATCGTCGGTGTGGCGTGTTATACGAACGTTTACGAACGAAAGCGATGCAACGATAACCGTCCGTGAAATCGGACTCATTGCAAACTGCGGTGGAAAGTGGGTTCTAATCGCACGTGACGTTCTTAGTCAGGGACAGGACGTTCCCGTATTCGCAACGCTTACGGTTAGATACGTGTTCAGCGTAACCGCATGAACGTTACGCATCATCTTAGCAGCGATTACGTATTCGGCGCTATCGAACTCAGATTTATCGATCGCATTGAACCCGAAATCACTCTTTTTCCTGAAACCTATGGAGAATGGCTTCGGACAACGAGTTCGAATAGAATTCAGAGTATTCGAGGAAACGTTTCCGCTCTCGCTCGAAAATGGAACTACGAAGACTCAATGTCGAATATTCGATCTCTCGAAAACTTTCTTTTTAAGTGGGAGTTCGTATTTCCTGAATATCAGTTTGAATGGAGCTTCGAATTTCTTTTCAACTTCATTATCGATCTCAACTTGAATTTCGATTTGAACTTCGATCTCGATCTAACGAATTTATTTAAAGATCTCTTTTTGGATCTCGGTTTCGACTTCGAAATTCTCGAAAAAGCGATTTTCGATAAAACCAAATACGAGCTCAGCTATCTCGATCCTCCTGAGTTTACAACGGAAGACATCCGACGATATGCGTTTAATCTTCGAGAAAAGTATCTGAAAGATCATCAACACGAATATCGATTCATGGATAAATCGATGGAAAAAGCGATCGAATCATTCGAAATCGTTTCGAGAGAGATCGGTCTCGATAGCAACGTTGCAGGATATATAGCCCGTAAGATCCTCGTTGCAGAATCGAAAATTCTCGATAACCCCTTTGTTGGTACTGCGATGGTCGAAGTATCGAAAGTTGCACATACCGATGAAACGGGTCATGGAGTCGGAACCACGATACTGCGAGATGCAAATCGATACATGCCGATTTTGAATGGCGAGAATTCAGGAGTGGTCGATACGCTTGTCGATTACGCAATGGTCGGCTATTCAAAAGTCGGTTTGCCTATCGAGGGAGTCTACGCAGTTCACGGGGCAGAAGAAAACAAACCTGTAATCCCGCCAGAGTTACAGGATAGAGTTATCGAAAATATCGATAGAGGCAGACTCGAACTTGGAGTAATCGAATTTCAGGCGGGAGATCAGAAGTTATCGTATCTTCCTGCACGACATCGATATCTCATGTCGAAGGATCGACGTGCGTTTCGTGGTGGAATCGAACAGGCGAGAATGCAAAACTATACGAATCTCGTTAAACGAATTCTCGATAACGAAGGAATTTACGGAAACGAAAGATTGTTGTATATAGCGTTTGCGAACGAATTACTCTATCTCGATCATCAGGGAGTCCGTAAAGCGAAACAATGGAAAAGATCCGCACCCGTTGATGCTCTTATCGAAAAGTATATATCGCTTGGAGCTAAAAAGAGTGTGCTCGAAAAGGTGGTTAAGATATGCAAACCGATATAAGGGTAAACGAACTGAGCGAAGCAGTGAGAGAACTCGTAGAGGCGAGCACGAGACTTACGATAAAGCTTGCGATATGCGAATGCGATAAGAAAAACTGTCCACTTGTAGAGCAGGCGAAAAATATCGCAAAAGCAATCGATAAGATACAATCGTTATCTCCTGCATTACAAACACCGATTCAGTAACGTAACCGAAAAACTATTATTCTCGTTTTTTCTATTTTTTTCGATGAGCGAATACGAGTATAGAAATGTGAAGGTTCGAATACTCGAAGCGATTCCGATCAACGTGATGGGTAAACGGTCATATCTCTTATCGCTACAGATTGAAGATGGCGATTACGTTACGCCAGTCATTCGGAAAGAGATTAAACAGAACGAAAGCCTTCATCGTATTTTGATGGAGTTCGTCGATGTGTATCTCGAAACGAGAGATCTTCTTAAAAGGTGGTCGAAATGAACGAGTACAACGTTGAAAACATAACGAATACGGTTCTCGTTGTTCTCAAAGACGGTCGAATAAAACCATCGATCGATCTCAAAATAGACGATTTCAAAGGCATATACGAAAAGTGGGAATACGCAGGAACGTTCGATCCTGTCGGACAGTTCGGAGCGTGGGTCGTAAATACGATTTCAGGAGCTCTCGATTACCTCTATTCACGAATTCGAGATGCGATTTCGTCTGCAGCATCTTCGATAATTTCTGGAGTCGGTAATTTGCTGAACACTGTCATATCTCCGTTGAAGTCTGCGATATCGTATGTTCAATCCGTTATCGATACGATACGTTCGAACATATCGAATATTTACTCTCTCATATCGACTATTCCCGACCGATTAAGAGATACCGCATCTTCGATACTGAATTCGATCAAGGATCTCGGTAATACGATTCCGAAGCTTATCGATAATGTCCTATCGAGGATTGGAAATGTCATAACGCTAATTCAGGATTTCGGTAAGAGTCTACAAGACGCAATTGGAGTTTTCGTTTCAGGAATATCCGATCTCACTAAAGTAATTTCGTCCACAATTTCGACACTATATGGTCAGATATCCGCTCTCGTTTCGACTATATCGGATAAAATCAGTCTGGTCGTGAATTCCGTAAAAGATCTAACAACGAGAATTGCGGATACGATATCTCTACTGCAGAGATCGATAAGTAATACGATTGATTCGATATCGAATACGCTTAAAGGTGTTCTCGAAAACGTAAACGCAACACTTAAATCGTTACAGGGAGCGTTACAGTCATTTACGAATCCTCTCGTAACGATCTCGTCGTTATTAAGTCAGATGTTAGCGAATCTCGGTGGCATAATTTCATCCGCATGGGATACGTTCAGAAAAATCGTAATCGATCCGATATGGACTGTGATCAATGGTTTCATTCAGTTCATTGTAAACGAAATACCGCAGATTCCGACACGAATCTGGAACGGACTTCTGCAACTCGGTGATTCGATACGTAAAATACTTATCGATCCCGTGATCAACTTGCTGAAATCGATATTCATCGATCCGATCGTAAAAGGACTCGAAACAGTGTGGTACGTTTTCAGTGAAGCGCAAAAATACATACCGAACATATTCAATCCAGGATTTTGGATGACAGGCGTAATCTCCCCCGTTGTGTCAGGAATACCCACGATAGTGCCTTCGATCGTAAGTGCGATATCTTCGTCTGTCGCAACTGCGATGGCTACGATAACCACATTGCTCGTGCGGTTATACAACGCAATAAAGTCGTTCATCGGAACCGTGATCGATAGCGTAATGAGTACGTTCTTCACTGCGACGCTTTATTTCGATATCATCCCAAGAGCCGAAAAGAAAACGCAAAAAGACCTACTCGATAATCTCAAAAGCGCAACCGATGTTCTATTCTCGTTTGTTCGATCACCGATGTTCATGGAATTCGTTAAGACATTTGCGACGTGGATGTGCTTATTCGAAGTGTTCGCAATCGTAAAGAACGTGGAAATCAGTTTAACTCCGATACTTGCGAAGATCGGAGCGAGAATATCGCCGGAGGCTTTCGTGAAGTATCTGAAGAAAACGCTTCAGGTCGTATTCAAAGAAGCTCTGAAAACCGTGATATTCACGACATCGTTCTGGTTGTTCGAACCGTTCAAGTACCTGCTTAATCCATGGTTCAGGAATATACTTCCGATCGAAATTCCGACTTTGCACGAATTCATCGAAATAACTCGAAGATACATGCCCGATAACCGCTACGAAGTGGGAACTCCGACACCTATCGAAGGAGCAACGTATTCGAAAATCCGGGAGCACTTACTCGAAATAGTGTCGAAACGTGGTTATCCACCGTGGCTTGATCCGATAGTGACTGAGGGATACGATAAGTTTTACTTTACCGTTACAGATCGATTCAACGTACAGCGTGTTATCCCAAGTGCGTTGATCTACGCAGTTCCACCACCGTCCGACGTTGTTCGAATGATGCTTCGTGATATGATTCAAAATCTCGATGATTTCGGTCGAATAATGTCGATGCACGGATATCATCCCGACATCTCAGCGTTGTATTTCATGCTCCACTTCAGATACCCATCTGCGGAGAGACTTTTCGAATTCGCATGCCGTGTTGCGTCTGGAATCGTGTGGCTCGATCGAAACGAACCGGGAGCGAGAGAATACTTCGATTATATACAGGACGAAATCCGATCGTTTACGAAGTGGAAGCTCGGATTCGAACCAAGAACACCGAGAGAACTCGCAGACGATATCGAAAAATCATATCCGCTAAGAAATCTCGAAAATCTTACTCAGATAGCGACGAATCGTGTTGCGAAAGCGTTCTCTCCGCTCGGTCGATACTTCAAGTGGCACGATCTGTTTCCGATGGCGTGGCTCAAAGGATTTACGAGCGATCAAATGATCGTAATGGAGCTCTCAGCCGATATTCCGATGCGCATCGACGCACGATGGATGTACAAGTGGTGCGTCATTAACGAGGAAGAACTCGTTCGAATCGTAATAGCGAGAGGAATGCATCCGAAGTGGGTCGAAAAGATCGCAATTGCGGAGATGATGAATGCGCTGGCAGAAGAACGAACGATCGTTCGAACCGGGATGATGAATGCGTTCAAAGAAGGATTCATTACCGAAGATAAACTAAGATCGCAAATGCAACTACTCGATACTGTAAGATTGCTCGATCGTGACGTTCCGATTCGATTCCTCGATGGCGAAGTTAAGCTATTGATTCTCAGATCGAAATACGACCGTGCGATGGACATTCTACTTACTACACAGAAATCGATGTTCACAGCATTTGCAGAGAACATCGTGGACTACGACGAACTCGTTAACGTTCTTCAAACCGTAACGGATAAAGTGAACGCATCGCTTAATCTTAAGCTCCACTTCGATAAAGACTACTACGATCTCATTTTCGAAAGTCTAAAGGTTCGAAAGAATTACGAGACAATTTCGAGAATACGAAGCTGGGCACGATACGTTATTCGAGAAATGATGAACCGTCTCAGAGCGGGGTATCTCTTACCGACGGATGTCGAAAATGCAATCGAAATGCTAAAGAATCATGCGAGATTGACTGATCAGGATGTCGAATACTTCAAAGACGTTGCGAAACTGATGCATTCTGAATTTCGTAGAAAAGTTACCGTCGATTCAGTGTTACGAAAGCTATCGAAAGGGTTGATAACGAAAGACGAAGCGTTAAAGCTACTGATCGAAAACGGAATCGATTCAGAACTTGCGGATGCACTTATCGAAGTCAATGCGAAAACATACACGCTATCGATTGCGCAATACTTATCGTATGCAAACATTATCGATATCCCGACTGAGTATATCGAAAGAAAACTCGAATTGCTCGGAGTTCCTCCTGACGAAAGAAGTCTGATTCTCGCAGTGTTTAACGTTAAACCGATCAAAAGCGAACGTGATGCTCTCGTAAAGCGATATCTCGATGAATTCGAAAACGGATACGTTGACGAAAAAACCGTAAAAGACAATCTCGATAAGCTCGGTGTTCTTCCGAAAGCGATCGATATACTTATCGAAATGAAGAAAGTCGAAAAGTCGATGAACGCAAAGAAAATACTCGTTGATGCGGTCTTATCAAGACTGCGTAGAGGCGTGATAAAGCTCGAAGATGCGATTAACGAATTGAAGAAATATATCGTTGACGAATCGCTGATCTATGCGTTGATCGAAAAATACGTAAGAACATACACGTTTAGCCCCGATAAGATGATATCGATCGCAGAGTACGTTCCCGTCGATATCGGATGGATCGTTGAGAAAGCGAGGATGTATGGTTATCCCGAAGAAGAAGTTAAGCTCATTCCCGCTTACGCAGTTGCGAGAGAGATAAGCGAAGAAATGAAACGATTAGCAAACGAACTCGGATCTGCGTTTGCGGAAGGCATAATTACCGAGGACGAATACAAGAAAGCGCTCGACGAACTCGCAACGCTCGGAGGGCAGGCTAAATCGAAGTTCGGAGTAGACTGGATCGTTTTAAGTCCTGAGGAACGATACGTTCTCGTTCAGATCTATAAAACGAGAGCGATTCGAAAACTTTATAGCAAGTCGCAATAACGAATATTATGTTTGACGAATTGCTAAATCGAATAAAGCTTAGAGCGGGACAGATAATAACGCAGAAGTGGTACGACGATCTCGCAGAACTCTTTCTTTACATAAAAAACGAAACCGGTATCGGTGGAAGAATACCGTTATCGAAATTACCGGACGGTGAACTCGGTAAGGTGCTTATCGCACAGGGAATTGGAAACGATCCCGTATACGCAGATCCCGACTGCAATATCGTTAAGATAGCGGGCACAAATTTAACACCTCGTAACTGGAGTAACGATTTCGAAAAACTTCAAAACCTCGATACACTACTGAGTACTCGTGCTTCTGAAACGAGATTATCAGAAGTGAGCTCGAAAATATCGGACGTAAACGATAAGCTAATCGATCTCGAAACGAAAATCGATTCGCTTATCGCAAAGATCGATAGTCTAAACGAAAAACTCGATTTTCTAAAATTCGACGATAAATCACTTGGGGTAAGCAGTCGTTTAATGCACTACGCAGAAATCGGTTACGGTTTTCATCTATTCGAAAGATACGAAAACGTCGCAAATAATGCAACGGAAACGCTTTATTTACAAAATCCATCGGATTCGACACGAATCGTTTATATCGCTGGTATCGAAATCTCTACGCTGGCGCAGTTGTTCATAAACGGCTACAGAAATCCGACAATAACGAATCCGGGATCCGAGATAATCACACTCAATCTTCGATTTGGTCATCCGAATACGAGTAGTCTAATAGCGAGAAAAAGCGTATCGTTCGAATCCGATACTCCGTTAGCGAAAATGCTTGTTCCCGGCGGTGCTAAATCGAGCGCAATTGGTTCATTCAGCGCAATCGGCGAAGGAACAATTATTCCACCTGATAACGCATTGCTATTGCAATTTATAAACAACTCAGGTGCGTCTACCTCGTTCGCAGTACGAGTACTGTGGTTTGAGATCGAATGAAGATCGAGATCTTCGACGATTTTTATAGTATTTTTCACATCGTTTTTGGAGCAATTACGATATTGTTCGGATTGTGGGTTTTCGTAATCTTTATATCTTATCAGGTAATCGAGTATTGCATGAAACGTGGAAAAGATGAAATCGTCGGAGACATGGTCGAATACGTTTTCGGTTCAGGGGTGATGGCGTTATGCTCGATAAGTTTACGTTGAGAGCATTCGTAATCGTCACCGCATGGATCGGATTGCTCTCGTATATCGCTTACGCAGTCTACAAATATCCCGATCTCGTTCTGCAAACATACGATACCGTTCTCGGAATCGCAATATCGATAACGAGCGTAGCTATCGGAAGATACCTATTCGAACAAAAACAATAAGGTGATTCGATGAACGATTCCGATATTTCCACCTACCAGTTTATCCTATCGAGACTCAAAAACGTCGAAGATAGCATGATCGAAATAAACAAACAAATCGTATCGATTCAAAACGATATTAAATGGGTTTTATGTCTTCTTCGAAAAATGGATCATCGTATATGGTTGATCATATCGACGATAATAATAACGATCTTACTCGAAATATTCGTAAGATAGAAAAGTATATATACCTTGTCAGCGATAGTAGTTCATGGCCTGGATGGAAGAAGTAAACGAGATATTGCGACCACACCGATTCCGTGCGGGAGACTACTTCATTCGATTTCAGGCAACGAGGTTTCCAAAACCAACCGTATCGATCGTCGTGTATTATCAGGGCAGAAAAGTAATCGAAAAACCAATTCGAAGGCTTAACGAATTGATCGAGGACCTATCCGATGCGAAAGACGTTCTACGAACAGTAAAAGTTTCACCTTCACGAAGACGAAATCGTGAATCGAATAGAGAATCGAAACGTAGATCAAGAGAAAGACGTAGAGATGACAGATACGAAGAAGAAAACGAAGAAGCAGAAGAAGAAACGGAAAACGAAATCGAAGAAGAAGAAATCGAAGAAGAAACGAACAACGAAGAAATAAAACGATCATAACTTTATTTTATATTTTTTCAGCATCAACGTAACTCTTAAATCGAAGGTGGTGAGGTTATTAATATGTCACAGTTCGATGACATCATCAAAAACGAGCTTACCTTCGTCCGCAACTACGTTCGAGATTTACCGTTCAGTCTTGTTATAGCGTTCGCAGACTCGTTCAATGGCAACGAAGATCAGATTCGAGAAAAGCAACGAAAAATCTTCGATATGTATCGACTAAGTCTCGATAAGTCGATACTCAATCTTCGAATTGCTATCGAAAGGGAAGTTAAGCTTATCGTAAAAGCAGACGGAATATCGATAAAGCAAGACGGAACGATAATGCTCAGAACACGTGGGGATACTGTGTTAATCGGTAGTATTGATCAATTTGGAGACAACGCAACAGAAATCGAAAACAATATTCGAGAATGGCTTCTCGTAACCGTAACGACAGGAGATCAGCGATTAAAATTCGACAATGCACGTATTATCGATGTTGAACCATTGCAGGGATATCGTGATGTTTCAAATGCTCGAAGAATCCTCAACGAATATGCGATAAAGCCAATCGATGCTTTGTTGCTCGGATTCGGTATAAAGCCATGCTTCGAAACGTATCGTCTTTACTTCGCACGATTCGCTTCGCAGTTCTTCTACAACGGCAAACCGATCCACGTGATTCAACTTACGAATACGGACAGTGGAAAATCGTATTTTGCAGTTCGAATGGAGTTCGTTGACAACTGGACGCACTTCACCGAATTTCCGAGTCCGGCAAAGCTTATCTTCGATGGTCGAACCGGAATCCACGGAGCGGTGTTTACTTCGAGAGGTATCGCAATAGACGAATTCGATAAGCTCCGAAAAGAACGATTTCTCGATGCGTACCAATCGCTTAACACAGGTCTCGAAAACGGCATATGGCGCAGAGGCGTTCAAACGATATCAGGAATAAGTCTCGAAGGCTATCGATACATTCCGTTCCTCATTTTCGGAAACATCATTCACGGAGAAACTCCGTTGTCGGATATATTCACGGAAAACAGTAGAACGTATTTGACGAACTATCTTACGAATCAGATCGGTATCAATGCGGAGAGTTTCGTTGAGAGATTTGCTCTGATCGATATCGTTCTTAGAAAAATACCGATTTCGAAATATCTGATTCGAAACGATAAGGGGATCATCGGAGTTCTCAAGGATTCGATAATTCGTGGTCTCATATCCGAGATCGAAAACAAAATTAAAATACGTTATCTCGATACCGGTGAAATCGAAGGTAGACTGCAACGACATGTGGAGGCGATATACCACATATACAATGCGCTGTTTGACATGGAACCCGAAGACACCAATTTCCTCATACGATCTGTTACAGGAGAACTCGATATAGGTAATCTATTCGTAACTCCCGCTAAAGAAATCGATAAGATTGGCGAGGTGATCTCGAATTGAACCCATATCGAAAGGGCTACGTTTTCGAGCAAAGAGTGCGAAGATACTTCGAAAAACATGACTACTACGTTATTCGCAGTTCACATTCTCGTGGAGCATTCGATATCATCGCAATAGGAAAGAAGGTGTACGGAGTGCAATGTAAAACGAACGGTTACCTTTCGTTGAACGATCGACAAAAACTGATCGAACTCGGTAAACGATACAACATTATACCCCTACTCGCATACCGAATGGGAAAGGATATGGTTCTTGTCGATTTGAGAACAAATGATCGCTTCAAACTCGAATAAATACTATGCGTACTTCATAACGATATACGCAACGAATCGAAGACTCGATTCCAGTTATTTGTTTTATTTACTTTTCGTAACATTTTCGATTCTGAAATCGATAAGTGTTTTCGGTTTTGCGGGTATATCAACGTCCTCGAATAATCCCCGACTCAGACATCCTCACACGCATATCCTCGTTTTTACAACGAAACGAATCAATTATTCGATTTTTCTCGAAAACCTCGTAAAACGATCGAAATATCATTTGAACGTTAAGATACTTCCCGTCGATGATCCCAAAAAGGTGATCGAATATATCGGACAACACGAAGAAAGATATATATATCAGAATGACCGTATAGTTGTATATGCCGAGGATAAAAAGAACAAGACGAAGTATATTTATCGAGGACGCATTATGGGATGCGCTAAAAGAAGTAGCGAGACAGAAATCGAAAAGCGCAAGTCAAATGCTACGGGAATACGTTGTGATGGGACTTCGAAACGATGGTGCGAAAATATGACCGAGCCGATAAACGAACAAACGGAAAACAATTCGAAGTATAATGTCGAATTCAGAGAGGTCGATGAGAACTCACCGCTTTACGAACTTTATTTTATTACTGACGTAATCGCACAGAAGTATGGTGCAACGGACTACTCGAACTATGGTCTTCGTATTCACATTCCCGCTTTGCTATACAAATCGTTAAAGACGATCGCAGACTATATCGATGTAAAAATGACGGATCTCGTTCGATATCTCATCTACAAACTCGTGCAATACGTCGAAGAAAAGAATCTGCTTAAAGAAATGGAAGACGAAATCTATTTGCGTGATGTGGTGCTCAAAAATAAGAAAGGCAAATATCGCAGAGTGAAACTCGCAAAAATCCCGGTAAACGAATTCGAAAAAATGATTATCGAAACCGCTTCGAAGATTCTCTCAACGAAATACAAGTATCGAATACTCGACGATCACGGTATTTTACCGAAACAGATCTACACCGATTAAAAGCAAATATCGAACTCTTTTAGGTATCGATCCGCTCCGTAGAGTATACTCGCAAGTAGTACGATCGGATCCGCTTCGGAAACGTTACTGATCACGATAACGAACGCTCCAGCTATTCGAACGAAACATACGGCATATTTGAATAATTCGTTCGGATCCTCGATATTGTAAAGCTCGAATAATTCGATAATTTGTTCGACGCATTTCTGCACGCTTTCCCCTTCAACGCCTACCATCGTATACATCTCATCGACACGAACTTTCTTTTTGTTTTCTATTGATTTGCGTATTTGTTTAATCAGCGATTCGTCGATTTCCGAACATTGCGCATATATGGACGAAACAAGTATCGATTCGATCAGGATGTAATTTCGTAATCCCGTCGGTATCGCAAGAGTATCGAATATTCTGTGCGATATCGCATACAACGCAACCGTAGACGATAGAATGTCGATATCGTTTCGTAAAATCCTCTCGATAACCACATCGATACCCACATTACACCTATCCCGAAGCACTTTCCACCAGTCCATATAGATACTTGTAACGTTAAGGTATATAAACTTTATCGTTATATTTATATACTCGTATTCGTAGATTATCGTAGATGACCGTATTACAGCACGAATACGAACTTCAAAAAATGACAAATCGATTGATCAGATATCGTTATGGCTATGCGAAACTTTACGTCGATTTAGACGTTCCCGAAACTCCGTACGAAAACGATCTCTACTATAACACGATAACGAAAGAGCTCTATCGATATAGCCAAAACGCCTGGTATAAAATCGACTGGCAATCAATCGTTAAATCATCTCCCGAATGGGTAGCTAATCGACTACGTATATCGAACAATCGGCTACAGATCTCTCCCGATGGAACGAATTGGTTCGATTGTATCCCTGCGATCGGGGCTAACGTTATCGAATTAGCCTCTATCGATAATACGAACTACTCGCTAAAGTATTTCGTTATGCCTAATCAAACGATAATTCTCAGAAACGCTAATCATATACCCATCGCCTATGCCAAAGACGTAGAACCGTATTTCGTTGGGTTATATCGAAACGAATACGCTTACGGTGGGTTTATTGGATTACGTCCTTCGAATACCGCAATATCGAACGGAGATGGACAATACGCATACGGATACGGATCAAGTCGCAGTGCAAACAGAACGACAGGTATGAGTATCGTCCCCGTAACACTACATGTAAACAATTTACATAATCGCTTTCGCTTCGAACTGTTTATTCGACCTGACAACGTTTGGTATACCCAATCGCACGGACTCGGATACGATACTTACGGTGTCGAAATATTTCTCGGATCAGGAACCGCTTCTGCAACATCGCATTGGCTCGGTACGTGGTATCGCCAGGATGGAGTTCAGTTTACGGTAACGAAGTTATCGTTAAGACGTGTTGCGTAAGAGGTGATATCGATGGGAGAGTTGCTGTTTCGATCAAAAACTGATATAATGGAACGATATATCGAAGGACTATCGCACGAATACGCACGAATGAGCGTAGCAACTTCGTTTCCATCCTCGCCAAACGAAGGAGATATTTTCTACAACACGATAACGAAAGAGCTCTATCGATATAGCAAAAACGTTTGGTATAAAATCGATTGGCAATCAATCGTTAAAACATCTCCCGAGTGGATAGCTAATCGACTACGTATATCGAACGGTCAATTGCAAATATCTCCCGATGGATCGAATTGGTTCGATTGCATTCCTGTAGTAGGGGCTAACGTTATCGAATTAGCCTCTATCGATAATACGAACTACTCGCTAAAGTATTTCGTTATGCCTAATCAAACGATAATTCTCAGAAACGCTAATCATATACCCATCGCCTATGCCAAAGACGTAGAACCGTATTTCGTTGGGTTATATCGAAACGAATACGCTTACGGTGGGTTTATTGGATTACGTCCTTCGAATACCGCAATATCGAACGGAGATGGACAATACGCATACGGATACGGATCAAGTCGCAGTGCAAACAGAACGACAGGTATGAGTATCGTCCCCGTAACACTACATGTAAACAATTTACATAATCGCTTTCGCTTCGAACTGTTTATTCGACCTGACAACGTTTGGTATACCCAATCGCACGGACTCGGATACGATACTTACGGTGTCGAAATATTTCTCGGATCAGGAACCGCTTCTGCAACATCGCATTGGCTCGGTACGTGGTATCGCCAGGATGGAGTTCAGTTTACGGTAACGAAGTTATCGTTAAGACGTGTTGCGTAAGAGGTGATATCGATGGGAGAGTTGCTGTTTCGATCAAAAACTGATATAATGGAACGATATATCGAAGGACTATCGCACGAATACGCACGAATGAGCGTAGCAACTTCGTTTCCATCCTCGCCAAACGAAGGAGATATTTTCTACAACACGATAACGAAAGAGCTCTATCGATATAGCAAAAACGTTTGGTATAAAATCGATTGGCAATCAATCGTTAAAACATCTCCCGAGTGGATAGCTAATCGACTACGTATATCGAACGGTCAATTGCAAATATCTCCCGATGGATCGAATTGGTTCGATTGCATTCCTGTAGTAGGGGCTAACGTTATCGAATTAGTCTCCATCGATAATACGAACTACTCGTTAAAGTACTTCGTTATGCCTAATCAAACGATAATTGTCAAAAACGCTAATCATATCCCTATCGTCTACGCTAAAGACGTAGAACCGTATTTCGAAGGACTATATCGGCACGAACATGCTTACGAACCTTGGATCGGATTACGTCCCTCGAATACTGCAATATCGAACGGAGATGGACAGTTTCTTGCTGCAGACGGTACATCTACCGGTGCAGGCAGAACGACAGGTATGAGTATCGTTCCGATCATCGAACAAGCGGGCACAACGTATAATCGAGCCCGTTTCGAACTGTTTATTCGACCTGATAACGTCTGGTATACTCAATCGCATGGACTCGGAGGGAGTACATACGTTTTCACTGTAAATCTCGGATCGGGAACCGCATCATCGACATCGTACTGGCTCGGTACGTGGTATCGACAAGACGGAGTTCAATTTACGGTAACGAAGTTATCGTTAAGACGTGTTTCGTAAGAGGTGATATCGATGGGAGAACTATCGTTTGAGACAAGCTCGAAAAGATACACCTCAGACACGCTTCAAAGATTATTTGGCTATGCGA
>Ga0209080_1000632_pt1 | contig 22158 bp, 26 predicted proteins | sample JNZ110809AmetaG_FD_184123 | JGI IMG/M metagenome (GOLD analysis project Ga0209080, IMG submission 184123) | Hot spring microbial communities from Jinze hot spring, China to study Microbial Dark Matter (Phase II) - JNZ 110809A (SPAdes) (version 3) ...
CTCAAGCAAATACCCATACTTAGCCCTAAACATCAAGGAAAATAAGAAATCGCTATTATATAAAGGATTCGATTAAAAAATTTGGTGGGCCGGGCCGGACTTGAACCGGCGACCTTGCAGAACCTTTTTATCTTTTGGTTTTCTGCGCCTCCTGGATTTCATCCGTCAGGCAGACGTCCTAACCAAGCTAGACGACCGGCCCTTCTCACCATGCATGTATTTTGGTCAATTATTTTTGCGCATCTTGCCATTATAAATCTTATGTTAATTTTTTAAGACTATGCCTACAGATACATTAACTTTTGAGGGGTTGCCGTTGGGTGTTGGGGTGGAAAGTAAAGTTAGGGATTTGATTCGTAAAATGACTATTGAAGAAAAGATTGCGCAGCTATGTTCTGTTTCTTCTTCAGAGGTTTTAGAGAATGGCAGGTTTTCCCGTGAGAAGGCTAAGGAAATTATTGGCAAGGGTATTGGTCAGATCACGCGCCTAGCTGGAAGCCGCGATTCTCCTAGAGAACCTGCTAAAATAGCGGAGGCAGCTAACGATATTCAGAGGTTTTTGATTAAGGAGACTAGGTTAGGCATACCGGCGATAATACATGAGGAGTGTTTGAGCGGGTTAATGGCTTATGGCGCAACAACATTCCCGCAGGCGATTGGATTAGCGAGCACATGGAATCCGGAACTTGTTCAAAGAGTTACTGCCGCCATAAGAAGGCAGATGAGGACGGTTGGAGCTCATCAGGGGCTCGCCCCTGTTCTCGACGTATGTAGGGATCCGAGGTGGGGTAGGACTGAGGAGACTTTTGGGGAGGATCAATATCTGGTTGCCAGCATTGGCGCAGCGTACATTAGGGGGCTTCAAGGCGACGACTTATCTTCAGGCGTTATAGCTACGCCTAAACATTTTGTTGCCCATGGTTTTCCGGAAGGCGGAAGAAACTGTGCACCCGTCCACGTTTCGCTTAGGGAATTGAGAGAAGTTTTCCTATTTCCCTTTGAGGTTGCCGTGAGGGTAGCAGGAGCCTATTCTCTCATGAACGCCTATCATGACATTGACGGTGTGCCGTGCGTCGCATCAAAGGAGCTTTTAACCGAGATTCTCAGATATAGATGGGGTTTCAAAGGATACGTTGTCTCGGATTATGGTGCCATAGAGATGCTTAAAACTTTCCATGGTGTTGCCGCAGACGAGAAGGAGGCTGCTGTACAGGCGCTTGAAGCCGGTATAGACATAGAGCTGCCAAGAATAAAGTGTTATGGTGAACCGCTACTTAACGCTGTTAAAGAGGGCATCGTTTCAGAAGCTTTAATCGACGAAGCTGTATCCCGGGTTTTAAGAGCCAAGTTCCTTCTAGGGCTGTTCGATAACCCTTACGTTGACATTGAGTCAGCTTTTAAAGCCTTTGATACGCCCGAAGATAGAGCTCTAGCGCTGGAGGCTGCCAGAGAATCAATTATTCTGCTTAAAAATGATGGTGTTCTTCCTCTAAGAAAGGATTTGAGGGCAATAGCTGTTGTAGGTCCTAATGCCGACACTACGAGGGGGCTTTTAGGCGACTATAGTTACACGCTTCACCTAAGTTGCGAGGAGGACGCGGTTAGAATAGTTAGCGTTTTGGAAGCTATTAAAAGTAAGGTTTCACCGCAAACATCAGTTTATTTCTCTAGAGGCTGCGACATATACGATCCTTCAAGAGAAGGGTTCCAAGAAGCCTTAGAGGCTGCTTCAAAATCTGATGTTATAGTGGCAGTTATGGGAGAAAGATCAGGAATATTTCGCCTTCCAGCAGTAACTGGCGAAGGTAGGGATCAAGCCAGTCTTTCATTGCCAGGCGTTCAGGAGGAGCTTCTCGAAGAGCTGGGGAAGCTCGGTAAGCCGCTAATACTGGTCTTAGTGAACGGTAGACCGTTATCCATAAAGCGGGCTGCCGAAGTGGCTTCAGCAGTAATCGAAGCTTGGTTCCCAGGGGAGGAGGGCGGGACAGCTATAGCTGATGTTCTTTTCGGAGACTATAACCCCGGCGGAAAACTGCCTATAAGTGTCCCGCAAGACGCTGGTCAAATACCAGTCTACTATAGCAGGAGGGCTTCATCCTTCAGGGATTACGTTTTCATGAGCGCGAAGCCGCTCTTCTCATTCGGGCACGGGTTAAGCTACACAAAATTTGAGTATTCAGCGCTGAGAATAGAGCCGGAAGAGGTTAAACCTGCAGGAAAGGTTTCGATTATTTTTGAGGTTAAGAACATTGGTGATCGGAGAGGAGACGAGGTTGCGCAACTATATGTACGTGACGAGGTTGCCTCAGTAGCTAGACCCATAAAGGAGTTAAAGGGCTTCAAGAGATTAACACTAGATCCTGGGGAAAAGAGGGAAGTTGTTTTCACGCTCTTCACGGATCAGTTAGCCTTTTACGACCGATACATGAGGCTCATAGTTGAGCCTGGAACATATAATGTTATGATCGGAAGCTCCTCCGAGGACATAAGGCTGACCGGTAAATTCAAGGTTGTCGGGGAGACGAGAGTTTTATCATCCATAAACAGATTCTTCAGCGAAGCCATAGTTCGCTAGAATCTTTCAGCTATATCAACGTATAATCTCTCTTTTTTATAATGAAGAATTTAGGCGCCATTTGCATTGTTGAATACAATTGTTTTTGCCGAATTCCAAGCGCGATCTCTATGAATTCCGGAATCACCTTATAAATTAGTTCGGCGGTCGGCTGACCCCAGTATATGCCGGGGCAGAAGGGGTCTATATATATGTAAAAGTTTTGCCCGCAATACTGGAACAAGGCTTCTTTAGGATTACCATACTTCGGCTTATTAAGAACCTTGAAGGGCCAGAGTTTACATGCTAGCGGCTTAGTGTCCTGTAGCCCGCATAACCATTTTCCATTTGGAGCCATGTAGAGAAAAACACATGAGCCGTCAGGCTTCTTCCCCATATAGAATTTGTTTAACCCAGCTTTCGTGACGCCTACGCCATATTTCTTAGTTATATTTAACCATTCGTTGAAAGTTAAAACTACCTCAAACTCTTTGCAGCATATTCCGCAGCCATTGCAGCGCCACAAAGATATATGGCTCCAGGGCGCGAAAACCATACAGTGTTCCCTGATCTCTCCAATACCTGGAAAATCTGAAAATCAATCTACTTAATAAATTTTAACTTCCCTAATGAAAGCGGGGCGGCAGAAGCATAAAAGATATGTGGCACAAACATAAAATATGCGTTAGAAGCAAAGTGTTCTGTGAGGAGTATTGCTATATGAAGGTTAGCTGCGCTTGGCTTTATGCTATAACTAAATATGGTTATCCACCATCCTTCGAGAAATCTTTAAAAGCCATTAAGGAGATGGCGGGTTTAGGGTTTAAATTCATTGAGGTAGAGATAGTAAGCGAAAAGCAACTCCTGGAATATAAGGAGCGTTATGGGGAGATTAGGAAAGTTTGCAAGGATCTAGGCGTCAGGATAATAAATTTATGCGCAATCTTCCCCGACATAGTTAGTTTAAATAATGATCTTAGGTCTAAGGCTCTAGATAATTTTAGGAAGAGTTGCGAGATCTGCCGCCATTTAGACTGCGAAATGATACAACTGGACTCTTTCACTCCACCACTGAAATTTGTGGGCGAGTTGCCGTATAAAGAGGCTATAAGCTTCGGGCGACAATTTAAAGTTAAAGTAGATCCAGAGTTTAACTGGAAGGTTTTTTGGTCTAACATAGTTGAAACGTTCAAAATCTGCAGCGGTATTTCAAAGGAGGAGGGGCTGAAGTTATGTTTGGAACCTAGGGTGGGCGAAAACATATCTAATACTGACGCCATGTTGAGGTTGCTTGATGCCGTCGATTCAGAGAATTTTGGCGCCGTGCTTGACGTTGGACACCTGCATGCTCAGAAGGAGATACTTCCACTATCGGTTGAGAAGCTCGGCTCAAAGATATTTTATGTGCACGCCTCGGACAATGATGGCAGAGAAAACTATCATCTGCCGCCTGGAAGAGGCACAGTTGACTGGGATGCTTTAATCCTAGCTCTTAATAAGCATGGCTACAGGGGCTATATTGCAATTGATATAGGGGGATCCGGCTACTATGGAGACATAGATTCAGACATCATAGAGTCAAAAAACTTTTTAGAGAACCTTCTGAGCAGGTATGGTTTGCTGGGCTAAGCATGTCAGCTATAACATTATGTGATGGTAGAGTGTTGACCCGCAGCGGGCTTAAGAAGCTTAACGTTGTGATTGAAGGTGACAGGATAGTGGATTTGGGCGAAGGATTGAAAAGCGGTGAGAGAATAGATTGCTCAGGGCTTTTCATACTTCCGGGTTTTAGAGACCAGCATGTGCATGACCTGCCAAGTTTACTCGGTAAACCGGATATGAGTAAGTTTGGGAGAATAGCGGCTTCGCTAGTTAAGTACGGGGTTACATCAGCTAAACTTGCCACCATATCTATGCCACAAGATAAGCTGCTAAAATATGCTGAAGCGGTCAAGCGGTATATGTGTTCCGGGAGAAATGGGTTAGAGGGAACTAGGATAGATGGGCTTCATGTTGAGGGCACATTTATAAGGAGGGAGTGCGCCGGAGCCCAGCCGAGGGAATATATAGTGGAGCCGTGGATGCCTGAAGCGAAAGATCTCCTAGATAAGCTCGAGAAGACTGGTGGGGTTAAAATGATTAATATAGTGGCTGATTTCGGATCGGATCTAATAGGATACGCGAGCTCAAAGGGGTTTATTGTAGGATGCGGGCACTCTAAAGCCTCAGCTAAGCAGCTTAAAGATGCTTATGAAGCTGGGCTTAAATATATTGTGCATATAACTAACGGCTCCATGGGGCAATCCTTTAAACCATTTGATGGTGGCGGAACGTATGAGGGGGCGCTTACCCTGCCGCTATTCATAGAGATAATATTGGATGGATACCATGTTGACATGAGATATGTTTCAGATATAATTGAGAGGCGAATTCGGAAGGGGCGGGAGCACGAGATTATAGCGGTGACGGATGCTGCCTTCGCCATAGATGAAGAAGTACCTTGCGAGGAGTTCGAAGCATTCTCTGTTATAGGATGTAGAAGTAGAGATGGAAAGGTTTTATTTGTTAAGCGTTTCATGGATGAGGATGGCGAATGGAAAGAGCCAGCGCCCAACACTCTTTTTGGGAGTCTTCTAACCATGGATAAAGCTTTCGAGAACCTATTAAATATGTTCACAGTTGATCACGAGGGATTCATGATAGATGTTAGGGCAAGGGATTTCAGTGAATCCATAAGGCTATCGTCAATTATGACATCTTCTAATCAGGCACGTCTAGAGGGCTTAACTAACGTTGGATACATAGAAAAAGGACACCTAGCTGACATCATAGCCTTAAGGATAGATGGAGTGCCCGGAAGATATAGTGTTAAGGTTAATAAATCTATTGTGAACGGAAAACTACATGAGTTCGCTTAACTCTCTTCTCAGTAAACTGACTTGAACCAAAAGTAATAAGTGATTACTAAAGATGGCTTTAATTGTCTTCTCACCTCTTGTAGAGGTATAACGTGTGTGTTGGAAAACCTAGGAACGAGTTTTCGCAGAAGCGTTCCACCTTAACCGGCTTCCAGCCTATTATTTCATAGTCGTGGGAAACTACCCTCGCACCCTTTTTAAGTTCAGCCTCCAGCTTCGGCCTAACTTTCTCGTTCGCGCTCGTCGTAAGATATAGGTAAACAACGTCAGCCATACTTATATTCACGTTGAAGATGTCGTCATGTATTATTTTAACTCTGTCCTGCAGCCCCAGCTCTATCACCTTTCTCATAGCCTGTTTAACTAAGTCTTCCCTTAGCTCAACACCTATGGCATACGCGCCAAACTCTTTAGCGGCCATTATCACCGGTCTGCCGTCACCGGCGCCTAAGTCGACGAATATTTCGCCTGGCTTTAATTCAGCCATTTGTAGAAGCCTGCGTATAACTGGCTCGGGAGAGGCGACAAAGGGTGATATGAACAACATTCTTCACCTCTCACATTTTCTAGTTAATTGTTAAAAGCATTATTTTTACCTTACGCTGCCCTTAACTAAAACCTTTTCTTTAAGGCTTCTCGCTCAGCTTCAATTATCAGCTCAAACAATCTATCGTTGATCGTGTTCTCCTTAGACAGTATTTTTTTAGCATCGTTTAATCCAAGCCTTCTTCCAGAGAGCGCTATAACGGCGGCTTTACCATACTTTGATGTGAGCTTGGCGGTTTCAAGAGCCTCCTCCCTAAGATACTCTTCACTTTTAGCTAATTTCTCTCCCTTCTTCTCCACCAGCGGGTAAGCCTCTTCCTCCTCAACTTCCAGAACCCCAATTCTAGACGAGCCGCACTTCGGGCAGGACGGCTTATCCGGCAGATCCTTAATCGTCATCATTTCTACGTAATCCCAGCATTCGGTGCAAATAAATGTTCTTGCCTCATTGAGAATCCTAGCCTTAGCCGACTCTATTAGAATCCTACGCATTTTTTCTGGGGGTATGAGATCAGTCTTCATGCTGACGCGTTCTATTCCCACGCGAGCTATAGGGGTTGCCTCACCGCCGGACTCAACCATAACAACTTTTATTTCGCCACGCCTCATTAAGTCTAAAACATATAGGAGGTTTCTTAGGTCCAAGTCCTTAGTGAAGACTTCTTTTAAGGCTTCTTCGTAGATTACGGTGTCCTCGAAGCTCTTCACCAAGTTTCTTAAGCTCACGCTCTCAAAGTCAACCCATTTCTGTATGGCGCCGAATCGTCTAGCTACATGTATTAGACGCCTCTTAAATATGCCGGTTTTAGTGACAGCTCTGGTTAACATTTCTCTTATTTGATTCTCATCAGCGTCTTTAAGATCCATAAGGATATTTAGAACAGTTTTCGCTTTAACTTCACCCATAGTTTGAATAAATATTCTGTAGGGATCGTGCTGAACAATTATTGAGAACCCTGCCAGCTCAGATATTATGTGACCTAAGATCTGGGCTAAAGCCCTATTAGTTAATGAGCCGAAATTACATTGAAGTATAACAAAGTCTTCCCACTCTTCAACGGTTATACGCTTATCTGTTGGAACTGGATAACCCGCTCTAACGTGCTCAACGGTCTCGGCTATGGCGTCAAGTATCGTTTTCTCGTCAGCAGGATACTTTTTAGACAGCTCTTTAGCCACCTCTTCAGGACTTAAGCCAGCTTTAAGCTTCTCTTCCACGAAGGCTCTTATTGCGCCAACCTCTTGGGCGACCTCGAAGGGTACGGGTATTTCTTCCCCAACCCAGCTTGGGATCGCGCCAGTTGGGTCGTCAGCCGACTTAACATATATTTTGTCAGCGTCAAGATTCACTATTTTCCACGGGCTGCCACGTATTATAAACTTGACACCCGGCTTACCGTATTCAGCCACAAACGCCTCATCTAGGAGCCCTACAGCCGTATCGTTTTCTTTATCGATGACGAGATAATGCTTCTCGTCAGGTATCATTGACAGGTTCTCGAAGAAATATTCGAAGAGGGCTTTCGATCTTCGGGGTTTAAGGACGACGCCGTCCTCAAAGGATACCCAGGCAAGCCTTGGGAAGCGGTTATGCATGTACTCTAAAACGCGCTTTATGTCGTCTATGGTCAGATCTCTGTATGGGTAAGCTCTACTGTAAACTTCATGTATTTCATTGAGCTCTAAGCGTTTCTTCTTCATTAAGAAAGCTACTATTTGGTGCGTCAGCACATCAAAAGGTTTTTCTGGGATATCTACTGGCTCAAGCTCCTCCGCGTAGGCTTTTCTGCCTATGACCATAGCCTCAAGCGTGTCGTCGGAATCCATAGTCACTATTACCCCATTAGCCACACGACCTATCCTGTGCCCGCTCCTTCCAACGCGCTGTATTAGACGTGTAACCTGTCTCGGACTCATGTATTGGATGACTAAATCTATTCTGCCAACATCTATACCCAGCTCTAGGCTGCTTGTGCAGACCAGCCCACGCAGCTCACCCTCCTTTAAACCTCTCTCAGCGGCAATCCTAGAGGGCTTAGCTAAGGAACCATGATGAATAGACACTGGGAAGTTTACATCCCATATCTTAAACCTGCTAGCCAGAATCTCTGAAATAGTCCGTGTATTTGTGAAGAGGAGGACAGAATTATGCTTCTCAATTAGCTGGCGCATTACGCGAAGCCTGGCTGCAACCTCGGGGTGCGTGAACAGCATTGATGCCAGCTCATAGTCTTGTGGTTCAGGTTTAGGATAAAGTATCTGCAGTCTCATAAGCCTGGCAACAGGAACCCTTACCACCTCAATCGGGCGATTGTTTCCAACAAGGAACTGTGCAACCCTCTCAGGTGTGCCTATGGTTGCCGAGAGACCGATCACCTGGAAATCTTTGCCAGCTATAATTCTAAGCCTTTCTAAAGCTAATGCAAGCTGGCTTCCACGCTTACTGTCAGCTAACTCATGGACTTCGTCGACAACAACCCATCTTATGGATTGGAGGTGGCGGCGCATAATCCATCCGGACAATATGGATTGAAGAGTTTCAGGGGTCGTTATCAATATGTCTGGCGGGCTCCTCGCCTGCTTTGAACGCTCATTTGCATCGGTATCGCCGTGCCTAACAGCCAGCCTAATGTCCAGATTATTACACCACCATTCTAAGCGCTCAAGCATGTCGCGGTTTAACGCCCTAAGCGGCGTAATATACAAGACTTTTATTCCAGGCTCCTTCTTAGGGAGCTGGATAAGCATATGGAGTATTGGAAGCATAGCGGCTTCAGTCTTCCCGCTTGCGGTTGGCGATATTAAAAGAACATTTTTCCCCTCAAGGATCTTCGGTATAACTTTTGCCTGCGGCTCCGTTGGAAATTTGAAACCCTTCTCTTCGATAAGCTTACGTATGGGGCGGGCTAGTAAGTTAAATACGTTTTCCTCAGTTTCCTGAGCCCCCCGCACTTCAACCGCTAGATCCACGCTAATTACACCATTCGACGGTTCTAAGATAAATGTGAAAATGAAGGTAAAAGCATTTTGCTTAAACCTCTAAGACCATATTGATCGACATATTAGCCTTTTAATTAATGGGTGAGATAAGCATGTATAGCGCGAAGCCTATAAGGAAAGCCGCGCTCAAAAGGAGTAGGATCCGGATAATTTTTCGGCTCAACATGTTTTTACCCTTATACACGGAGTAGCCTATGAAACTAAACCAAGAGAGGTCGGCTGCCGCATGCCCGATTAGAAAAGAGAAGAAGCCCAGAAGACCCGCCATGGAAGTAGCGCCCAATATTGTGGGGACGCCTACTTCCAGCCACCAGAGAAAGAAGTAGGGGTTTGAGCAGCTTGCTAAGAAGCCGGAGAACACTAGGTTGAAAAAAGATGAATCCCTTACATTAGCACCAGTAGATGAGCCACCGCTGATCTCTATATCCTTTACATGTAAAGCGCTTTTTACTAACTGTAAACCCATAAGCGCCAGTATAGCGCCGCCAACATACTTCACTATAAGCCTGGCGCTCATGGAGCCTAGGAGGGGTCCTAAACCCAGAAAAACAGCGAAGATGACTATGCATTCAATGATGAAATGCCCTAAGATGATTAAAGGCCCAGCCGCCCTGCTACCCCTAAGCGATTCGGAGACCACGAGGGCGAAAACTGGACCTGGGACAATTGCCCCCGATAAGGCTGCTAGGAAGGACGCTAAGGCAACCCCCACTAAACCAAGCATCTGCAGTCCCTCTTAAATCTAAACCCTTCAGTATACCGAGACCTTCAGCACACCTTTAATCTTTAGAAACTCAGGGATAAGTTCCCCGGGAACTTTTGTTTCAGTTATAAGCGTTAGCTTAGGTTCTGGCGTGAGCTCAGGGTCGTCAACTATCGCCTGCCTTATGCTTATATTTTTCTGAGCTATGAGGGAGGCTGCCGCAGCAAGTATGCCCGGCATCTTAGCGTCTACCGGAGTTATCTCGACAACGCCAAAATTCAGGTATTTCGCTACATCGCGCAATGAAGGCCCCGCCGGGCTTATTCCACTAAAAATCATTTTTAGTTCAGGGTTGCTTTCAATCATCTTTATTGTTTGAATGACGGTTCTCCTATCGACCCCGGCAATCCGGCTTATCCTAACTACTGGAATAACTATGTCACCACAGTAAATTTTCCCATTTTTAATGCTTAAACCATTTTTAATCAGTATCTTAGCCACGTTGAGTCTTTCCGGATAACCTTCTAAGCATCTTGCTATCTTATCCCACATCACAACCACTAAAACCCTAATTAACTCATAAAATATTTGTAGATTAATACCTTTAATATCTTTCTCTTACGGGCGCGCAATTACATTAAAACGCTTTAACTTTAAGTACATTAATGGTGATCAACACTTGGACGAATCAACCTGAACTTAAATTCGTCCACAAACTTTACTAGGTTTCCTACTACGGCGTCCAATATTTTCTCACCCTTTTCAGCGGTTGCAAGAGTTGGGTCACCAATTATTCCGGAGCTAGAGAGCGTGCTGAAGTTCTCGCTTAAGTACACTGGGCTCGGTTTCATGAGGTCGAGCCAGATAAAATTAGATTTTTGGAAACCTATATCTTTAACAGCCCTCTCCATTTTAACATATTCAGGTTTCAATCTAAGCATCACTGAGGTTTCTAGCTCACATGCATGAGCCATCCCGCCGGGGAAATCTGATTCTCTAAGGCTGCTTATCTCCTTCTCCGCCAAGCTCCACCATGAGATTACAGCGCAGAGGGAATCGGTCTCTTCAGATATTCTGCGGGCAACCATTTGAAGTGGCGCAATATTCCCGCCATGCCCATTGAGGATTATTATTTTTCTAAAGCCGTGGGCGATAAGGCTCCTGCAGACGTCGTACACGTAGCCCATGAAGCTCTGCGCCTCTATAGAAATAGTTCCGGGGAAATCCATATGGTGGGCGCTACAACCATAATATATGGGGGGCATAACGAGTAGCTCGCCGCTAGCTTCCGCAGCCTTAACGCAAATAGAGAAAACTATGAAGGCGTCTGTAGTTAAGGGCAGATGAGGACCGTGCTGCTCAATGCTTCCAACCGGCAATATGGGAATTTTCCCTTCTTTAACAGCATCCTTAACCTCGGGCCAAGATAATTCATGGTAAAAAATTTTCCTAGTCACCACCGCGAGAAACCCCTTTAACCACATGGAAATGAAGATTTAACTATTTGATTTAGAGCTTTCAAAATGGGATCCATTTTGCCTCGGCTTTAAACATCTCGTCAACCATCATCTCAATTTCCCTTGGCGTTAAGATGGCTGACGTTAATGGGTCAAACATAACCGCTTGTAGAGCTGCACCCCTATCCTTTTCTAGAGCTGCTTTAACGGCTAATTCCTGAACATTGATATTCGTTTTATTTAGCGCCGCGCATTGGGGCGGTAAATCGCCTACGTGGCATGGATGTATGCCTCCCTTATCAACGAAGCATGGGACCTCAACGCAACACCCATATGGCAGGTTTGTGATCAGCCACTTGTTCTCAACGTTACCGTTTATCCTGCATGGTTTACCAGTCTCCATAGAATATATTATGTCCACTCCATATTCGTGCGATCTACTCAACTCAATGGGTAATTCGCCGCTTATCTGCTTCTTTATGCGCTCAAAATGGGGTTTCCACGCCTCTTTACATATCTCAAGATAAAACCATCTTGGCTCGCAATACTTCTTTCGCCTCTCTTCAGTCGTCCTGAAATAGGGGACATATTCGCTCAAGTGGTGACTTGACTCAGTTATAAAGTAGCCCAAGTACTTCATCATCTCAAACCTAACTTTATCCTGCTCGTAGATTTCCTTCTTTTTCATGGCTTCCCATAGAAGTGGATACGCATCCTTACCCTTATACTTAAACTCTAGGAAGAAGGCTTGATGATTTATTCCGGCAACCCAGTAATAAATGTCTTCATAGGGGACGTTAATGTATTTTGCTAGCTGCATGGCTGTTCCCTGAACGCTGTGGCAGAGTCCAACATTCTTTATTTTTGTCGCCTTGTTCATAGCCCAACAATTGATCGCCATTGGATTAGCGTAATTAATCAGTAGGGCGTCTGGGCAGAGCTCCTCCATATCGTAGCATATATCTAGTAAAACTGGTATAGTTCTTAGGCCGCGGAAAACGCCGCCTGGACCAATTGTGTCTCCAACCTCCTGATTCACGCCATATTTTAACGGAATATTTATGTCGAGTTCAAATGCCTCTAATCCGCCAACTTGAATCATAACTATCACGTAGTCAGCATCCCTCAAAGCTTCCCTGCGGTTAAGTGTGGATTCTATCTTCATCTCAGGCGCGTATTTTGAGGTTAGGGCGCGCGCAAACCCGCTTATTATCTCAAGGCGCTCAGCGTCAATATCCATTAAAGATATCGTGGAGTCTCTGAGCTCCGGATGGTAAACTATGTCCGTTAGCAGGCGGCTGGCGAAAACAACGCTTCCAGCGCCTATAAAAACTATTTTAGCCACATAGATCACCCAAAACAAATGATGTCTCGATTCGTAATATATGTGTTTAACTAAAACCTTAAAATGCTGAACAAAGCTTTTAAATATGTGTAATACATTTTTCAAAAAGCTACTGGAGGATTAGGCTTGCCTAAAAAGGAGAAGGGCCGCTCACATTCAACTAGACCGGTTGGAAAAAGACCTCCAAGCTGGTGTAAGTATACGCCGGATGAAGTAGTGGCTTTAGTCGTCAAGCTCGCCAGGGAGGGGAATCCGCCCAGCAAGATAGGCGTCATACTGCGTGACCAATATGGCATCCCGCTCGTTAAAGCCATAGTTGGCAAAAGCATAGTTGAAATATTGAAGGATAATGGTTTAGCTCCAAAGATACCTGAGGACTTAGACAATCTCTTAAGGAAAGCTGCACGTATATCCGCGCACTTAGAGAAGAACAAGAAGGATACTCATAACAGGAGAGCTCTGCAAATCGTTGAGTCTAAGATCCACCGCCTTTCAGAGTACTATAAGGAGAAAGGTGTCCTGCCACCGAACTGGGAGTATAAAACCGTGATAGCCTCCATTAGATAACCGTGGTTTTTCATGATTAATGACAGATGCTTAAGCGATTTTATCGATTCCTCTAAAAAAGCGGCTGAAGAGATAATTGAGGAGGTGGGTAGAGGCAAAAAGATTTTTGTGATCTCCCACATGGACGCTGATGGGATCTCGGCTGCCGGAATAATGGGTAAAGCCTTATTCAGGGCTGGCGCAAACTTCTGTATCCGAATAGAAAGGTGGATGGATGAAAATGTCTTAAATGAGGTCTCTCAGCTTAGTGAAGAAGATAATTTGCTGGTTTTCATAGATATGGGGAGCGGATACTTAGATATTTTAGGCGCAAAGCTAGGTGAAAGACACATAATTATACTTGATCACCATCAGCCTATTGGAAGAGACAGAGAGAACTTTTCGCACATAAACCCTCATCTCTTCAGCATAGATGGGTCTAGAGAGATAAGCTCCTCCGGGATCTCATATCTCGTGGCTAAGTTTTTGGATAAGAGAAACGTTGATCTCGCACATTTGGCTGTCGTTGGGGCCCTGGGGGATTTACAGGATAAATATAGTGGTAGGAGGCTTGGCGGAGTTAACGACCTAATAGTTAAGGACGCTGTTGAAGCGGGGTTTCTGAGCGTTGAAACCGACATATTATTCTTTGGCAGGGAGACACGGCCGATACATAAGGCGTTAGCCTACACAACCAGCCCCTATATACCTGGAATAAGCGGTGAAGAAGATAAGAGCTTAGCCTTCTTAAGTGGATTGAATATTGAGTTAAAGAGGAGCGATAGATGGCGGGCGTTGAGAGATCTATCTCAGGAGGAGAAGCGCAGACTATTCTCAGCTCTACACGATTACTTAGTTTCTAAGGGATTTAGAAGCGAGGACATTTTGAATTCGCTCATCGGGGCAGTTTACGTCCTTGTGAAAGAGGAGCCTTGGACGCCGCTGAGAGATGCGCGAGAATACGCTTTGCTGTTAAATGCTACTGGGAGAATGAATGTCTCGGGTTTAGGTGTAGCTATATGTATGGGTGACAGGAGCAAAGCGTACGAGGAAGCCCTCAAAGTATTGGAGGAATACAGGCAGACAATAACCAGATACCTTATGTGGCTTAATAATAATTCGGATCGCATAGAAGAGTGGGAGAACATATATGTTCTACATGGGGAGAAAGACATCGATGAGCGGGTGATAAGCAGCGTATCCACTATAATTTCAATGAACCTGCCTAAACCAGACAAACCTCTAGTAGCCTACTCCTACATACCAAGGGAAAAAGTGATCAAAGTATCCGCACGCGCAGCAGATTTCCTCGCAAGAGCCGGATTAAACATTGGAGAAATAATACGCGTTGCCGCGGAGAAATGCTCCGGAATAGGGGGCGGACACGATGTTGCCGCTGGAGCCCAGGTTCCCTACGAACAGAAGATGCAATTTTTGAAATATGTTGATTTGCTCGTTAAAGAAAGCGTGATGAGGCTGAAGCGCAATGAGGGCTGAAGCTAAAATAACGCTCACCTACAGGGGGAGGAGGGAGGCGGAGTCTATTTGTGGTGGGGTTTCGCCAGACAACTTTAATAGACCTAAAGATCTGTTCATAGGGACATGGGTTTCAGGCGAAAGCGTCATCACATATGTAAGGTATGATGGTGAGAAAATCGAAACGTTTCTATCAACCATAGATGATTTACTGAGCTGTGTGGCGGTAGCTGAGCGAGCAATATCGGCGGTAAAAGTGAAAATCTAGCCGCTCTTTTTCTATCTGAGGATGCAAAAGGTTTTTTAGTCTCATCTATCTATTCCTCAAAAGGAAATATTAGGATTATAGTGGAGGAGAGTGACGGAAAGAATGTCGGTCTTCGCTGTCCCCGGGGCGTATGACAGAGCTATCACGGTTTTCTCTCCAGATGGGCGGCTATTTCAAGTGGAATATGCGCTGGAAACAGTCTATAGGGGGTCAACTATTGTCGGCATACTTTGCCCTGAAGGGGTCGTAATAGGGGCCGAAGAGAAAATAGAGTCTAGGCTACAAAACCCAAAGTTCAGCCAAAAAATCTATGAAGTTGATGAACATATTGGCGCAGCAGTTGTAGGTTTGAGCTCGGATGCACGTGTATTAGTAGATGAGGCGAGAATATTCGCTCAAACTAGCAGGTTAATGTATGACGAGGCTGTAGACGTGGAGATGGTTGCTAAGAGAATCGGTGACATAAAACAGATGTATACACAGCATGGGGGCGTTAGACCATTTGGGGTTTCAATAATCTTTGCAGGCGTGGATAAAGGTGGATGCCAGCTGTTCACAACGGATCCGAGCGGAACATACAGGGCTTATAAGGCTGTCGCGATAGGGATTGGACGTGAAACCGCTGAAAACATACTTAAAGAAGAATATCGTGACGATTTGACTCTTGAAGAATCCATCAAATTATGTATTAAATGTCTGCTGAAATCTATGCAGGCGCGTGGTGAACAGCCTAGAATCAAAGTGGCCGTGGTTCCGGTTTCCACAAAGCGATTTAGGATGCTAACAGATGAAGAGATTGAGAAATATATGAGGGAGCTACAGGGTTAAAGGATAGCTGAAGGCAATGAGTAGAAACTATACTATCGCCCGTATAAACATAGGTGGAGAAAACTTTGAAATAATCGTTAAACCTGACCCAGCGTTTGCCTTCCGTAGCGGTAAATCGGTTTCACTTTCAGAAGTCCTTGTAACCGATGTCATATTCACCGATGCAAATAAGGGTTTAAGAGCGCCTGAAAAGAAGCTTAAGGAAGCTTTCGGAACAACAGATCCCATAGAGGTAGCTAAGGTTATACTCAAGAAGGGAACCCTGCAGCTGACCGCACAGCAGAGAAGGCAAATGATTGAAGAGAAACGGAGACAGATAATCGATTTTATATCACGCAATGCCGTTGATCCGAGAACTAAGCTGCCGCACCCGCCAACACGCATAGAGCAGGCTCTTGAACAAGTCCACTTCTCAGTTGATCCATTTAAAAGTGTGGAGGAACAGGTTAATGAAGCCATTAAAGCCCTGCGGACTATTCTGCCGCTGAGCATCGAGAAAATGTCCGTCGCGGTTAAAATACCCGCCGAGTACACCGGTAAATCTTACGGGGCGCTTAAATCGTTTGGCACAATAAAAAGTGAGAATTGGTTAAGTGACGGGTCACTTTTAGTCGTCTTAGAGATTCCCGCGGGGCTTCATGGCCCCTTACTAGAGAAAATAGGTGAATTAACGCGTGGAAGTGCTGATGTTAAAATCTTGAGGTAAATTGTTAGTTAAGAGGATGGTGGTGTTAAAGTATGTTTTATTTTGAGAACAGGCAGATTGTAACCCCTGGGGAGCTTTTAGCTGAAGGTGACTATATAGCTGGAAGTAATACGTATAAAGAAGGGCTTAAAATTTATGCGAGTAGGCTTGGCTTAGTTGAGTATGAGGAGAGAACCGTTCAAGTTATTGCCTTAAACTCTGTTTATATCCCTTCACCGGGAGATCAAGTTATTGGCAAAATAGAGGATATTAATGTTAATGGATGGACCGTTGACATAAACTCTCCATATAAGGGCATTTTGAGGGCTAATGACGCCTTCAATAAACCATTTAAGCAGCAGAGAGATAATCTGGCAAATCTTCTTGATGTTGGGGATCTAATACTTGCGAAGGTTGTAGCGTTCGATAGGACTATTGACCCAATCCTAACAATACGCGAGCCTGGACTTGGAAAAATAACGCAGGGACAAATAGTCAGAGTGTCTCCGGCTAAAGTTCCAAGAATAATTGGGCGGAAAGCATCTATGATAAACATGATTAAGAGAGAGACGGAGTGCAAAATAATTGTGGGGCGTAACGGCATAGTGCTTGTCTCCGGACCGAGCCCTGAAAACGAGAGGCTAGCTATATTGGCGATTGAGAGGATAGCTCAAGAGGCGCATACCTCCGGGTTAACTGATAGAATAGCTGAGATGATTAAGAGAGAGAAGGGTGTGAAAGCATGAGTGGAAAAATTAGACTTATCGATGAAAATGGTTTGAGAGTTGATGGGAGGAAACCTAACGAGTTAAGACCGATAAAGATGGAAGTTGGCGTATTAAGTAACGCTGATGGATCAGCATATATTGAGCAGGGTAAAAGCAAAATTCTCGCAGCGGTTTATGGTCCTAGGGAGGTTCATCCGCGTCATCTAGCGCTCCCAGACAGAGCTCTCTTAAGATGTAGATACCATATGGCACCGTTCTCCGTTGAGGAGCGTAAATCCCCGGCTCCTTCAAGGCGCGAGATAGAGCTCTCAAAAGTTATAAGGGAAGCCTTGGAACCAGCTGTCTTCCTTGAAAAATTTCCGAGAACCTCAATAGATGTTTTTATTGAAGTACTTCAAGCCGATGGAGGGACGAGATGCGCTGGTACAACTGTTGCAGCCCTAGCCTTAGCTGACGCCGGGATACCTATGAGAGACATGGTTGTCGCATGCGCCGCTGGAAAAATAGATGGCGTTTTAGTCTTAGACCTTAACGATATTGAGGATAAAGAGGGAGAAGCCGATCTACCAGTAGCTTATATGCCCAATTTAGGTCTAATTTCACTCTTACAGATGGATGGGACTCTAACTTTTGAAGAGTTTAAGCAGGCGTTGAACCTGGCGATTGAAGGCTGCAAGCAGATATATAGGCTCCAGAAGGAAGCCTTAAAAGCCAAATATGTTGCGATTAAAGAGGAGGTTGAGGAAGCATGTCTTCAATAATGGTTTCGCGCATAAGGCAAAAGCAGATATATCAGATGATTTCTTCAGGAAAGAGACTTGATGGCAGAGGGCTTATGGATTATCGGCCAATAAAAATAGAGACTGGGATAATTGAGAAAGCTGAGGGGTCGGCGAGGGTTCTGCTGGGTAAAACCGAGATTGTTGTGGGGGTTAAAGTTGAGATAGGCGAACCGTTTCCAGATAGACCTAATGAGGGAGTTTTCACAGTTAACTCCGAGTTCGTGCCCTTGGCTTCACCGGAGTTTGAGCCAGGTCCGCCTAATGAGGAAGCTATTGAGCTTGCAAGAATTGTTGATAGGGGTATAAGGGAGTCTCAGGCTATCGATCTAGAAAAACTTTGCTTAATACCGGGGAGGAAGGTTTACGTTATATTTATCGATATATATGTTCTCAATCATGATGGAAACCTAATAGATGCTTCAGCCATCGCTTCCTTAGCAGCGTTGCTCAACACAAAAATCCCGATGTACGTTATTGAGAATGGTGAAGTTAAAAGGATGTCGGAATATATGCCGTTACCGGTAAGAAACTATCCGATTGCCGTAACATTCGCAAACATAAGCGATAAGCTAGTAGTAGACCCTTGGCTTGAAGAAGAAGAGGTTATGAATGCTCGGCTAACAATAACCTGTGATAAAGACTCCAATATATGCGCTGTACAGAAGGGCGGTCAAGGAGCCTTAACACCGCAACAGATTATAGAGGCTGCTTATATAGCTAAAGGTAAATCTGAGGAGTTAAGGAGATTGGTGGTGGAAAGTATTGGGCAGAAAATGTAAGAAGACTGGTCCGGCTAGAGGTTTTGGTCCAAGATACGGTGTATCGGTTAGGAGACGGTACGTTAGCGTAGTTACCGAGATGAGAAAGCGCCATATATGTCCACAATGCGGTTTAAGATCTGTACGCAGAGACAGCGTCGGCATATGGATCTGTGGAAAATGCGGGTTTAAATTTACTGGTGGAGCCTATACGCCGACGACTAAGATCGGCATAGTGGCTGAGCGAGCCACTAAAGGCGCCTAAATATTTTGAGGAACTAGGCGAAAAATGATTATACTAACGACATCACATAGACCTACGAGAAGAGTTAGAAGTCTATGTAAAGACCTAGCATCTTCAATACCTGGTTTAATTAGAGTTAATCGTGGAAAGATGGGGTTAATTGAGGTTGCTGAGAGAGCGGTCTCCGTAGGCTCTGAGAAATTCATTGTGATCGATAGGTGGAAAGGCTGCCCTGGTAGAATAAGATTCTATAGAGTTGTTGATGGAGAGATAAGGGAGGAGCCGCCCCGCATATATATTTCAGGGGTAAAATTGCGGAGAGAGTTTAAAACATTTCACGGCGGAAGGAGAGAAAAAATTAACTCGTTATTTATGAATGTGAGCGAGCCGCTGGATCAGGAAAGAGAGATTTTTAGGTCAAAGCTCTCCGAGATCCTTGAAGTACCAATGCTTAAAATAGGTGGCGAGACCCTTAATTACCAAGCCTACATGCATGTTGGTTCTGGAGAGAACTGCTGGGCATATATCTCATTCTTTCTTTTGCCCGGAAGGGTTGAGGTTGGACCGCGCATAAAAATATCACATGTTGTGTGGGACGTATGATTAGGGAGGCGAACGCCACACTACGCATCACATATTCTTCAGAGAGTGAGGCAGAGATCGTGAGCAGATCCATTTACCCTGAGACTCTGGCAACATCCAAATATCGTTCTAGGGTTAGAATAATTAGGGAGGGCAGAGACATAATTTTAATATTTGAATCAAGGGATACTACTGCCCTTAGAGCCGCAATAAACTCATATTTAAGCTGGCTTATTCTCCTCAAAAACATTTATAGTTTCTTAGAGAACCGGAAGAAATGATAACATGGCTAAGAAAGACGTTATTGCTAATATTGCTTTAAACCGCATTAAGCGGTTATTTAATCTCGCTATTGAAGCGTTTAACGAGAGGCCTGATTTATCTCAAAGATATGTGGAAATAGCTAGGAAAATAGCTATGCGCGCTAGAATTCATCTGCCGAAAGAATATCATCTATTAATATGCAGGCGCTGCAAGAAGTTCATTTTTCCAGGGATAAGCTCACGTATTCGCCTGCAGCCTAGGAGAGAGCCTCACATCGTTATTACATGTTTATATTGTGGTGGATATATGAGGATACCGGTGAAGAAGGGTGTGAGGAATGCGAAGGAAAAGTCCAAGTAAAACACCGAACTTAAAGCCAACGGCGCATATAGGGAAGAAAGGTGTGACGGAAGCTCAGGTGAAAGAGATAGCGAAACAGCTTGAAGCTAGGGTTCTGAGCTACGTAGTCTTAGATAGACTTGCGTGGCTCTTGGGGTTCACTAGCCTAGGGCTCCTCGCGGGTTCATAGGAGCCCTCATTGGCCTCTTCCCCTGTCAGGGTGAACCCGCTCCAAGCCTTCATCAGCTCATTAAAGAGCCTTTTGCTTGGAGAAAGCCCCTCCATCTGAAGGTATAGGTTTATGGCAGCGTTTAGCTGCCTATCGATCCTCAACCCGCATCCCCTGCATTCGTATCTCGCTCCTTTCGGGGCATTAATCATCCCACATCTGGAGCATCTTTTGCTCGTATTCTTCGGGTTGAGGGGCATTGTCTTCGACTTATATGCCATAAAGGACTGTATGGTCTTCCAGTCGCTCTTCGCAACCCCCTGTTATGTCTCTTTGAGCTGTTAAACATCCGCTTCTTCTCCAAGTCTTCGAAGCCATGTATGTATCCTTCGTATTCTCTGGAGAGGAAAGTTGTCAGCTTATGGATGAAGTCTCTAGCCCTGTTTCTCTCCCTCCTCGAATATTTGGCTAGAACCCTTCTGAGCGAGGGCTTCTTAGACGCTTTCTCCTGCAGCCTCCTCCTCTTCAATTCATAGACCCTATGAATGTGGAAGAGCTCCGTTAAATCAACCCTAACCCAGCCTAGCTTCGGATTAAATCCATCCAAGCTTCTCTCATTACAGTCCCATGCGATCCTGCCTTTCGCGTTCCCCTCCTTTTCTTTGAACCTAAACGTGATCGTCACATACTTCTCGTTGAGTATAAGTTCCCCTATCTCACCCTTAGCTCTACTCAGAAACCACGCCTTTGAGATGTCGAACTCCAAGTATTCCTCATGGGGCTTGATGTTCACTCTTATCTTCCCATCCCTAAAGCTGTATAGTGTCTCCTTGATTCTAACAAACCTTTTCTTGACGGTGGGCTTCTGCCCACTCCTCTCGCCTTTAACATAATTTCTCCTCCAAGACTTCATGATGCTGTATGCCTGCTTAATAGCTGAATCGACGTAGTGCTTCGCGTAGGCCCAATCCTTCATCAACAAATCCCTTAAGTAATGGTTCTTGAACGCTCCATCTTTAGGTATGATTGGGATGATCCTGCGCCTCCCAAATCTATCGAATTTCTCAACCCACCTAATCCTAGCCCATATTTCGTCTATCGCCCTCTGAAGCATCAGCCTATATGCTTCTAAGAAGCTTGAAACTTCGCAGCCATGCTTAACGTTATATGCTCTAACCTGATATGAGCTTTTTGACACCTTCAACAACCTCCCTATACCTGTGGCTTCTCAAGCCGTAGAGCCTTCCAGCAAAGTGGGAAACTATAGTGATTAAGTCTTCAACAAGCTCTTCTTGAGGTGTTTTCTCTTCATGGTTTATTACTTCTATCTCGGTTCCGAAGGCTGAGAACACCCTCTTTAAAGTCTCAAACCCAAACCTTGTAAGCCTATCCTCATAAGCAACTATAACCTTTGAGATCTTTCTCTCAAAAACCATGTCTAAAAGCCTTAGAAAATTCTTCCTATTCTCATTAAGCCCAGAGCCCACATCTGAAAGAACCTGAACTTCACCGTAACCCTTTTCCTTAGCATAAGTTAGTATCAACTGCTTCTGTCTCTCTAAATCATCTTTTTGGGTTGAGGATGAAACCCTAGCATACCCAATAACAATCCTCTCTTCCCTTAAGCCTAGAATGCGCTTAATCTCGCTTTCAGGAACCCTCCTCCTACCACCAACAGTCCTAACAACCCTAATCTTGCCCTCCTCATCCCACCTCTGAATAGTCCTAGTTGTAACGCCCAGAAGTCTCTTAGCCTCTTTGAGAGTGTAAAGCTTCTCCATCAAGAAGATATTACGACTTATGACTATCTAAGTCTATCTATTTTAAAACTGCTGCAAAGGCGAATACAAAATAATCGACCCATTAATAGCAGAATACTGCAGAAAAACCTAAACCAAGGCTAAAAGCTACGCTTTCACTCCAAAGGTTTAAGGCCTCCCCCTAGACTTAACTTTAAGTAATTCCT
>Ga0209080_1000634_pt1 | contig 22097 bp, 22 predicted proteins | sample JNZ110809AmetaG_FD_184123 | JGI IMG/M metagenome (GOLD analysis project Ga0209080, IMG submission 184123) | Hot spring microbial communities from Jinze hot spring, China to study Microbial Dark Matter (Phase II) - JNZ 110809A (SPAdes) (version 3) ...
CTTCACCTTTAATTACCGAGTGAGTAATGTCTACTCCTACTCCGCCTTCTTCTATTGGAATTGTTCCAATATGTTTCCTGTTTACGAAAATCATTATTCTACCCCATCCTGAGATGCCGGATGGTAGCACTAGGCAGATCTTCTTGTCTATATCTGGAAGCCTAGTCACATATTTGAACAGGAATATTCCTCTCTGGCCTGTAATCTCGTGGAGGCTTAGCTCCTTCCAGCCTTCTGAGAAGCACTCCGGCGGAAGAACTTCCATGGGCCTGTTTACAAGCTTAGAATAGTCTAAGGCTGCGGGGACACCTGGTTTAAGAGATGAATCTTCTTTCAAAACTTTAAAACATGGATTCTTCAGCGGAATAATCTCTTCTTCACCTATGAAAACAGGTTCGTTCAAACCGTTTGCTATTGGAAGTATGCCGTCATTCCTATGGCCAGTCGACTCTACTAGAAGAAGGATCTCATTGTCTCCGTCTCTCAGCTTTTTCTCATCGATTTCAATCCTGGCCACGTGTTTAGCGTAGCCCAGGAATTCTCCATTTAGAAAAACCGAAACGTAATCGTTAACCCTAGGTATGAACAGTATTATCTTACTCATTCCAGTTTTCTTCTCGAATTTAAATTTGTTAAAGTACCAGAGATGTCCGTTTTCAACAATGCCGAGAGACTCTGGCGGATTGAGTCTCTGGATTTCAATCCAACTACCCGACTTAACACTCTCCAAGTCTTCCTCAACATACTTCCAATCTTCTTCGAGGCTAAGAACATGACCCTGGAGTTCAAAATCGGGGAGAATTATAGATAGGATCCATTTTTCGTCATCGTAAGTACATTCTGCTATCTTCCCGTCTACTTTAACTGCCCTAGGCCTCCAGGGGAGAATCATCCTGATAAGCCTCCCATCCCCCTTCTTGAAATCTATGTCCATTCTAAGAGAATTACCATCAGAAGAGTAGTTCCGAAGAAGGCTGAAGCCGGAGATTAATGCTATTCTTTTACCCAAGTATTCTGCGAACCATGTTCTAGCTGCACGTCCTCTGCTTAAAGCAACCAATAATAGGCTTGAGGAAGAATCGCCGATGAGCTTGAAGAAATCATCCTCGTAGATCGTGAAGTTTACTGTTTCTCTTACTCCATTGAACGGATGTATTAAAGTGATTTCGTGGCGACTACCGGGGTCTCCGTACACTATCAGGATTGTCCTACCGTTGAGATCGTAAGAGTAGAAGACTTGACAAGTGGAAAACTCTAAAACCCAGCCGTTCGCTAATCTTACGTTTAGAGGAAGTATTAAAGCAGACCTTCCATTAAGCCTAATTCTCTTTTCACCAAGATCTCTTATGAAAATTGTTACATCGGCCCGTTCAGGCTTCTTGTTAGTAACGAGTATGAAATTTCCTTTCTCATGTGTTATTGAAGAGACTTGAAAATCAGGGTCTTTACAGGTGATAAGCGTTTTGTCGATTATACAAGATGTGAATATTTCGCTGAAAGATTCTATCAAGGCTCCAATAAGCCTGATTACCCAGTACCTATCCCCCAGCTCACCCCACTCCCTTATTGCAGCCTGGTAATCGTATGTGGAAGCGATATTTTTGCCCGTCCAGTAACCGAAATTGGTTCCGCCATGAAACATGTAGAAGTTTATCAGGCTAAATCCTTTGAATATCATCGTTTTCAATAGCATGTCCGTCCATTCAACTGGAATATCTCCTCTATCTGTAGGAAGCCTGCCTCCGAAAGAACTAAACCAGCCTCCTTCAAACTCCATTATCATCTTTGGCTTATCAGGCTGTTCTTCAATCAGGCTTTCAGCTTGCTTTTCCGGACCATCGAGATCCCAGGGATCAGGGTATATGTCTATAGAGTCGATTATCTGAGTCCCTCTTAGAAATCGATCTACATTGTGGACAATGGGGATGTCTATACCTCTTTCTCTAACAGCCTCGTAAAGACTGAGCAGGTATGGGACATTACCCCAGAAATATTCGTTTTCAATTTGGAAAAGAATCACGTTTCCCCCCTTAGTTACTAGATGTTTCCTTATTATTGGGAGGATTTGATCGTAGTAGCGTAGGGCATACTTCATAAACTCCCTGTCAAGAGACCTAGGAATAACATTCTTGCCTATCAGCCAATTGGGAAGGCCTCCGAAATCCCATTCTGAACATATGTAGGGTCCTGGCCTAGCTATAACGTATAGCCCGTGTTTCTCGCATAATCTTAAAAACTCATCTATATCCCGCCATCCGGAGAAGTTGAAACAGCCCTCCTTCTGCTCATGCCAATTCCAAGCGAAGTATGTACTTATGCAGTTTAAGAATGCTCTTTTGACTTTTATGAGCCGATCCTCCCAAAGCTCCTTTGGGACTCTAAAGTAATGTATCTCCCCACTGTAGATGAAAATAGGCTTACCGTTTATCCTGAAAGATTTCTCATTAAAATCAACAACGCTATTCTTTAAGTCTTCGAGACTTAACATGAATCGATCATGTTTGAACCGTTAATCGATAATAATAAACCTAACTTTAAGTTTAACGATCTTTCAGGTATTTGCACTCCATCTCAGTAAAAGTCTTTTTTCGAGAAGATGATTAAAAGTGAAACCGATTTAAAGAATGATGTTTTCATCTAGATCAGCCATGTATTTCTTCTGGAACTATATTCTTTAAATCATGTCCTCGATAGAGTCAAATAGCAACTTATAGACATTATAAAGGTAATTCGAGCAATTGAACCACTAAATGCTATTAAGCACTAAAAAACACATACCGTACCTTGGATATTTTGGGGAATCCAAGGTTGTATAGCCAAACGTAATGCTCCTAGTTCTCTGACGATTTGAGCCTAAGTCCAAGCTTCCTGTGACCAGTATTTTAGCCATACTTCGCAATCTGAGATCTTAGCATGCGTAAATCTGCATATTGTCTAACCGTTTTGTCAATGATTCTCCACCTAACCTCTTCATCCTTGGAAAAAAGAAGTCGTCCCTTAGTGAATACGACATATTTAAACGGTAACGGAGCTTCGTTAAACACATGAATATCGATCGGAATCCCAAGCTCGGCCTCAAGTTTTGAAGAGAGTTCAACTTCATGTCTGAAGGCTTCTTCCGAGTTGTTTATCCAGACGGCAACATCAACGTCTCTGAAGAATTCTCTTTCGATAAAACTGCCGTAGATATAGGCAAAAAGCACGTCATCTAGCTTTTCAAGTATCCTCTTCAACTCTTGGAGCAAAGCCTCCCTTTTCACCACACTTATTCTACGATACTTGAACTCGCCAATATTGACCGGGTTATTCATGTTTCTCCATCCTTTCCAAGAAACTACGGATGTGGATGATGAATTCTTCAAAATCCTTCAAACCATTCTTAATGCTTTCATAAACCTTTTCATCCGAGATTGTCCAGTACCTATGGACGAGAAAGTTTCTAAGCCTAGAGGCTAATTCTTCGGGCAGGATATTTTTAGAACTGAGTCTTGTGAAGCATTGTGGAAAGCCCTCCACAGTCTCGTTATAAGCATTTAAGAGTATGCGTATACATATGCTTGCTGAAGCCTCAACCATTTGAATAATCAGGTATCTTACCGAAAGCCTTTCATAGATATTCAGCTCTTCAAACCTTTTAACCAAAATGCTTTTGAGAAGTTGTATCGCATCGTTAATTTCCCTGATACGAGCCTCTACCGACTCATTACTTGAAGCAGCTGGTGGCAACACCATTATTTTTCAAGAGAGCCACTAATAATGCTTACTATTTTTCAACCCTTCTATCGCCGGAAGAAAGTTATTTAAGCTTATAAATCCTAATTTGAGATAAAACCAACTCCCATTTTCAGATCTTCTTGATTTTCTTACAGGACCATTTATCAAAATCATGAAAAAAGGAAACCTTAGAAAGTTGTTTGATCTAGCTTAGATATGAAATGGATGGCTTGGCTGGAGAAAAGGTTGAGGAGAAAACAGTCTTTATTGAAATGAGCTTCGGACTGGTGTTACTAGTGAATAGACAGAATTCCACATAAAAACTTAATGTTTAAGCCATATATTTAGAGATGATTTAGAATCTCCGTAAAATCTTCTTGACTAAGTCTCCACCCCATTGCTCCAACATTCTCTTCTACATGCTCAATCCTAGAAGCCTTTGGAATCGGTACAACCGGCTCTATACAAATAAGCCAATTCAACGCGACTTGAATGGGAGTCTTACCGTATTTATCGCCAATTCTCTTCAACAACTTGTTTCCCGCTAAGGCGCCTTTTTCTATGGGTGTATAAGCCATGTACATCATGCCCTCCCTCTGGGCATAGGGGATCACGTCGGAGTAATCTTTCCTGTAGGTTGGGCTAAACCTATTCTGGACAGCAGCTATATCATTACTCTTCAAACAAGCCCTTGCCTCTTCAATCCCCTTCACGTCGAAGTTGCTTAAGCCTATGTGTCTAATCAAGCCCATTTTCACAAGCTCCTCCATAGCCCTCATCGTTTCGCAAATAGGAACATCAGAAGGCCAGTGTAAAAGATAAAGGTCTATGTATGTTCCAAGCCTCCTAGAGCTTTCTCTAGCAGCCTTTATAACATGCTCATAGCGCGCGTGAGTAGGCCATACTTTAGACACTATGAATAACTGGTCCCTGTCAAAACCCTTTATTGCCTCACCTACGAGTTCTTCAGCCCTTCCATTAGCGTATATTTCAGCAGTATCTATCATCGTAGCCCCTAATTCAATGCCTCTTCTAAGCGCAGCGATACACATATTGTCCATAGACTTGTCTTCACCCATTCTCCAAGTGCCAAGGCCTAAGCTGGGAACGCTACGCCCCAGTTTTTTGAAGAACTTAGTATCCATAAAGGGTGCATTGTAAATGCCTATTGATAAGTCTTTTACGAAGATTTTTACAGGTTTTCGGGATACGTATAAATAGAGGAGATTTATTTTTCAAAGCGTGAATAAAAATGTACCAGCCTAGGAATTTTGAACATCTTTTAGGATTAAAAGGCTTTAGCGATCAATTGTTGAAGAATCACTTCACATTGTATCAAGGATATGTTAACAATACGAATAGACTGATTGAAGGCTTAAACGCTCTATTGAAAGAGGGAAAAACCGGAACACCGGAATATGCCGAGCTCAAACGCAGGCTTGGTTGGGAGTGGAATGGAATGAGACTTCATGAGTACTACTTTGGAAACATGACTAAGGACAGCGTAGAATTAGATAAGGATTCTAAGCTGTACAAGAAGATTGTTGAAGACTTCGGCTCTTATGAAAACTGGGAGAAAGACTTTAAAGGAGTTGGGACAATGCGCGGGATCGGATGGGCCGCATTATACTACGATCAAGCGACAGGAAGACTGTTAAACGTCTGGATTAATGAGCATGATGTAGGACATCTGTCGGGGGCTAAGCTTATCCTAATAATGGATGTTTTTGAACACGCATATATGATCGACTACGGATTAAAGCGTGCAGATTACATAGAAGCGTTCTTTAAAGCAATTGATTGGAAGACCGTTGCTGAAAGGTTTGAAAAACAATGATATAGTAACAAATCTCGTTAAAACCATCTTTTTATTTTAAACATTTTAACGATTTAAAAATCAGTTTCTAAAGGATAAAAATAACCTTATTTAAACGATTTCTTTTCAACATAATTGATTTAAAATCACATTTAAAAACTTATAAGCCAGAAGAAAATGTTATTTAACGACCAAAAATGGTATCTTGGGGGAGAGCATTTAAAGCAGCATTTGTTCTACTAGCATTCACAATAGTTTGGGGTATTATCGGGGCAATCATCATAGGTATCGGCACTTTTGCTCTAGCGCCGAGTGCCATTGCTTATGAGTATTACTATGGGGTTCCAGTTCCTAGAGGTATTAATTGGGGAGCCATAGTTGGCATAGCAATCGTTTGGATAATTGGCATATTAGTAATATACCTTGGATCATACGCTTCTTATTTTAAAATCCTTACTGAACTCATAGTTGACGAGACGAGAAAGATTTCGCAAACGATAGTCACCCAACCCGTAGCAACGCAAGCCACCCAAGTGTCTAGTACACCTATGCCAGTATGTCCAAAATGTGGAACACCATTAACCTATGTACAGCAATACCAGAGATGGTACTGCCCTACTTGCAGAGAATACCAGTAAAATTAGCCTTCAAGTTTTTTCAACATTCTCGCAAAGCATCTAGCCTCCTCGATCTCTCTAATACTAGGCTTTCCCTTGTTTATTCCACCAAATGGTTTAACCCAGAAAGGATACGTGTCCCAGCCTCTACAATTAAACTCGCCTATGACTTCGAATCCTTTCGCAAGCAATCTGCTCCGTAAAGGTTTGTTAAAATCATGTATTAGCCATATTTTTCTCAAACCGCTTGTTGAAAATATGAATGCCCTCTTACCGTTTTGATAGGGCAATTTATCTATGAGACAGAATAAACTTGAATGATGCTTTCCAAAATATATTCCTGAGCCGAATCCGATTAGATCATATTTTGAAATAACTTCCGCATCTACCTCAGTCGGTTTAGCTAGATCAGCTCTAAGAACCTCCCCAATAGCCCTAGCTATCTTCTCAGTATTGCCATGATGCATAGAAACATAGATTATTAAAGTCTTCATTTCTGATGACGTTTTAATAACGTCTAAGGGATTTAAAAATATGCTCGACTATTAAAAAATCATACCCGTAATGGGCTTAGGAGAAGAAGGTCGATTGGTTGAGGAAAACTCTGGAGCAATCATACTGCGATTATAAAACATTCATCTCTTCTGAGAAACCGTTCATAGGACATGTTGCTATTGAAGTATTCAAACTGAAAAATCTTTTTCTTCAAGTATTCGATGTTTTTAACGTGGGCAAGACTAAGCAGGAATTGAGAGCAGAGATTTGGAGAAGAATGGAAGAGCTTAAAATAGCTCGTTTCCCAGGAGCATTTGGAAGGATCCCTAATTTCGTAGGTGCTGAAAAAGCAGCCTCCATGCTTACGCAACTAAGAGAATGGAAGAAGGCTCAAGTCATTAAGGTGAATCCTGATTCGCCCCAAGCACCGGTTAGAAAGCTTGCATTGATGAGTAATATTGTTCTCATAATGCCTACTCCAAGGCTTAGAAACGGCTTTTTATTACTGGAGCCAGCGAAAATCGACAAGAAGGATTATGGTTTTGCATCAACCATTAGAGGAGCCTTCATCTACGGTAGGGAAATTAAGCCAGAGGATCTGCCTAGGATCGACTTGGTAGTTGTTGGAAGCGTTGCCGTAAACGAGCAGGGCGAGAGGATAGGTAAAGGAGGAGGATATTCAGAATTGGAGTGGGCAATAGCAAGAGAGTTTAAAAAGGTCGATGAAGAGACTCCGATAATCACAACAATACACGATGTTCAGTTCATCAAGGATGTTTTCGAAATTGCTCCATATGATTTACCCATGGACTATGTTATAACGCCTTCTAAAGCTCTAAGAATTCAGAAGACTAGAGAGAAGCCGAAAGGAGTTTACTGGGAACTAATATCTTTAGAAAAAGTCAGCGAAATACCGATTCTGCTCGAAATGTATAGAAGTAGGAAGGCTGGTTAGTGCCTTTTAATCCATATTACGCATCGTATTAAAAAAATTAAGCTGTCTAATATTTTAAACTTAGATTATGAAAACATAAGGTACAAAACTTAATAATTCATTGATTGAATCGAAAACTCATGAAATATGGTTATTTTGATGATGAAGCCCGCGAATATGTTATAACAAGGCCGGATACTCCAACGCCTTGGATAAACTATCTCGGCCAAGAAGACTATTTCGCAATGATCTCCAATACAGCAGGGGGATACAGTTTCTATAGGGATGCACGCTACAGGCGTATTACGCGTTACCGTTACAACTCTGTCCCAGCAGATCAGCCTGGGAGATATATTTACATTAGAAATGTTGAAACTGGAGAGTATTGGTCTCCGACTTGGCAACCAGTTAAGCGTCCTTTAGACCATTACGAGTGTCGTCATGGCCTCGGGTATACTCGAATAAGTTCCTCATATCGTGGAATCGAGACCAGGATAACATACTTCGTACCATTGGGGCAGGCTATGGAAGTCTGGCGTTTAGAAATAAGGAATAACAATGATAAGCCTGTTGAACTCCAACTCTTCTCCTATGTGGAATTCTGCCTTTGGGATGCTTTAGACGACATGACTAATTTTCAGAGAAACTTCAGCATTGGGGAAGTTGAAGTTGAGGGAAGCGTTATTTATCATAAGACTGGCTACAGGGAGCGCCGGAACCATTTTGCATTCTTCGCCTGTTCAGAGCCTTTAACGGGCTTTGATACTTCAAGGGAAGCATTCGTCGGACCATACCGAGGACTTGAGAACCCCATAGTTGTTGAAGAGGGCGTTTCGAGAAACTCTATTGCTCATGGATGGGCAGTTATAGGATCACATCAATTGAGAATCAGACTCTCTCCTGGAGAATCCAGAGAAGTAATATTCCTACTAGGGTATGCAGAGAATCCTCAAGAAGAGAAATTCATAGCACCTAACGTGATAAACAAGGCTCGTGTCAAGAGGGTTATTGAGGAATACTTGAACCCCACTAAGCTGGACGAGGCTTTTCAAAAACTACGTCAACATTGGGATAGGTTGCTTTCAAAATGCCGAGTAGAAACACCCGATAAGGATGTTAACAGAATGGTAAACATATGGAACCAGTATCAATGCATGATAACTTTCAATCTCTCACGAAGTGCTTCACTATACGAGTCGGGCATAGGGAGGGGAATCGGCTTCAGAGATTCTAATCAGGATATCTTGGGATTTGTACACATGATACCAGATAGGGCTCGTGAAAGAATACTCGACTTGGCTGCGACACAACTACTGGATGGAGGAGCATATCACCAGTATCAACCTCTTACCAAAAGAGGCAATAAGGAAATAGGGAGCGGTTTTAACGATGATCCACTCTGGTTGGTCTTATCTACTGCAGCCTACATAAAGGAGACCGGTGATTTCACGATACTAGACGAGAAAGTGGTTTACGAAAATACTCCCGGTACTGAACAGCCTCTCTACGAGCATTTAACAAGAGCTTTGCAGTATACCATGGATAGACTAGGGCCGCATGGCCTACCTTTAATAGGCCATGCTGATTGGAACGATTGTCTAAACCTCAATTGCATGTCGACAATACCAGAAGAATCTTTCCAAACAGCTCCGGATAGGACGGATGGTAAAACAGCAGAATCTGTTTTCATTGGAGGATTATTCGTACTCGCCGCTAGGGAAATGGCCAGTATAGCTGAACGTATCGGACGTAAAGAGGATGCTGAAAAGTACCGGAGACTCGCAGATGAAATGGCTGAAAAAGTCTTGAAATACGGTTGGGACGGAGAATGGTTCCTTAGGGCATACGATGCTTTCGGCGCTAAAGTCGGGTCTAAAGAGTGTGAGGAAGGCCGCATATACATAGAGCCTCAAGGCATGTGCATAATGGCAGGAATAGGGTTAGAAGATGGTAGAGCTATTAAAGCTCTTGATTCAGTAAGGAAGTACCTCGCCACTCCACATGGCATAGTCCTCCATCAACCAGCATACACCAAGTATTACGTAAACCTCGGGGAAATATCCAGTTATCCCCCGGGCTATAAGGAGAATGCAAGCGTTTTCTGCCATACAAACCCGTGGATAATGATTGCTGAAACAATAGTTGGACGGGGAGACTATGCTTTCGACTACTACAAGAGGATATGTCCCTCTGCTAGAGAAGAAATAAGCCATATCCACCGTTGCGAACCATATGTCTATGCTCAAATGATCGCAGGTCCGGATGCACCTACTTTTGGAGAAGCAAAGAATTCTTGGTTAACCGGCACAGCAGCCTGGAACCTCGTAGCTATAACCCAGTGGATACTCGGTATCAGGCCGGGTTACGACGGTTTAATAATCGATCCATGTATTCCAAGCGAATGGTCTGGGTTTAAGGTTACAAGAGTATATAGGGGTGCAACATACGTCATAGAAGTTAGGAATGACGAGCATGTCTGTCGTGGAATCAAGCAAATACTCGTCGATGGGAAGCCTATTGAGGGAAACGTTCTTCCAGTCTTCAACGATAATGCTGTCCATCACGTCGTGGTGACAATGGGAAGAAAAGGATAGGACTGTTTTAAAATACCGGAAGCTGATAAAAATCTAACTATCAATATTTTTCCCGCTTTTCTGAAAAAGCAAGATGCTTAAATATTTGACACTGATCAACATGATCGAATTCAATGCGACACAAATTATTTTCAGAAGTACGGGAGAAGATTAGAGTATTCCCATAGCCCAAGCTATTCCGCCTGCGAGATGTTTTCTAAACCACTCCTCACACCAGGTTTCTGGAAAGTGGCCGAAGGCTGTATAGAAGACTCTACCCCTACCGTAATCGTGACGCCAGCTTAAAGCGTAATCATGATCCTCCCTTGTCCCCTTACTAAGGTCTATTGAAGAATTATCCAAGCTTATAAGAACATGTGTTTTATTCCTACTCCAGTTTTTAAACGTATACACTTCCTCTTTAACGCGGAATTTTTCTGGAAGATGCCTAGTAGCCGGATGAGTATTATCTTCCACTTTCACTACAACTTCTTGCGTCCAAGGATGTGCTTTAAAATATCCTCCAAGCATTTCACCATAGTCTTGAAACTGATGGAAAGTATCTGCTGCATTGTGCACACCTATGAATCCTCCTCCATTCTTTACAAAGTTTATTAAAGACCTCTTTTGTTCATTACTCATAGGGAGTTCTCCGCTTGTTATGAATAGAATAGCTGAAAACTTTTTTAAGTCATTCTTATTTATTGCTGAACAATCTTCAGAAGCAAATACTTCTAGACCATTTTCCTCTCCGAGCTCCTCTAAGGTTTCGACGGCCAATGGGAGATAATCATGCTTAAAGCCTGCCGAATGTGTTAGTACAAGCAGTCTCTTCACGTTTCTAAAGCAGGTTGACTCAGGGATTTATGTTTTGCAATAAGCTAATATACCGCCTAATGAAGAACTATCCATGGAGCTTGGAAACTGGGCATGGCTTATCCTAGCGTTTCTCTCAGCATTCTTCGCGGCACTCGTGACGATATTTGGTAAAATTGGATTAAAAACAGTCGATTCCACGGTAGCTGCTGGCGTAAGAGCGGTAATAATGGCTTTAACAATGATAGGCATAATCATTTTGCTCGGCAAATCTTCTCAAATAGCCGAGTTGAATAGGAGGGATATGATTTTCATAATACTCAGCGGTGTTAGCGGTGCACTTTCATGGGTTTTCTACTTTGCAGCATTAAAGCTCACAGAAGCTTCGAAGGTTGCAACCATAGACAGGACAAGCATACTGTTCATAATAGTTCTATCATACTTAATCCTCGGAGAAGAAGTCTCTTTGAAAACTTTTATAGCAGGAGCCCTGGTTTTCCTTGGAACGCTTGTATTACTGTTATGATGTTTTTAATACCAGCCGTAGATTCGCATTATCAGCGGGGTGACGAATGTTTCTATTATCCCAGCTGTGATAAACAATGGGATGAGGCTTATAATTATGTATATTGCTTTTTTCAAGCTTTTATGAAGAAGCTCGTTTGAACTAATGCTCCTCTTCTTAAGAGAATTGAGGAATACGAAGCCAAGGTTTAAGCCGATTGAGCCTGCTATTATGAAGGCTGGAAGCTCTATTATACCGTGCGGAAGTATTGCTGCTAGAAACATAGTCGGATTCTGAACAATGTCTTCTACAACACCTAAAATAAAACCATTGAAGAAGAGGGTTATTAAAACAGGAACCATGAAAGCAAGGCCGGAGAAAGCTGTAGCCAGGGAAACTTGCCAATTGTGGAAGGATATGTCTAGAGCAAGAAAGGGCAGGCCTAAATAATTCTTAAACATGGGGTTGATCTTACCCGGAGTATAACCAATGGCATAGATTACCTGCCTAATACCGGATGATGAAACCTGCCTACCCAGAATAACTCCAAGGAATAAAAGCAGTATGGAAATAACGTGGAATATTATATTCCTAGGCTCAGTCAAGAACTTGACGAGCTCCCTAAAACCCTTCTTAATCCTATTAACACCGTCTTTTAGAACATAGGGGAAAACGTCTTTGAAAACTGGAGGGCCGATTGGAAGAGGGATTATAGTGTTTTCAGGCTTTGCTTTAAGGAAAAGGGTTGTCTTGAATATGTGGAAAACTGGGACTATGAGGAAGCTTAAAACTATTACTAGTATAGAAGAGACTTGGACGCTTAAGAGACTGGCTACAAAAGAGATGCCACTTATAAATGCATTTGATATTACTCTTAAAACACAATATAGGAAGGTGTTTGCAGGCATACTGAAGCATGTGCCTATGCTTTTCTTTATCGCATTTAAACCATAATAACCGTCTGCAACTGCAGGATAAGCATAGAGAGTTAGCACAGAAAAGACGATTATGAAAATCATTGAAAGAATTATGAGCATTAGCCAAAAGACGAATCTATATCCCATTGATGGAATAATCCCTTTTGATATCTGGGACGATAAGTATATTATTTCGGAAATAATCACGCCCATTGTAATTAGTAGAGGCATTATTTTAATAGTTTCAACTATGAAAACTGTCCAAGACATTTTAAACCATCTAATTCTCGTTTCTTCAAAAACGTCTTTAAATGAAATCGTACCCTGTTTTACCAATCTTAAATAAGAACCGTATTCGGCGGAATTTAAAAAGCCACTAACTAAAATCGAAGCTATGTAGTATATTGATATTGTTGCAATCAATATAGGTACAAGCATGTGAATAATTGGATAGATTAGTGACACCATTCTTTCAAAATCAAACTTACTAATACTCTCGGCAAGGTCTTTAAGAATACCAGTTGAAGTAAGTTGAGAAAGACCAAGTATTATTGCAATGACTATTATAGATTGTTTAAGTACTTCAAAAGCATTGCTAAGTATTACTGGAAACATCGACAATGGGTTAAGACGCCAAAGCCAGTACGATATGTTAAGTAAATTCTCTATGGAAGCATGTTTTACGGATAATGGGTATGGCGGAGAGGGGAATTCTAAATATGGCCCCGTCGGTTGATGAACATGCATATTGTAAAAAATACGTCTAACGAGTATTTAAGTCTTCATGATAATTATTATCTAAATTTTTTCTTCTCCAAAGATCTTCTCCATCTCTCTCTTAGCTTCTTCCTGAAGTCTCTTTATCTCCTCGATCTTCTCCCTGACCTTGTTTAACCATTCTCGACTTGCCTCTATTCCCTTGTGAGCAAAAAATGCAATCCCCTCGTTCCTACTCTTGAATATGCCGGCTTCAACGAGAGCATCTATAAGCTCTAAGTCGGCTTTAGGAAGCCTTACTGAAGAAACCACCATCGATGGCATTCCGCTCCAAGCCTTAGAGAGGGAATTCTCTATGAGTTTGCCTATATCGGGAATTCTCACTTCGCCTCCCGGAATCTTCAAAGTCATCAGTGAACTCCTTCCCTCCTTTAACTCTCTTATCCTACTCCTTATCTTCTCCTCAACATCCCCAATCTTATTAAGAAACTCATCCAATCTATCTCCAACCTCATCAAAGCTATTATCCAGAAAATCTCTAAGCTCCGACAACTTGTCTTCCACGTATTGCCCGAGTTCCTCCGACCCCCCTGAACAGTCTTCACGGACCTTTTTCCTAAAAGCCCTGAATTCTATTAAGATGCTTTCCCTCGTCTTCCTAGTTTCATCCTTGACCCGCTGCTTCATCTCCTTAACCTCCTTAAGCAAATCCCATAACGCAGGCGAATCTTTCTCCAACCATATTCTACCCTCTATCTCAGATACTCTTGAAAAACTAGTTTTGAGATGCTCAAAAAGCCTGTTAAAAGTATCTCTAACCCTATCTTTGAATTGATTAAACTCCTCCTCCAGCGAAACCATATTGTATCAATACAATACAAATTTTTCCTATTTAAACTTTATGCTTGAAATCGATCGGACCCTATTCTACAACCATACTGCTCAACTCTGGATGCTTACTCATATAATGCTGAGCATAGCTACAAATGGGGACGATTTTAAGGTTATTTTCCAATGCGAATTTAACCACTTCATCCATAAGCTTTGAAGCCAACCCCATACCCCTGTACTCCGGCGGGGTGTATGTGGAGAGGACGTATAGCTTTTCTTTTTCTAAACGGTATTTCAATAATGCTTTCTGAGAGTTTGGGAGAGGAATATAGAATGACTCGTCGTCTCGGAAGACTTTGAATCCAGTATCAGTATTCACTTCGTCTCACCTTAGTTTACCACCCATTCTCCTTAGGATACTCTCGGCTTTAACATAAATACTCTTAGAGTCTTCGTCTTTTGGAAAATGTACTCGTATCGTTATGCTTTTAAAGCCATCTGGTATTTGCTTTCCAACGTATGTTTCTAAGACCTCTACTTTGAAGGCTTCTGGAAGAAGCTTTTCAACTATCTCCCTGCAAAGCTCAGGGTCGAAGTCTATTGGGAGGATTACGGAGAAGTCTAGGTTTGATTCTCCGAATACGCTTCTTCTCACTTCCATCGTAGCTTTCTCATCTAGAAGAGTTACATTAAATAGGCTTAGGGTTACAATCTTCTTCTTACTCTCTTCTATTTCTATCGTATTGGCTGAAACGCTCTTCAAAACTCCGATGTGAATCTTACCCGTTTGAACGTTTTCTAAACATATTTTTCTTCCGATAAGCCTTTCAAGAACATTCCTTTCTCTCTGTAGGGTTGAAACCATCCTGTCCGATATGGATAGCAATACGGTAGAAGATTCTGTTGCCATGAAGTGTTTACAGGATTCTGCTATTTGCCTAACGATCTCCTTAACGTTCTTTTTTCTCGTCTCTTCGTTTAGTCTGATCGCTTGAGATATGAATTCTTCTTGAACCCTTAGAACATGGGGGTTGTGTACTTGAAGCTGTGCGTAGAGCTCTGGGTTTTGGCAAACAACTCTGTAAACTATTGGTAGAAATGCATTGTAAATTGGCGTTGAAAATTTTCTAGATTGTTTCAAGTCGACATTCAACTCCCTTATAACACTTGCGAAAACCATGCTTGAAAAATGAGTTAAGCCTTGTACTATACTCATCATTTTATCATGCTCTTCACATGTTGTAACTACTACTTCAGCACCCTCCTTCTCTAAGAACGATTTTATTTTTTCAAACCATTTCTCAGACCTTACGGGTATTACTACAACTACTTGCCCTTTAATATCCTTAATCCTGGGTCCGAACATTGGATGTACGCTTATCAGTTCAATGGTTGGAGGGGCGTTTTTCAGCATTGATGAAACAGCCTCAGTCTTTACTGAAGTAATGTCGATAAGTAGTGAGCCTTCTTTCATGTACGGTGAAACCTCAGCTATAACTTCAGGAGCAACCTCAACCGGAACGGAAACTATTACGATATCAGAATTTTCAACAGCCCTCTTATTATCATTCACATAATTCACCCCAAGTGTTCTAGCTATTCTGGACCCTTCAATCTCATCTGGATCGCTGACAGTGATTTCAAAATCACCCTTACTCTTAAGATAATTGATTAACCACTTGCCCATTGCCCCACAACCACCTATAATCGATATCTTCAGGGACATGATTACTTGTTTTAATGTTGCACTGCCAATATTTTTAGTTTTAATAAAGGATTAATATCGGTAAATTCGGAGCGTTTTAAAGGCTGTAGATAAGTATTCACAATATGTAGAGGAATATTTTATGAACATGTTGTCTACCGGACGGGATGCTAGTAGATTTTAATGGGCTAACTCCTTCAAGAGGGTAGTCGTGTACGATGATTCTCGCACCACGGCGACACTCATTTAGCAGTTTTAAAGAGAGTCTTCTGGTGATAGAAGGGAATGGGTAGACGTATATGAGGCGAAACCTAGAGACATCTATTTGAAAAAGGTCTGCTTTTACTATATCTATCATTTGATTTAGACCAGCTTCCTTAATTCTCTTCATAGCTATTCTTATCAGTCTTTCATCCAGTTCGAAACCTATGCTGAAAACACCGAATTTCTCTGCTGCTCTTAATAAAACCGTACCGTCTCCAGATCCTAAGTCTACTAAGACTTCGTTAGCTTTCGCTTCTGCTAATTCTAATGCTGCATCGACTACTTGAATTGGGCTTGGCAAGTATGGAAAATCCATAAGCATCCTTGAAATTGCCATGTCTCTAATCATACCGCCTTTATAGTAATTTATGCTACAAGGCTCTTAAGTCTTGTCGACGTCGTATCGAGAGAAAGATTTAAAGACGATTGCTTAAGAAACATTCGCGAATGAAAGTAATAGTGTTTGAAGACGATGCCACATATAATTTTGAACCGTTAACTTTAACGAGAGGCTCCTTCGACCTTAGGATTGGCCTCTTCTCTTTTGCAGACCGTGTGAAGCACTATATGCAAGTTGAGCAATTAGATTTCATGACTAGAGACTATATTGCAGAATATATGAAGAGGAAGAAAAGGGTCAGGGCGAATGAGCCTGATGCCATAGACGATGAAGCAATCTTCGTAAATGGATTATTAGTATTCGATAGGAATCTGCAGAAAATCGCTCGTAAAATAAAACCAGAAACAATTGTATTAAAAGGAGATCGAATCCTAATTGCAAGGTTTAGTGAAACCACGGCAAGAGAGTTGGCACACCTGTTTACGAATGCGCCGAGTCCAGAAATATTGAAAGCCATGAAAAGCAAAGCTTTGGAAAAAATCCAATGTGAAGAAGCCCTGCTCATTACCCATTTTTGGGATTTAATAGAAAGAAATAGTCTACAAATATCTGATGATTATGAGACTATGCCCAGACTCAAGTCTAGAATACCAGATGAAGTAAGTGTAATAGGTAGGAGGAAAAACCTATACATTGGAAGGGAATCTGACATCTCCCCATACGTCGTATTTAACGTTAAAGAAGGCCCAGTATACGTTGGGGAAGGGTGTGAAATAGGTGCTTGGAGCTTTATAGAAGGCCCCGCGTACATAGGTCCTGAGACAGTAATACACCCCCTCTCAGTAATAAGGAGGGGTTCCAACATTGGGGCTGCCTGTAGGATAGGAGGGGAGGTTGAAGAAACAATAATCCAGGGGTATTCGAATAAACAGCATAGTGGTTTTTTAGGCCACTCATATGTTGGGGAATGGGTTAATCTCGGAGCATTGTTTACAAATTCAGATTTGAAAAATACCTATGGGAGTGTTAGGATAATGGTCAGGGGTAAAAGAGTAGATTCGGGAAGGGTAAAACTGGGCAGTATCATAGCTGATCACGTGAAGGCTTCGATAGGAACACTAATCTATACTGGGAGAAAAATTGGAGTCTCATCCATAGTAGGTGGCACCATTGTTGAAGATGTCCCCTCTTTCGTATTTTATGAAAAAACACATGAAATACCAGTTTGGGAGATAGATATTGAAGAGGCCATTAAAATTGCGAGGAGGATAATGTCTAGACGTAAAGTGGAGTTGACGATTGAAGATGAGCAATTGCTTAGAAAGGTTTTCGAAATAACTCGAGAAGAACGTGAAGCAATCAAGCCTAGAAAGGGAGTTTTCAAGTATACCGACTTACTTCCTAGTTAAATCTTTTAATTCTTCCTCTATGGTCTTGCAATCATAACCATTAAGGCTCCAGCCTACTGCACCAATGTTCTCAACGATTCTCTCCGGCTTCGAGGCACGGGGTATTGGGAAAACCACTCTACTCCTATTTATTAGCCAATTTAAAGCTATTTGAGCAGGCGTCTTACCCTCAACCCTACTACTTGTTTTCAATTTTCTTAGGACTCTGGTTAACTTACCATGTGCCAGGGGACGGTATGCAAGTATTGCAATATTGTTTCTCTCGCAATAGGGTAGGAGATCTTTCTCAATCCGTCTATCCAACAGATTGTATTCAACCTGGTTTGAAACAATCTCGTATTTTGGCGACGCTTCTTGAGCCCTCTTCAATTGTTCAAGAGAAAAATTGCTTACGCCTAGATATCTAACCTTACCCTCGTCCACTAGCCTGTTCATAGCACGGAGTGTCTCTTCCAATGGTATTAAAGGATTTGGAAAGTGGATTTGGTATAGATCGATGTAGGAACAACCCAACCTTTTCAAACTTCTCTCAGCAGCCTTTAAAACACCATCGTAGTGTAAATGCGTAGGCCAGACTTTCGTCGCTATAAAAAGCTCATCTCTCTTAAAGCCGCGTATTGCTTCTGAGACAAGTTTTTCCGTCTCGTATATTTCTGCAGTATCGATCATGTTAATGCCGAGTTCTAACCCTTTCCTTAAAGCGGAAATTTTAAGGTCCTTATCCTTATAATGGTGGAAGAGCCTTGCCAAAATAATGAAGGAAGGGTCGTAATAGGTCCCCATTCCTATGACAGAAGCCTTAAAGCTAGTTTTACTAAACTCACGATATTCCATTATTGTAATGTAATCCATATCATCCTAATACATAAACTTGAAAGACAGCAATATTCGGCTAAACTTTTTATATCGTCGAATTTATTAAACTGATTGTTAATGAAGATTTCATTAACTGAAAAAAGCGCTCTGATAATAGTTGATGTTCAGAACGATTTCCTACCTGGTGGGGCTTTAGCAGTTCCAAATGGGGACGCAGTAATAGAACCATTAAACAAGTATATTGAACTCTTTAGTAGGAAGAAGCTACCTATTTTCGCAACAAGAGACTGGCATCCTGAAAACCATGTGAGTTTTAGAGAAAGAGGGGGGCCATGGCCTCCTCATTGCATTCAGAACACTCACGGCGCTATGATATCGGATAAACTAAACCTCCCACTTGACGTCAAGATTATAGATAAGGCTTTCTCGCCAGATAGAGATTCCTACTCAGGTTTTCAAGAGACCGTTTTAGATTTAGAGCTTCGCAGACTGGGCATGAGAAGGCTGTTTATTGGAGGACTTGCAACAGACTATTGCGTTAAAGCAACAGTACTGGATTCTCTTGAACTCGGCTTTGAGACTATATTACTGCTTGATGCCATTAAAGGAGTGGATGTAAATCCTGGAGATAGTGAAAACGCCATCCGAACCATGATTTTAAAAGGAGCGATTGCAATAACTTTGGAAGATTTGATAAGTTAACTAGGCCGTTTAATTTAAATTCAGTTGAGCTGGTTCTAGACGGGGAATCTTCAGGTTATCGAAGTGCTTATCAAACGAAATTATGGCATTCACACCCAAGGTAATCGCTATCGAATATTGTATTGCATCATCCACATCCGGGCCTTCTTTTTCCATAATTTCAACTGCTATTAACATGTCGGTAAGCTTGCTGTGGTATATAGTAAGTCCCTTGTAAGCCGAAAGACTCGATAGAAACACCTTAAGCTCCTTTATCTTAAGGGAATTTGACATTATCAGCATGATCGAATATATTGAGAAATCTGTAATAATTGCTTTAATATCTCCATTTTTTAATCATATTATTAAGCAAAGTTTTGTAATCCTTACTTCTTGTTTGAGACGGCATAATCTCGAGAAAAATGTTTGTATCAACCAGATACATTTTCAAACACATCTTTAGACCATAATTTCCCGACGGAGTGCTGCAATTCAACAGAGCCCATTTTTAAGATCTGAAAGCAAACCCTCTATGGCCTTGACAGGTCTCCTTCAAACTTTAATACTGGAAAGCCATTTTTCGAACGCTTCCTCAGCAACACGGCTTAGAGCACCCTTGAAGTATCCGAATTTACGCATCGCAGCCTCTCTAAATTTCTCCTCCAATTCCTTATCTTATTTGTACCCTGAGATCAGGCACGTAGGAATAATGGTCATGTTGCCTATTTAACATCTTTCCATTTGGTAACATGGCACAATGTCACAATGTGTCATTAGTGGAAAAAAATGAGAAGCCTTAAACTATACTCCTCTTTATTTTCTCCGTTAATTTAATCAATTCCTCGCTTATTTCTACAGGGTAAGTTGCCGGATTCCTAATCTTCTTGTATTCTTCGGGAAGCTTACTAAGCTCGGTTTGAGCTTTCTCCCTTATCTCATCCAAAGAAGGAAGCCTATAGACGAGTTCACCGTTTTCGAATATGCGGACGAGCTTTTTCTCACCTTTTAAATGCTCGGTAGAGAGGCCGATTATGTCTTTAACGTATTTTCCGTTTTCCTCTATTCTGAAGACTTGTTTCGCACCCGGTAGCGTAATCTTCTCATTTTCAGCAATCTTCATGCGAGGAACGAGTCTGCCTCTTTCCTCGCTTTCAACAAGCTTATACACAATATCTATCTTGGGGGCATCATCGGAAGTAACGAGTGAAGAACCTACTCCGAAAACATCCATTTCAGCACCCTTATTCAAATAATCATCTATAACATATTCGTCTAACCCGCCACTCACGAATATTTTAGTAGATACGAAGCCAGCCTCATTCAAGATCCTCCTAGCCTCCTTGCTTAATTTAACCATGTCTCCAGAATCCATTCTAACACCTTTCAGCTCCTTTCTACCAGTTAATCCCTCAACAACCTCTATTGCATTCCTAACGCCACGTAGAGTATCGTAAGTATCAACGAGTAAAACCGTATCCACCCCCCATGATTTGATCCAGGCTCTAAACGCTTCCTTCTCGCTTGGAAAAGCTTCAATGTAAGAATGCGCCATCGTCCCAAATATCGGTATGCCGTATAGCTTGCCGGCAAGAACATTTGACGTTCCTATGCATCCCCCTATGTAGCTTGCCCTAGCTGCTTTAATCCCAGCGTCAATCCCATGAGCCCTTCTAGAGCCAAAGTCGATAACAGGCCTACCCCTCGCAGAATTAACTACCCTAGAGGCTTTTGTTGCAATTAGCGTTTGGAAATTCACAGTGTTTATTATGAACGTTTCAAAAATCTGAGCCTCTATTATAGGTGCTGTAATCCTTATTATCGGCTCGTTTTGGAAAACCAATTCGCCTTCCGGCAGTGCCCAAACATCTCCCGTAAACCTAATTCCTCTCAGAAACTCTAGAAATTCTTCTTTAAAACCCTTCTTTCTTAAGAATTCAAGATCTTCTTCTTTAAACCTGAAGTTTAAGAGATAATTACAAACATCTTCTAAGCCCGCCGCAATCAAATAACCCCTATTAGGCGGGAGTTTTCTCACGAATAGCTCGAAAGTAGCCTTCGCATTCCAGGATTCGAAATAAGATTGCCCCATTGTCAACTCGTACAAATCTGTGAAGAGAGCCAAGTTTTCCATGCTCATCGCCTGTAGTTTAAAATAAGCTAATAAATTTAATTCCTGATTTGAGATTTGCTTTGTTAAGACTTGAAGCATCTTTAAAAACTACTGTATTACTACATATCTTAATTTGCTAATCAGCTTACTTAACTGCGTATTACTCTAGAGGCTCGATTCTTTTAATTTCCCTAAGTTTGTCGAAGTCTTCGTCGTAGCTTACTATAGTCGTTATCTTGTTCTCCAAGGCTATTGCTGCGTGTAGAGCATCCCTGGGCTTAAGCTCATACTTCTCCATCAGGTCTTGCGCCCTTAAGACTGTTGTCCTCTTAACAGGTAGAATTTTCAGGTTTGGAAAACTCAAAAGCTTTCTACCTTGGTTTAGGGAAGAATCGATTCCCAAGACTTTTCTAACGACCCATACAACCTCATCCCAAGTGGCTGGAGAGGCATAGGCTTCAATTTCTCCCAATGCTATTTTTCGCAGAAAGTTTTTAGCCTGTAACGCTTCCCGAACAGAAGCCGGGTCATAAATTATTGGATATATGAATATGTTAGAGTCAATGTAGGACAAACCTCTCTTCAACCTCTTCCTCTAGGATCTTCTCTACATCTATTTTCCGAGCTAGCTTTCTCTCAGTTGAGCAAAAATCTTCGACGAATTTCTCCGGATCCAGCCCTGGCCTCATTAGAATTTCTTTTTCCCTAACTTCCATGATGATTTCATCCCCAGGGTGAATGCCTAGGGCTTCTCTAATGATCTTTGGTATTACTATCTGTCCCTTGGGCCCGATTCTCCTCTTTATTCTCATTCTTACTATTCAGTATGAAAATGTC
>Ga0209080_1000639_pt1 | contig 21932 bp, 13 predicted proteins | sample JNZ110809AmetaG_FD_184123 | JGI IMG/M metagenome (GOLD analysis project Ga0209080, IMG submission 184123) | Hot spring microbial communities from Jinze hot spring, China to study Microbial Dark Matter (Phase II) - JNZ 110809A (SPAdes) (version 3) ...
GCTTTCGTCACGGCTCGCAGATGCTATAGCTATGACGATGCAGATTGCGATCAGCACGGCTGCTTTGCCGTAAATTGAAGGACCGCCAATTATGCCCTGTGCATCGGGCATTGCAGCCAATTTAAGGTTATGGGCAATTGATGCGCCAAATAGCATCCCGAAAACTGTTAAAGCCGAGTCGGCATTTCCCTCCCCGGCGAGGATGAGCTGCCTCAATGGGCAGCCGCCCATAAGGACGGCGCAAATTCCGGCGAGCATCATGCCGGCGAAGTTCCACATGTGAGCTGAATGCGCTATCGGTTGGTTTGAGAAGCCGAAGTGAAATTGCCCGAGGGCGATGTTCACAGCGAGTGCGGCGATGAAAAATGAGACTATGCCCCAAAGGAGGTGTGCATCGGCAATCAGGATGACATCGCGAAAGCCCCCGGCAAAACACAATCGCCCGCGCTGTGCAAGCACCCCTATGAGCAAGCCAGCCGCAAGCGATATGAGCGGACTGGCGTGCATTGCGCCCGGACCAGTGACACTTGAGCGCATGATCTCATGGGCAAACAGGCTGAGGAAAAGCATCGCAACAAGGAAGATGTGAATCACACAAGCATCCGCCATTCTAACCCTTGATGCTGCGCCGAGCGAGAAGCCGGCTTTAAAAAATTGCACGCCAATGTAAACCCCAACAACCCAACCAATTAACGCAGCCAACGCCGTCATATCACCGGCTGATAGCCTGAGCATCATCCTTGCTGGACAGCCCAGAAAGGTGAGCGCGCCAATCATGAAAAGCGCTCCGAGCACAAAGCGCAAAATTGGTGACGAGCCGCCACGCGGTTTAAATTCGCGGAAGAGCAAAGCGCCAATGTATGCTCCAAGCACAAAGCCGACTATCTCAGGGCGCATGTATTGAACCTTTTCTGCGCTGTGCAATCCGAGTGCACCGGCTATGTCACGGAGGAAACATGCAACGCATACGCCCATGTTTGGCGGGTTGCCGAGTTTGCTAAGCAGCGCCGCGAGAACCCCAAACACGGCGCCGGCTGCGATGACCGCTGGTGAAGTTCCCCACCGCATGGAGTGTGCCCACCTCACCACACACTGCATATCGCAACTGCCCTTCAAGGTTGCCCATTAACCTGCGCATCTTGGCTTTCGGTCATTGAATATGCCGTTATTGCCGTTGAGCTGCTGGAACTGCTTTAGCAACTTTTCGCTGAGCGGGTTGGTTGGTGTGCTGCTTGCCCTTTAAAAAGCTTTGATGACCTTTTGTTGCTACCCCTTCAGGTGGCGCCTCAAAATCGGGATAAGCTCATCGGCAAGAGAAGCAATGTGCCTCGTTTGGAGCCACAGGTTTGCTGGACCTTGAATCTCTGCAACTATTCCTTCACCGCCGAGCAGGAATGACTTTACACCGCCGAATGTTCTCACATGCCATTTTGCCCTCTCATCCATCGCCACGAAGTGGAAGTTATCTACGATGACCTTTTCACCTGCGGAGATGCTGATGCATTCAATCCCTCCAAACGCGTTCACCCAGACGCCGCCATAACCGCTCACGCGCAGCCAAATTAATTCACCCTCAGTCAGCAAGCCGCGAAAGCCGCGCCATGCAACCCCGATTTCTGTGCTGCCGTGATGCGCAAGGTATGAGCCCTGTTGCAAGATGTATCCGCTGCCGTTAAGCGGCAGGTAGTGTATGTCTCCCGGTAGGGATGGTGCAAGCCAAACTTCGGATTTGCCCTCCGCCCTGAAGGTGTTCAAAAACAAACTCTCGCCACCAAACACTTTCCGCAGCAGCGCTGCCCCAATACCACCTCTTGCACTCGTCTCAATTAAAACGGCGCCGCGATACAAGACCATTGCACCGGGTTCGGCTATCACCTCCTCACCGGGCTCAAGTGAAATCTTGAGCAGCGAATATGATGGACGGCTGCTGACTTCCCACCTCACATTGATCACCTCGGACCGTTGCTCAAATTATGCGGGTGGCGTGGATATCGCAAATGCAGCATAGCGGTGTGGGCAGCTATCGCCACTCCGTTTGAGCGCTTTCATTGCCATGCTGACCTGCGTTTGCGAATGGAAATGCCTATTGGAGAATTCGCTTTGCCGCAATGAGTATCTTCACTGGTCCAAGCAGCCCCGATGGGACAAGTGGCGAATCTTTCGCATAGTGCCGCCAAGTCGTCCATGTATACCTGCCCGTCTTTGGCATTTCCTTGCCCTCAAGCATCCACTTTGGGAATGATTTCAAACTGCCATCTGGATTCCATTCCCTATCGTCAGGCAATTGCTCATCACCAATGAGCCTATTCACCCAAAGGTTTGTGACGCTGACCTCAAGCCTGTTCTTTCCGGGCTTGACGGCATCTGTAATCTCAACTTGGAATGGGCGTTTCCAGAGTATGCCAAGGTTTCGTCCGTTGAGTGTCACTGTTGCAATGACCATAACATCGCCAAGGTCAAGGTAAAGCGCCCTATCACGCCCGACGGCTTCCTTTGGCAGCTCAAACTCCTTCACATATGTTGCTGTGCCGGAGTAGTATTTGATCCCTTCGTCACTGTGCTCCGTCCAAGAGATGAGCCCGTCAAAAATGACCCTTTCTGGTGCACCCCAACCCGGGGTGAAACGCACTTCCCAAGGTCCGATGAGTTCAATCGGCTTTGGCACATCGGCAATCCTTGTGCGAAGCATCCTCCCCTCAGTTATGTGCAGCTCGTATATCCCGGGCTCAAATGCGCACATCTCAAATGCGCCTCGTGGCATGCTGCGCAACTTAAGGGTTGGTCCCACGCCAATCACTTTCGGAGGCAGTTCAACGATTTCATTCTCGTTAACGATAACCGTGTATGGCTTTCCGTCAATGGTGTAATCCACTCGCATCTTTTTGACAATGCCATAAGCTGGATCTCCGGCAATCTCGTTTGATGCCACGACGAACAGCGTGTCATTCTTGACCATCTTCCTCAGGTGCTCCGTCACATCAACGCATCTCTTTGGGTCTTCAAGCACGCCATAAATGGCTTTCACTATCTCAAGCTTGCCGGCTGCTATTGGCTTTGGTGCGAGTGCGTCTTGACCGTCTTTGAGCACCTTCGTTATTGCAATAGGACGCGCTATAGGTTGCCTGAAGACGACGAACAAAGAGCCGTATGGCTCAAGCGTCAATGTGACTTTTGTTCGCCCGCCGACTTCCGAAAAGATTGGAGCACGCTCAATCATCCCTGTATCCGGGTGCCACAGTTCGGGCAGCTTGCCTGTAACCCTGAATGTGCAGTCAACGGTTTCAAATCTTTCCCTCATGTTCGCCACGAAGTAGATATCGGTGTTGCCCAATCTTCGGTGGATGTAATTGAGAGCCGTTCCGGGGAGTCTGCCCTCAAACTCAAAGTCCGGCTTGATGCCCTTTTGCTCAAGCACCTCAGCGATGCTTTTGCCCCAGAAGACTTTCCCGGCGCCATAAGTTCTCTCTTTGACCGTCTTGCCATCGCAATCGCCCCATATCTCGTTGGCGAGCGCTTTCACCTCTTCATCGGCTTGCGGGTAATTCATCAGGCTTGGCGAGCGGTTCGGCTTTGGTCCAATGACATATGCGCCCGCCTTCACCAACTCTCCAATCCTTCGGAGCATGCTTGGCGTCATCACTTGCTCATTTGGCAGGACGAGCACCTCATAAGATGTGCCATCCGGAAGCACGAGCCTTTTCCCTTTCACCGACATGCGCTTCAATAGGACCTCAACATCGCACGCATCAAAGTCATAGCCCTGCGGTGTTGGCATGCTCAATCTAATTGAACATGGCGAACCCTCGCCGACAAAGTAGCACACATCGGCAACATGGACACCTTGTTGGAGCATGTATTGGCATCGTGAGATGTAGGCTATCCAAGCAGGTGCATACTCCCACCAAGTGTTTGTCCATTCAAAGTGGAATCCCCAAGGTCCCATTGTCATGCCGGGCTTCCTGTCAAGCCATGGCTGATGCGCGAATCGGTGAAAGACGAACCTATTCACTCCACTGCAAAACATGAAGTCACCAAGGCCCTTCAACAGGTATGGGTAGTTGCTCCACCTGCCTCTTTCGGGGCTTGCTGTGAATGCTTCCGCAGCGACAATTTTCTTTCCGTATGTGTGGGCGATTGATGCGGCAAGCTTTGCGTTCATGTGCTTCCCAGTCCCAATGCCGGTGCCGACCCAGAACTCACACATCGGCACATCAGCCTTGCCGCCGCATGTGATGTCATCAAACGGTCCATTGCCATATGGCTCAACCCATAGCATCAAACCATGCTTATGGCATAGCTCGGCGAAGTAACCGAAATAGTTTTCGGCAAACAGCTCAGCTATCGTCTTCCGGAAATCCCATAGGAAGCGCTCCGAGACATCCAAGCTGTCAACAACCCTGCCGGTCAATACCGGAAGCAGCGGCAAAAGGTCATAGCCGCGCCTGCGCTTGAACTCCTCTTTGAAGTTGTGCGTCCAGTTTTGCGAGCCAACTTCGTAGCTGTCAATCAACACATGCTTGAATGTCTTCCCGGCGAGTGGACCTACATCCGCGAGCAATGGCGCAATGGCATTCTTCCAATGGACATCCAATGCTTCCCTGCTGAGCTTGTCACATTCCAAACCGAGTCCGGACTGCGGTGCGGGATGATTCGTCTTCCCGGTCGGGGTGTAGCCAATGCGAAGTATCGTCCAATCCCCTTCGGGCACATCCCAAACGAGGCGGCCATCCGGCGAGAGCCTTGATGTGAGGTCAATTATGCTCTTACGCTGAATGATGCATTCCTGAGGGACAGGGCGTGTGTCCGGTGTTGGATTGTCCATCCGAGTGAAGGCGGCTTTGCCCTGCCAGTTATCAATTCGGAAGGCAGTCTCAATCCCAACTTCAGCTATGGCGATGTTTTTTGCCTGTGGGTCTGAGCGTGTGAATGCGATCCTATAAATTCGCTCATATGGCGCATCCACGGCGAGCGTTATTGTGCGTTGATTCCTCGGGATTGAGAAGGCGCGCAAGCGCTTAAATGCCTTGCCATTGCTTGAGACCAATATCTCGCCGCTGTGAGCCTGTCTTCCGGCACCAACAGTCAGCGTTATGCCGTATGCCCTGATTGGCTTTTGAAATTCAAGTTGCACATACTGTGGCTGCCCATTTATTGGGAGCGGGAGTGTGGCTGCTGTCTCAATTCTCCCGTCAATGATGCGCTTGGCATCAAACGGCTCCGAGCTCGCCATTATCCTTGGCGATAGGTCGCGAATGCTTACGCCCTCGCCGTGAGGTGTTGGGAAGGCAAGGACAGCTATGTCGCGATAGAAGCCAGCTGTTGTTGGCGGTTGTGGCAGCACCTCGTCAAACCTTCTTGGACCTTGTAACCTCACCTCACTCCAAGTCACCCTTTGCATGGCGTGTTCCGGCTTTATCCAAGGACCGCCGCTGCTTGACCATCCGGCGCAATTGTGGATGCAAATTTCCAAGCCGAGTTTTGAGGCAACTTCAACTGCGTGCCTAAATAGTTCACGCCACTCCTTGCTCATGAATTGCACCGGCCCCTCTGGTATCCTCTCACCGACATTGAAGACCTGCGCACCGCCAAGCCCGACGCGCTTCATTTCGGTGAGGTCTTTTGTTATGCCTTCCCTCGTGATGTTGCCATTCATCCAGTGCCACCATGTATGTGGCTTGGCTTCATGCGGCGGGTTGAGGAATTTGACGGTGAGCTCATCTTGGCAGATTGCCATGCTGAAGAGCATCAACACTGCTGCACATGCCATCAACATCCCTTTCGCATGCACACACCATTTGCACATCCTCAGCGGGCGCAACATTGTCCTCACCACCTTTGGTTCGTTTGGCTTCACGAGGCGCTTCAGTCCTTTATGGCTCATGTGAGCCATCCTCTGGGCAACATTATGGCAACCATACACCGTGCGCGTCACCATTTGACATGAAAGATGGGGGCAATAGCGCATCAAAAACTGCGTTGGCTGACAGAGGGCGTTATCGCTGCCTTGCAGTGGTGGATGCTTGTTTACGCCAAGTAATGGCGCCTTTGCTTTTTCTCGGGCGGTAAGCCTTTGCCGATGCGTTCTGTTGGATGTGGATGCATGCCATCGGGAAGCATATTGCGCAGACATTGGTGGTGAGCGGCTTTGGCTGAGCCTCTTTCCGACACCGAATGCAAAGCTGCTATGGAGCGCATATCGCGCTTTATAGCCGAGGTTGAAAAGGTGATTGTGGGAAAGCGCCACACGATTGAACTCGTCACAGCTGCCCTTTTGGGTAGTGGACATGCTCTCATTGAGGACATACCCGGTGTTGGTAAAACAACACTTGCAAAGGCTATGGCTAAAGCATCAGGCTGTGAGTTCAAACGGATACAATGCACGCCCGATTTGCTCCCATCCGATGTAACTGGAACTTCAACTTACGACCAAAGCAGCGGCAAGTTTGTGTTTCGTCCCGGCCCAATATTCGCCCACATCGTTTTGGTTGACGAGATAAACAGGGCAACACCGCGCACGCAGGCGAGCCTGCTTGAATGCATGGAGGAGTTTCAGGTCACAGTTGATGGTGTGACTCACAAGCTGCCGCGCCCATTCTTTCTCATCGCCACCGAAAACCCAATTGAGCAGCGCGGCACATATCCGCTGCCCGAATCTCAAAAGGACAGATTCCTCATACGGGTTCATGTGGGCTACCCTGAGCATGACGAAGAGGTTGATGTTCTCTCCCGTCAGGAGCATGGGCACCCAATTGATCTGGTTGAGCCGGCTCTTTCCCCTCACGAAATTGTTGAGCTGCAAAGGCTCGTCTTAAGGGTCCATGTAGCCGAAGCGCTGCGGGATTACATCGTCACCCTCGTTGAAATGACCCGCCGTCACCCGGATGTGCTTTGGGGTGCGAGCCCGAGGGGCTCAATTGGGTTGATGCGCATAAGCCAAGCGTGGGCATTAATGCAGGGTCGTAATTACATCCTTCCCGACGATGTAAAGAGGCTCGCCATCCCAGTCCTCAGCCACCGCCTCATATTGCAACACGGTGCGACGCTCAAAGGTGTGACGCAGCAAAAGGTCATTGAGGATATTGTTCACTCAGTTCCGGTGCCCATCACAAGATGATGCGTCATCGGCTTTAGCATTCAAGGGGTCATATGCGCAGAGCGGCTCTTCGCCCATGAAATTGCCAGTGGCAAAGTAAGCCCTCGCCCTGCATCCATAGCATGCGAGTTTGAACTCGCATATCCCGCACTTTCCGGAGAGCAGATTCTCATCACGCAGTTTTTGCAGCAGTTCAGAGCCATGCCATATTTCCCCAAACGGTTGCGTGCGTATGTTGCCGGCGGGCAGTGGTAAGTAGCCGCATGGCATAACACAGCCATTGTGCGAGATGAAACAAACACCGCTCCCTGCCAAGCAGCCGCGAGTGAAACGATACAGATGGCTCAATGCTCCATGCTCCAATTTGCTGTGCCCGTTATGATCAGCTTCGCTTCGGCTCTTGAGCAAGCCGCGCTGTATGGCTATTCGGTAGAAATGCGGTGCGCATGTAGCTCTGACTTGCAGCTCGCCCATCGCCATGAGCTCGCAAAGCTCATTGAGAACTTCCTCACATTCCGTCGCCGTCATGAGTTCGCTGCTCGCAATCTGTGCACCACACCCAGTTGGCACAAGTAAGAATGCATGGAAGGCAACTGCTCCGATGTCGCGCGCAAGCTCATAAGTCGCTCTAAGGTGATTTGAGTTGCTCCGCACCAGCGTCATGTTTACTTGCACTTCAACTCCATGCGAAATTAGGTTTCGCATGCCAGCTATCGCCATCTCAAATGCGCCCGCAATGCCGCGAACAGCATCATGCATCTGCGCAGTTGCGCCGTCCAAGCTTACAGCGCATCGCTTTATGCCGCTCCTCTTTATCCTTTCAGCAGTGGCTTCGTCTATGAGCGTGGCGTTGGTAGCCATACACACGGTGAGATTGAGGGATGCGATGTTCTCCGCGATCTCAAAGATATCCCCCCGAAGAAGCGGCTCACCCCCTGAGAGCACGATGACTGGCTTTCCGAGTGGGGCAATCTCATGCGCGAGTTTAATCAGTTCATTTAACGAGAGTTGGTCACTTGAAGATGCGATGGTGCGGCGGCAATGCGCACACTGCAAGTTGCATGATGTTGTCGTCTCAATGAAGACGAGCCTTAAGTTTGCCCGTTCATGCAGCACTTGTGAGGGTTGCCCAACATCGTTCACCACATTCACCCCTCATCAGTTGGCGGGGGTAGTTGCAACACATTAGCAGGCTTGGCATCCCGTTAATTGCTTCCCGCTGTTACACCAATTGCATGCGTGTTAGCATAGTTAATTGTAGAGCGGAGCGGGGTTGGATAAAATGCCAGCAACGGTCTAAACAGCGATGGGAGCTCATGGTGGGTGATTTGGATGAGGTTGATTGTTCTTGCGATGCTGATGCTTGTGGTGGTGAGCAACACAGCAGCATGGCAGCGGAGGATGCCACCAACGGCGGCAAAGATCAAGCAGCTTAGGGAGAGGAAAGCCGAAATTGAGCGCAAAAAGAGGGAAGCCCTGAGGAGGCTGCGCGAGGTGAAAAGGAAGGAGCGCTCAATATCGGATAGGTTGCAGCAGATACAAATTGAGTTGCTTTCGGCGACGGAACGATATAACCGCTTGAGCCGTCAGCTCTCGTTTGTGGGACAGCAAGTTAGAAGGTTAAGAGGCGATGTTAAGCGTCTATCGGATAAGCTTGCAAGTGATAGGGCGAAGTTCCGAAGCAGGCTCGTCAGCATTTACAAGCAGGAACCTGTCATGTATGTCTCGCTGCTTTTGTCATCAAAGGACATGATGGATGCAGCGAGCAGGTTTTATGTGCTGCGCAAGGTGGTCGTTAGCGACTCGCAATTGATAAGGAGCATAGAGAAGCATATTGATGAGCTCAAGGAGAAGCAGCGCGAGCTTGAGAGGCGAGAGAGTGAGCTTAGGCAATTGCAGGAGCAAGTTGCGATGCAAAGGCAGCAGATTGAGGAGAATAAGGCGAAGCAGGAGAGGATTCTGCGCTCTGTTCAATCTGAGCGCATAATGTATGAGCGCTACTTGCGTGAGTGGGAGGAGGAATCGGAAGCCATTGAGCGCATGTTGCGCGCTTTGCAGCTTAGGGCTGGAGTTAGCACGACACCTTGGAGGGGCTCGTTCGTCAGACCGGTCGTCGGCACGGTCACTTCCGGGTTCGGATATAGGGTTCACCCGATATTCAAAATCGTGCGCTTCCATACAGGTGTTGACATATCGGCGAGTTATGGGACACCGATAAGGGCGGCAGCTGGTGGGACGGTCGTCTTTAGCGGTTGGAGGCGAGCCTATGGCTTGACCGTCATCATTGACCACGGCAATGGCATAGCAACTTTGTATGCGCATTGCTCAAGCCTGTATGTTTCAGAGGGTCAAAATGTTGAACCCGGTCAAGTCATAGCCGCTGTCGGAAGCACGGGGCTGTCAACGGGACCTCACCTTCATTTTGAGGTGAGGCGATACGGCACGCCAATAAATCCGTTCACGATGCAGTGAAAGCATCCACAAGGCTTGATGGCATTTCAATTTCAATGGGCGCTGCAACTCATGTTCTGGAGGTTGAAGGCGATGCTTAAAGGACAGGTATACAAAGCCATCCCGCTCATCATAGCCCTCATTGTGGCTTTCAGCATTGGGAGGATGAGCGCTCATCTCGGCGATTTCAACCCATTGGTTGCCGGCTTGCAAGGCAGCAAGGCGCCATCGGGTAGCGCTATCCTTCCGAGTGTCGCCCCAATTGAATACATTGATGAAGCATACCGATGCATAAAACGCAACTCATACAATCGTGATGTGGAAGATAAGGAGCTTGTTTATGGCGCAATACGGGGCATGTTGACGGCGCTTGATGATAGGTATGCTCGCTTTCTGACGCCGGAGGAGCAGAGGGAATTTGAGATACAGACCGAGGGCGAGTTTGAGGGCATAGGAGCCGAACTCGCACAGATACCAGACCCGGTCACAAATCGCTACAGGATAACCATCGTCACAGTCTTCCCCGGGCAGCCCGCTCACAAAGCCGGCTTGCAACCGATGGACAGGATAAAGGCGATTGATGGCAAGCCGACGGATAAGATGACATTGAACGAGGCAGTGAAGCTCATCCGCGGACCGAAGGGGACACCGGTGACCTTGACTATAGAGCGCCCCGGCTTTGAGCATCCAATCAATGTCACCCTCATCAGGGAGCGCATAAAAGTCCCAACGCTTAAGGCGACCACCATTGAGACAGATGTTGGGAAGGTTGGTTACATACACCTGCTTGACTTCAGCAAGCTTGCCGAGAAGGAATTGTTGGATGTGCTGCGCAAGTTCAAGAACGATGGCATTGTGGGGTTAATCCTTGACCTGAGGGATAACCCGGGAGGGTTGCTTGATGCAGCTGTTGCCGTTGCAAGCTGCTTTGTCAAAGGTGGTCCTGTGGTCATCGTTAGGGATCGCTATGGCAACGAGGATGTATATGAGGCGCGTCCGGAGAAATATGCCGGCTTGAATGTGCCGATGATGGTGCTCGTCAATCGGCTGAGTGCAAGCGCGAGCGAAATAGTTGCTGGAGCGGTTAAGGACAGGAAGGTGGGAAAGGTGGTTGGGGAGCGCACATTTGGCAAGGGCTCAGTCCAAACTGCCATACCGCTGAATCACGGTGGCAGTGTCATAATAACAACGCATCGCTACCTAACCCCGAGTCGGTATGACATAACTGAAAAGAGCGGCATAGAGCCGGATGTTGAGATAAAGTTTGAAGACGCATCGCTTGCTGAGGTTTGGAAGGAGAGGGCAATAGAGCACATAAAGACCGAGCAGTTTGAAGACGCACTGATTTGCCTTAGAAGGGCTTTGCAGCTCAACCCGAAGGATAAAGAGCTGAGCAAGCTTTGGGATGAGGCATGGAACGGTTGGGGGCAAAGGAGGGCAGCCGGAAAGCCGCACGAGAAGGACTACGAACTGCAGCAATGCTTGGAGCTGCTCAAGCAGGAGATAGAGAAGAGAAGGTGAAGCATCACAACCGTGTTGAGGAAGATGAGCGCCTGCCGAGGTTAAGTTTGCTTGCCTGTCCCCCTCATGGCGAGGTGCTAAATTGTGCATCAAGTTGAGCGCATCACCTATTGGGCGATCATTGTTGTGTTGCTGGTTACCAATGTTGTGCAGTGGCGTTCACGACAGCCATATGCAGTCATCGTTAAGGGCGATATCATCGGGTGGGTTAGCAGTAAGGGCATCTATCAACGCGCGTTGAAGATGGCGCAGAGTGAAGCGGAAAAGTTGCACAAGGGCATGCCAGTTGGCTTTTCCGAGGTTGAATCCGGCGAAGTCCTATGTGAGCGTCATATGCCGCGTGGCAAAGTAGAGCTATTAACGCCGGCTGAGTTGAGCGCGTTGCTGCTCGGGCGCTTGACCGTAAGCTATAAAGCTGCAGCGATAGTCGTAAATGGCAAACCCATAGTTGCTCTCAAGGATGAGCAGTCGGCACGCAATGTGCTTGAAAGTGTAAAGGCGCACTTTGCCAAGTTCGCATCGCATGTTGGAGAGTTGCTCAAGGAGGCTTCTTTCAGGGAGAAGGTGGAAGTTAAGGTGATGAGCATACCAGCAGAGATTTACGCGCCGACGGAGGGGGAGGCTTTTAAACGCCTGCTTGAGGGGGGCGAGAAACCGCTTTATCACAAGGTGCAGCGTGGTGAAGTGGCGATAGCTATCGCGAGGAAGTATGGCATAAAGCTTGCCGAGCTGCAGAGGTTGAACGGCGGGAGGGATTTGAACAAGCTGAGGATAGGCGAGTTGCTCCTCATCAAGCCGGGAAAGCCATTGCTCACAGTCGTCACACTACATCAACAGCGAGTTCAAGAAAAACTGCCCTTCAAAGAGGAGCGCAAACTCGCACCACATTTGCCCGGCGGCGAGGTGATCGTCCAAAGGAAGGGGCAAGAGGGTTTGAAGGAGGTCATTTACGAAGTGAGGTGCGAAAACGGGATTGAGGTTTCAAGGAGGGTCTCATCAGAGCGCGTCATTAAAGAGCCCGTTAGCCAAATCGTCGTTGTAGGGGGAGGATTGCATGGCAGGCATTAGCGAGGGTGAATTTGGGGTGGCAGGAAATGAGGATGACTGCCACCTGCTGCACAGGGAGGATTTGCATATTGAGCCATTCCAACCGGTGACATACAACATTGAGCGTGTTGGGGCGCTTAAGGATGTCATCGCACCGCCATACGATGTGATGACACCGCAGGAGAGAGAAAGTTACGCTCGTTCTCACCCGTTCAACATCGTTCACATACTCCTTCCGAGGCAAGCTTGCGAAAGCATTGAGCGAAGCAGTGACGAGTATGAATTGGCGGGCACTCTGGCAAGGCGATGGTTGAGTGAGGGCATACTCATCGCATCTCAAAAGCCATTCGCCTTCCCATATAGGCAGCTTTTCAAGGACGAGATGGGTGGGACAGTTGAGCAATGGAGTGTAATTGTTGCCCTGCAGCTTCGCGAGTATTCAAGCGGTGTTGTGCGCCCGCACGAGATGACGACACAGTCATCAAAGCTTGACAGGCTCATGCTGCTGCGAGCCACCGGGCTTGAGATGGGGCAGGTGTATGCGCTGTTCATTGGCGATGGTAGCGGTGTTGACGAGTTGCTGCAGAGTCAAGCGAGGCTTGATGAGCCTTGGCTATCCGTGACCGACAATAAAGGTGTCCTGCACTCAATTTGGCGTGTTGACGACAGCATATGGCTATCCGAGTTGCGTTCAGCCCTGAAAGGCTCTTGGATTCTCATCGCCGATGGTCATCACAGATATGAGACAGCCATCGCATATATGCGTGAGAGGTGGATGAGCGAGGGCGGGTTAAGCGAGGATCATCCGGCATGCTACATCGGTATGGCGTTGGCTAACCTCTATGGGAGGGTGACGGTGTTGCCGACTCATCGCCTGCTGCATTTCTCATCTCCACATGAGCGCAACGAATTTGTGAGGTGGATTTTCAACGCCTTTGGGTGGGGCGGTTATGTTGAGCGGATGGATGTGCGCACAGCGCTTGAACGGTTTCAGCAGGTGGATGACAGTGAGTCGGTCAGTTTCGTCGCCTTGTATGGTAACGAGGCGATATTGTTGCGCGTGCCAACGCATGAGCTGGACAAGTTGTATTGTAGTGATGCAGGTAATAGGGCGAATTTGATCAGAGCCGGAGTGAACACTGTAGTGTTGCACGAGCTCATTCTACCGATGGCGATGCACTCCATTGGATTGGATGAGGAACCATCGCTCTCATACACTCAAGATGTGGCGGAGGCAATTAAGGTGGCTTCAAGTGATGAAAGCTCGGTTGCGATTTTATTGCGTCCTATAGTGGCGACTCAATTGCGCCTTGTGGCTGAGCTTGGCGAGAAGCTGCCGCCAAAGTCAACCTACTTCTACCCGAAAGTCCCCTCGGGGTTGGTCATGCGCCTCTTAACGAGAGACTTTGCATAAACGAATGAAAGCAGGTGGGCGAGCAGTTGGCAGCATGTATCAGTCCATCCGAGTTTACCCATCTGCTCAGCCGTGCGAATTCCAACTTGAGGGAACGGCAATGGCATCACCTTTGTGCGCTGTCATATGCAAACAGCCCTCTGGCGATGATGATCGTGAAAAGGGCGCTCAATGCTGCGCACCCAAACACCGCATGATAGCCGATTGAGTGCACAATGAACCCGCCGAGCATCGGGAAGAACATGACCAAGCCGTCAATTGTGTTGAATGAAGCTATGAGGAGAGGTCTTCGTTCTGTCTCGGCGAGTTCAAGCAGGTAGTTTGTGAATGCGATTGCTGGTGCGGGTGATATTGCGCCGATGAGTGCATAAATCACCATCCATGCCATCAGCATCCAATCGCTGCTTCCGCACATTGTGCTAATGGCGCTGATTGCAGTAGCTGTGAGGGGCACAACCGGCAGCAGGAAAATGCACGCCCTCATTGCAGTTGTGCATCCTTTGGCATCGTTTATGTAACTCCAAAGCGGCGTGAATAGCAATCCGGTGGCAGTTTGCAGGATAAGGAATGTGCCCATCACAGAATCATGTGTTCCAAGAACCCTGATTGCGAATGTGGCGTAGAACGGTCCGGCAATTGAGGAGGAGTCCAATATGAGGCGGGTGAGTATGAATAGCCTGAATCGCCTATTATCGCAGAGCAGCTTGAACAGGTCCTTCAACTCCCAAATGAATCTCAGCCGCGGCTGGGTGAGCAAATCCGGTGGTTCATCAATTAGCATGAAAAGTGAGAACGCAACGGCATATGAGATGAGCGAGAACAGCATCAGGAGCATGTAGTTGCTCGGGAATGGCAATGCCTTTTCCATCGCCAATATCTCTTTGACTATGAATCCGGAGAGCACTCCGAGCAGTCCGCCAAAGAGGTTTCTTGCGCCCCAGAATGCGCCCCTCCTTCTCGGCGGTATTATCCTTGTGACGATATCCATGAATGCCAGCCCGCCAACGCCTCCCATGAGCATGAAGATGGCGTAGAGGGAGAAAAAGCAAATTGCCGTGAGCACCTTTGATGTTCCAATAAATGTCACTGTGGTGAGTATCATCATTGCCCAACTGAGCAATCTAAGGGTTGAAGCGAACCTGTAGATGGGCATTTTGTAGCGTTGTGATTCAATGTATCCGACGACGAACAGCTGCGGGAGAAACCATCCAGCACCAGCGATTGTTCCGATTAGACCGGCTCCGAGCTCTGAATTAACGAGGCGTGTTGCAAATGTTACAAGGACGGTTGACGGATGCGAAAGCGAAAAGCCGAGTTGAAAGGCAACCCCGTTGAGGACGCCAAGTGCGAAAGCCCTTCTCCATGCGCTGAGTTGCGGTATCGGAACGAGCGCTGCTAAGTCATCCGCCGGCTTGCTACAGTTTCCATCCTCTCCCATTTGCGCTTCCCCCTAAGAGAGCTATTTTAATTCGCTCGTCGGGCAAGTTTGAGGAAACACCGTCAAACTGTTGACAAGCTATGCCCTGTTGATGGAGATGGTTGCCGCCGTCTCACAAGCTGTAGATCTGCGCGCTTCGCAACTTGCGCCATGTTGACAATGGGGCAAGGTTGCAATAGGTGGATTTAAGCGGGGGTGATCTGTAGCATGCATGGACGCCGATTTGAGAGTGACGATGTTGTCTTGCTCATAGATGAGGCTGGAAACAAGTGGGTGACGAGTTTGTCGGTCGGCAGGTTCACAATAAGCCAAGGGACGATCAACTTGAATGAGCTTGTTGGCAATGTTCCGGGGTGCAGCATCACCACTCACCTTGGGTATCGCTGTTATGCCTTTCGTCCAACACCAAATGATTTGGTCATGCATGCTATCAAGCGCGAGACGCAAATTGCATACCCGAAGGAGATGGGCTACCTCCTCCTTCGCCTCGGCATCGTTCCCGGATGCAAAGTAGTGGAAGCTGGAACGGGCAGCGGCGCATCAACCCTTCTGTTTGCCGCAGCCGTCGGAGATGAAGGGAAGGTTTACTCATACGAGAGGCGTTCGGAATTCACGGAAAGGGCGAGAAGGAACTTAGAGCTTGCCGGCTTACTACATCGTGTTGAGCTTAAGGTGAGGGATATCGCCGATGGATTTGATGAGAAAGATGTTGATGCTGTTTTCCTTGATGTGCGCACGCCATGGGAATACCTTGAACAGGCGCTCGAGACATTAGCCTGCGGTGGCTCAATTGGGATGCTCGTTCCGACAACAAATCAGATTTGTGAGACGCTGCGCGCTATGCAGCGTCTCCCGTTGGTTGACATAGAAGTTTGCGAGATACTTGTCCGCCATTACAAGCCAAACCCAGAAAGGCTTCGTCCGGAGGATAGGATGGTCGCTCACACGGCTTTTCTGATAGCAGCTCGCAAGGTTGCTCAAACGGGTTGAGCGCTCACATTGAAGCACATCATAGCCTCCACACGATTCCGACGCCCTCTTGCAAGCCGCCCTCACTGCAATGCCTCAAACTTTCTCTGGCACGACAAATGGATGGCGATACTCCCTTGTGAGCAGCTTGTTGGCTTCATCATCGTTGATGAACTTCTCCGCCTGTGGGTCAAAGGTCAGTTTCCTTCCGAGGCGATACTTCAAGCCTTTGGTTGGCACGCCATTATCTTTAAGGTGCTCAATCATCCTTTCAAATGCTTCATTGGCATCCTCATACTCCCCGAACGGCTTGCTATCGTCACCGGTGCACTCAACATCCACACCGAGGCGATAGGAAATATTTGCCAAGTGGCAAAGAGCGCTTGAGTAATGCCCTTCAAGGATGTCAGCATCAAGCATCTTGTGGTCTCGGTTTCTCACGGCATCTATGAAGTTGCGAAAGATGTTGGGACGACCCTCAAGTCTCTCGGTTATCAACGGCTCTGGCTTCTCACCGCCTTTGCGATAAACCATCTGACCCGCGATTACAACGCCATCTTCCATGTGGAAGATGTTTCCGATGCGCTGCCCGTAGTGATCGGGTGTCTTCAAACCGCGCACCTCAAATATGAGCAGCGCATCTCCGAAGTCAAACAGCGCGATTTGAGTGTTGGGGGTTTGACCTTGATCAACATATCCGAACCTTCCTCCGAGGCTTATCACGCTTATCGGAAGGGTCTTGTTTAAGCCCCAGCGTGCGATGTCCATCTGATGAACGCCTTGATTGCCGATGTCACCGTTTCCGAAATCCCAGAACCAATGCCAGTTGTAATGGACGAGGTTGCCATGGTATGGCTGCTCTGGTGCCGGTCCGAGCCAAATGTTGAAATCCAACTCTTGTGGCGGTTGCTCAATCGGCTTAAAGCCGATGCTGCCACGCGGCTTATAGCAAAGCCCCCTTGCAACTCGCAGTTTGCCGAGCTTGCCCGACCTGATTATCTCAATCGTGCGTATCCATCTGGGGTCACTTCGGCTTTGCGTCCCATGTTGAACAATGCGATTGTATTTTCGTGCTGCCTCAACTGCTTTCCTACCTTCAAAGACATTGTGGCTGCATGGCTTTTCCACATAGACATCCTTTCCAGCTTGGCATGCCCACACCGTCATCAGTGAGTGCCAATGATTCGGCGTTGCAATGGCTATCACATCCACATCCTTATCATCAAGCACCTTGCGTATGTCCTGCACGCATGTCGGCGGGTTTGCCCCCTTCTGTTCGATCTGCTTCAGGCGCTTTGCGAATGTTCTCGTATCCGGGTCTACAAGGTATGCGATTTCAACGCCGGGAATGCGCATAAACTCATCAATGTGGCTTCCGCCACGCCCATTTAATCCGGCTACTGCCACCCTTATCCTGTCGTTTGCACCAAACACCCTTGAGCTGACGAAATAAATTCCGCCAATTGCTCCAACCGATGTTTTGATGAACTGGCGCCTTGTATATCTTCGCATCCTGCTCACCTCCCGCATCGCGACCTGCTTTGTCTTTGGCTCATTATCATGGCTATCAGTTTAACAGCTCAAGCATCTTACTGTGGTGCGCCCTTTCTAATGCTCAATTTTGGGGCTGGGGATGGCGTGCTGACTTGAGCGAACTCATCCCACAACCTCTGCACGAGTGAGGCATCTGGCATGTCACCATAGAATGCCACTATGCGATATTTTAGTGTGACAGATTCATTAAACTTCACATCACACCTCAAGAAGGCACCGAAGCGACCGTAGTCACGATATGCCGAATAGATTGTGCCTTTGGGGTTGGTCGGGTGATTCATGTGCACAACCGTGTATCGCCCGCTTGGAAGGGTATAGCTCATTGCAACCCAAGGATAATCCCTGTCAACCTTCGGGTCTGCATTTTCCTTTGGGAAGATGTAAACCGTCTCATTGGGGATGATATCGCTTGACGCCCTAAATTGAACGCCTGCATGCTCTGGGTCACCATCAAGCCTGACATCGCTCAATGTTGGCTTAATCGTGGTCGTCAAATCAACGAGTGCGATTGCACCATCGGGCGGGGGTGAAAAGCGCATTGTGCGCTCTTCTTCAATGACCGTTCTGTTAGCTGCATCCCTCCATGCGATCAGAGCGCTTATAACTGCTTCGCTTACCTTGCTCTCAAGTCTCGTGAATTTCAAATGAATTTGGTGTGTGTTTCGCATTCCCCAGAAGTCGAGCGGTTTGCCCTCCACAATTGTTCGGCTCCACCCGACGAAGATGGCGCGGTGATGAGGATGCAACCCACCGGGTCCTTTGGTTATCGGAGCTCCAACCTTTGGGTCAATGATGTGCAAATAAGGCTTGTAAGTCTCGCTTAATCGTTCGGGCGTTGAAGGGTCATAGGCATACATGTAGCGTGCGATCACTTTCCCATTGAAGAGGACATCCGTAAAGTCACCTTGTTTGTCCTTCAGCTCAAATTGAGCCGCACTTGAAAGGCATATCATAGCAGAGGCGAGTATCGTTGAGAAGATGCTCCACCACCTATAGCTCATCGCTACCACCACCCCGCTTTTGCGCTGCAATGCAATGTTTGAACCACTATCTTTTATGACGCATAGGCTTGGTTTTGGTTGCCGATTACGCTCAACTTGGTATCGTCGTCCCGTCACCTCTGTGGCATCATTAGAGACGGTGCATGACGCTACAAGGTAAATTATCCGTTAAGCGCGCTATCATAGTGTTAACGCTAACTCAGGCGCTTAAATTTTCGCAAGAGGTGGTGAGCCAAATGAAGCAGTGGAATAAAGTCGTGGTCCTGTTGATATGGGCGGTTGCTTATGGCATTGCGAGTGCCGACATTAAGTTGCCGTCGCTTTTCTCCGACCACATGGTGTTGCAGCGTGGCACGAATGTGGCAGTGTGGGGGACAGCATCGCCAAACGAGCATCTCAACATAAGATTGAGCTTGCAGGGCAGCTCAACTGGTCAAAGGCAAGTTGAGGTCAAATGCACTGCCTCAGGTGATGGCAAATGGAAAGTTTACCTTCCGCCATTGCAAGCTGGCGGTCCTTATGAGCTCGTCGTCTCGGGCGAGAACAGCGGTCCAGTAACAATTCACGATGTCATGGTTGGTGATGTATGGGTTTGCTCCGGGCAATCAAACATGGAATGGTCAGTTGCCAATTCGGCTAATGCCGAACAGGAGATTGCAAATGCAAATTACCCTAACATACGCTTGTTTATGGTCAGCAAAAAGGTGAGTGATGTGCCCGTTGATGACCCGCAAGGCGAATGGAGGGTTTGCTCCCCTGAAACCGTCCGCAACTTTTCTGCGGTTGGTTATTTCTTCGCCCGCGAGTTGCATCAGCATATTAAAGTGCCAATTGGCATGATACAAGCTGCTTGGGGTGGGACACCAGCAGAATCTTGGACGAGCAAGCCAACGCTTGAATCTGATGCAGAGTTGCGTGTAATCTTGGATAACTGGAAGAAGGTGATTGAAGCGTATCCTGAGGCTTTGAAACGCTATGAGGAGAAGTTAAAGCAATGGGAAGAAGAGGCACGCAAGGCAAAGGAAGAAGGCAAACCAGTTCCAAGGAAACCGAGCCCACCAACAGGACCTGGTCATCCATGGCAACCGAGCGGGCTTTTCAACGGCATGATTGCGCCACTGACGCAGTTTGCCATAAGGGGTGTTATTTGGTATCAAGGGGAGTCAAATGTTGGCAGGGCTGCACAATACCGCAAACTGTTTCCGGCGCTAATCAGCGATTGGCGAAAAGCGTGGGGGATAGATTTCCCATTTTTGTTCGTCCAACTCGCCAACTTCATGCAGCGCAAACCGGAGCCGTCCGAAAGCGCATGGGCTGAATTGAGGGAGGCGCAGCTTTTGACATTTCTTAGGGTGCCGAAGACGGGCATGGCTGTAGCAATTGACATAGGTGAGGCAAATGACATTCATCCCAAAAATAAGCAAGATGTCGGGAGAAGGCTTGCGTTGGCTGCAAGGGCAATAGCTTACGGGGAGAGCATAGTTTATTCGGGACCAATCTACGATAGAATGGAGGTAGAGGGCAATAAAGTGCGCATATACTTCAAGCATGTGGGAAGTGGGCTTGTTGCAAAAGGGGAGAAATTGACCGGCTTTGCCATCGCCGGTGAGGATGGCAAGTTTGTGTGGGCAGAGGCTCAAATTGATGGAAATACAGTTGTCGTTTACAGTCCGAATGTTGAAAGACCTGTTGCAGTCAGGTATGCGTGGGCTGACAACCCAGATTGCAACCTGTATAACAAGGAAGGACTTCCGGCATCGCCATTTCGCACTGATATGCCAAACGAGTGAGTTTGTTAAAGCTACTTAGCATCAAACCACTCCCGGTAGCAAGGCGGCTGCTAAACTGCCCGTCAAGGTTTAGTTTAACGCCTACAAATGGGAATTTTTGCGGGTGAGTTACATTCTGCCCCGGAGGGTGCAAGACGGTATAATGACTAATTTCGTGGATTTTGGGAAAATTCTGAATATTTCCCGCAGCCCATTTGGGATGTGATAATATGCAACCCGTGCTCTTAAAGGAACCACCCGCGAAATTGAGGTGGCAATCGGTCGCCGTAATTTGGATTTCTTTCCTCATTCTTGTGAACATTTGGGTCCTTCACTCAGAGCTTTACACTGGCGCATCAAACATCGCTGGCGGCAATCCGCCAGTCCCGGTCCTATTGGCATTATGCTTGCTCATATTAATGAACAGATGGATAAAACTTACTGGCGCGGAAATGATGGCATTTTACATGCTTGCATGTTTTTCAATTCTTCCGTTGACATACGGCGGTGTTCGTTCCTTCTTCCCGAGTTTGGTGGCTTCATTTTACTATGCCATGCCTGACAACAAATTGGGAGAATTTTGGAAATTAATTCCAAGCTGGTGGGCACCGAAAGATAGCGTTTTAATTCGCGGTTTCTTTGAGGGAATGAATGGGCGCGTCCCTTGGGATGCGTGGATTTTGCCATTGGCCTTATGGACGCTCTTTTTCATGGCACTTTGGGCAGTTGGATGCGGCTCTATATGGATGTTCTCCCACCAGTGGCTGCGAATAGAGAGGCTAAACTTCCCACTCGCGCAGCTGCCAATTTGGGCAATTTATGGGGGAAATAGGGGCAATTTTTTCTCGGTGCCAATTGTGTGGCTCGGAATGGCAATCGGTGCTCTACCAACCAGTTTGATGGTGATTACATCGTTATTTCGCCCCGTCAGAAGGTGGTGGGATTTGGCACCATTTTTCGCTGAACGCCCGTTTAGCGCTCTGCGTCCGTTAATGATTTTCCCGCTAATGGAAGGTGTTGGATTTGGCTACTTCGTAACTCAGGAAGTCCTTTTCTCAACATGGTTCTTCTACTTCATTTTAAAGCTGTTTGCACTCATCGGCATCGGAATTTTTGGCTGGGAAATACCATCAATTATGACCATTGGCGATTCCTTCCCTTTTCCGCACTCACAAAGTGTCGGTGGCTATTTGGCTATCGCGTTAATTTTGCTATATCGCGGCTGGAAACGCGGCATGTTTACACAGGGCAAATTTGCGCTATGCTTGCTCGGCGCTGGAAGCGTCGGCATGATCATTTGGATGGTCCTGTCAGGAATGGCATTTCCGATAGCGATTTTGTATTATCTCACGCTAACAATGTTTGTCATCACTTATGGGCGGATAAGGGCGGAAGTTGGCATGCCATATTCATGGGTTTATCCATATGGCGCACAGAGAGATTTCCTGCACTATGTATTTGGCGTTGCAGGATTGCTTCGCATCGGTGGTCTGAAAAGTCTCGTGATACTATCCGGTCTTTTTTGGGTTGCACGCCATTTCTTGCTCAATTTAAACGGTGCGTATGCAGCTGATGCGATGAAGATATCGGACGAAATCAAGCTGCCTCAACATGCTATGTCATTCCTTGCCTTTATTGGGGCTATTTTTGGTCTTTGGGCTGCTTTTATCACTCA
>Ga0209080_1000641_pt1 | contig 21901 bp, 15 predicted proteins | sample JNZ110809AmetaG_FD_184123 | JGI IMG/M metagenome (GOLD analysis project Ga0209080, IMG submission 184123) | Hot spring microbial communities from Jinze hot spring, China to study Microbial Dark Matter (Phase II) - JNZ 110809A (SPAdes) (version 3) ...
AAATAGATATTTGTCTGGTAAATTGTACAATTTTTTTATTTCTATCATCTTTTTTTCATCTATTTTGATATTTATCAGATAAGAAGGTGGAGGAGAAGGGATAACCCGTATTTTCTCTTCATCAACACCGAGAAATTTGATAATATCTTTCTTTACAAATTGGGATTCACAAACCACCAAGTTTGCATATTTCCCAGTTCTATAGATTATCTTTCTTATAATTCTTTCCTTCAATGTGAAAAATTCGGGGTAATACTCATGCTGAAAGTCATGAATAGTGACAATATATGGTTTTTTAAAATGATAAGGTAAAAGTCTTATTACAGGAGAAATAATAATGTCAAAGTTAGGAATGCTTTTTGGAACAAGAGAACCAAGTTTTACTCCTGTCAATGCATGAATAATTCTCTTTAACTTCAATATAATATATCTATTGCGTATTACCAGATCTTGTTTTAAAATCTTAGGGAATCTCTCATTTCTTATCTGAAATAGCTCAAAATTATCTTCTAAATACTTGAGCGCTTCAAGTAATGATAATGTGTATTGGTACACCCCACCACTGCTTCTATCTGCAATAGATAACACTCCAACCTTTATTATTTTACTCTCCATCTGACTCTCATAGAGTGTGCAAGCAAATTCGGATTTAGCTTAACCGTATATTTATTGGCTATTAATTTGGTAAGAAGTTTGAGAAGTTTAGATTTTCCAAAATACGATGTCGGGACATATTCTATTTTCTCAACTTTTAAACCTAATAACTCACCCATCTCCAATACCTCTTTTGGTCTGAAAAATCTTATATGGTCGTAATTGTAGCTTCTGAACTTTTTATAAATTTTCTCTCCGTAAACCAAATTATCCATACTTATCACACTACCTGTAAAAAGTATTTTTAATCTATCCAGTATATCAAAGTATAGCGGAACAGTTATGATGATATATCCTTCCGGTTTTGTGACTGATTTTGCCTCATTGAGTAAAAAAAGCGGGTCAAACACATGCTCTAAAACATCAAGTAGTAAAACAACATCAAATTTTTCGTTTATAGAAAGAGGTTTTGTTATATCACGCTCGTACACAATAAATCCTCTCTCTCTTAAAATATCTATTGCTTTTTTGTTTGTCTCTACTGCATAAACTTTAAAACCTCTTTTGATAAGTTCCTCTGTTACGGTACCATATCCACTTCCGATATCTAAAAATGTCTCATTACCAGATAGCTCAGGCAAAATTGTTTGGATTTTTGAAAAGTCGTTTCCCTTGGCATCTAACTCGGCAATTTCTGCATAAAATTCATTATAGTATTTTTCTACTGTGCTCATATAATTAATTTTATCTTCTCATAAAGTGCAGAAAAATAACTCTGTACCATCCTTCACACCAGCCATCTAACGATAGATCTTTTGTAAACCTTTGCTCAAAATTTTTCTGATGAACGCCAGACCAATTATCAATCAACCAATCGACTAACTCCCACTTGCCGAATAACTTCTTCCAAGTATCAATATCAAAAACCCATCCATCATTGAACCTCAAAAAGTTCTTCCCATAGGTAGAACAAAAGATCAAATGAGATTCTTTTTTCATAACTCTATCTAACTCAGAAATAAAATTTAAAAGTGTATTTGGATTTATCTCATCACCATATCTACCTAATCCGACGAGGTGAAGAGTTGAAGCCGAGGTAAAAATATCAAATGTGTGATCTGGAAAAGGGAGAGGTTTAACAACATCATGAACTACCCAATTTACATTAGATATTTTATCTTTGCAATCTTTCAGGACTATTGCATATACTTCGTTTTCCAATGATAGGAGAGCATTACACATTTTCTTATTTCCTAAATCAAGAATCCTTTTTCCACTTCCTATTTCTCTTACTTTTTTAAATAGCCAGAAAGCAAAAGCGTCATAATAGTTGAAAAATTCTGTTGGATCAGCGGAAGCATCTCCCAACAATTCCATAGGAAAATTGAAAAAAGGATGTTCTGAAGACATCAAGCTCTTATAGTGTTCAAATTTCTTTTTCAGCGTAAACTTTTTTACTCTTGTGTTAACTTTATGCAGAAAATCTATCGCTTTGTCTATAACTTCAATTATCATAAAGCTAAAACCTCTTTCAATGTATCACATATAAACTTAACATCATCTTTTGTTATGTTGAAGAAGGTGGGGAGATTCAATCCTCTTTGAGAAATTCTGTGAGCTACTGGAGTATTAGATTTATGATACATAGGCATATCACTTATTGGATAGAAAAAAGGTCTCGTATCAATTCCTCTTTCTCTTAATTTTGACATCAGTTCATCTCTATCTATCCTGAAATCTTTTTCCAAAACAAGACAAACCATCCAATATACATTTTTTGCCCATGGTTTTTCGGGATTGAGTTTTATTCCATCTATACCTTGCAAGAACTCTTTATACCAGCTGAAAATTTGTCTCCTTTTTTCTATTAATTCATTTATTCTTTCAAGCTGAGCGAGTCCAAGAGCTGCCTGAATATTTGTTATTCTGTAGTTAAAACCGATTTGAGTATGCCAATACCTTTTTTCTTTGCTCATAGCATGATCTCTTAAATATTTTGCTTTTTCGTAAAGATTTTCATCATTTGTAGTTATCATTCCACCCTCGCCAGTAGTAATGATCTTATTCCCATAAAAGCTGAAAACTCCGCAATCAGAAAGGGACCCAACCTTTTTCCCTTTATATTCTGCTCCGAGAGCTTCTGCCGAATCTTCGATTACATACAAATTATGCTCTTTGGCAATTTTGTTAATTTCATCCATATTAGCGGGATGACCATAAAGATGGACGGGAATAATAGCTTTTGTTCTTGGTGTTATCTTCTTTTTTATGTCATCTGGGTCTATGCACCATGTTTCAGGGTCTACATCTGCGAAAACAGGTTTAGCTCCGGTGTAGGTCACTGCATTTGCAGTTGCTACAAAAGTTAAGTCAGGGACTATAACTTCATCTCCTTCTTTTATTCCGAGAGAGACCAAAGCAAGATGCAATGCGGTGGTGCCATTGCAGGTAGTAAGAGCATATTTTACGCCTATATACTCTGCAAATTTTTCTTCAAATTTTGTAATGAACTCACCGAGAGAGGAAACCCAACCAGATTTGACAGCTTGAAGTACATAATCTGCTTCTTTATCTGTAATAGATGGTTCCGAAATTGGTATGAATTTAGGCATTTTCATCATCACCTTCGGAGCGCTTCAATTATCTTTTTTGTGCTAACTTTTTCAGTTTATACAAGATTTTTTTCCATAAGGTAACTTTTAGATGTTTTTTAAAATATTCTATATGTCTTTGCCTTGCGAGCTTGTGTTCTTCTATTTTCTCTGGGAAATTTATATTATATTCCAAAGCCAGCTCAGTATCAAAATATTTGACTTTTTCTGAGTGAACTCCAGAAAGATCATGACCTATATTTTTAGTAAATGAGTCCCTCGGAGCAAGAAATAATCCGTTGTTTAGAAAAGCAGAAGTATAAAAGAAAATCGCCCAGGTATTTATCTTTCCTTTTTTATTAGCTATGACTTGATACCAATAGTCGTAAGAGTTATCAAAGTTAAACTCTCTTATCATGTCTTTGGTAAAGGTTTTGATAAGTTTATCTGGGTTTTTCTCAAAGAATTTCCAAGCTCTTTTCCATGTTCCCCATCCCCAGCAAGCAAAAGATTTCAAAAAATAAGCAGAAGGCAATCCTTCCTTTTTTATCGGGAAAGCATAGCCATTTACACCAAAGACCCTTTCTTCATCTTTGTATCTTTCAAGAGCTTCGTTCATAAACTTCAAAAAATAAGGGCTTGTTACAATATCATCTTCAAGTACTATGATTTTCCCATATTCATTAACCACTTTCGTCACCCCGTCAATTATATTATCTGCGAGACCATAGTTTCTTTCTCGTTCAATTATATGAACTCTTTTGAACCCATCAATGGTTTTCAAGTATTCTCTAACCTCTAATACTTTTGTTTTATCTTGCTCGTTCTTCCAGCCATCGCTGAATATAAATAGCTCGCTTTCGCTTGCTAATTCATTTTTTTTCAGTGCCCCAACTGTTTGCCTTGTATGCCACGGGCGGTTATAAACAAAAAGAACTATAGGAGCGAGGATCATCGCGTACCTCCCGACTTAAAAATTACAGTATTAAAAGTTTTTGCCAAAATTTTATAAGCTAATTGATTTGAATACTTATACATATTGTGCTCTAAAGTCCCTTCAAGTTTAAATTACTTCTTGTCATATTGCAACAATTTCATGTTTGACCATATAAAATATTATTAGCCAGTGGCAAGATTTTTTCTTCTTTTTCTCAAAGAATATTTCAATAGCCCCGAGGAAATTCTGATAAATAGTCCGTTGTAAGTTCGGATTTCAGACCTGAATTCGAAGATGATTTGAAGAAAGATCTCAGAATCCTAAACCAAATAAAAGATAGCTTAGGTGCTATAGTTCAAGCTTTATCGGATTTTGTGCTTGATGAGGATGGTTTTCGTCAGGATAAATTTTCAGACGTTTTAGCATTCTTTCTCTCTGGAAGTTTTTCGGTAGCATACCTTTTACTGCAAGGTAAATCAATCTTTCCGGGTACCTTTTAAGCATTTCCTCCGCGGTTATCTCCCTGAGATTTCCAGGATATGGTGTATGCCATCTATATACTTTTTGCTTCCATTTTTTGCCTGTGAGGGCTATATGTTTTGCGTTTATGACCACAACAAAGTCGCCCATGTTCTGGTTTGGAGTATAAGTTGGTTTGTGCTTTCCTTGAAGTATTATGGCTATTTTTGAAGCAAGACGTCCAAGAACCTTCCCCTTCGCATCTACAAGATACCACTTTCTTTGAGCAAGCGCGGTCTTTTTATCTAAAAACTTTGTGCTCTCAGCGAACATAAATTCACATTTTTATCCGCTGCCTTAAATCTTTTGTTTTTTCAGAATTTTTGCTCTTGAAAACAAGCTTGATATATAGCAATCATCAATTTATAGTTTAAACGAAATATTTCTTCAAATAAAAACTGAAATTGATGAAGATATAATAAATATAATTAATGGGAGCAGGGAATGAAAAATTGCTTCGGTCTTTGGAAGAGACAAAAGATAACTTTCAACAAGAAGAAATAGATACATCTGTTTTTGCCACAGTTGAAGAGGCGATAGAGCTCCTCAAAAAAGGAGAGATAATAATTCTCGTAGATGATGAGAGCAGAGAAAATGAAGGAGATATGGTCGTTTCTGCTGAACACATAAACCCAGATAAAGTAAATTTCATAACAAAGTACGCAAGAGGTCTTTTGTGTGTTGCGGTAGCCCCAGATATAGCCGAACGACTCCAGCTTTACCCTATGGTGCAGAACAACACTTCTTTTCACGGGACCGCGTTTACTGTTTCTGTTGACGCAAGAGATGGCGTCTCAACCGGAATTTCCGCATTTGACAGAGCAATAACGATAAAAAAGATAGCAGACCCTAATTCAAAGCCATCTGACTTTGTAAGACCCGGACATATATTCCCGATAGTTGCAAGAGAAGGAGGAGTTCTTGTTAGAGCAGGACATACAGAAGGATCAACAGACCTTTGCAAACTCGCAGGACTTGTTCCAGCAGCTGCGATATGTGAGATAATGAACGAAGACGGCTCTATGGCACGACTTCCGGACCTCATAAAACTCGCAAAAAAGTTCAACCTAAAAATAGTGAAAATAGAAGACATAATAAGGTATAGATTGCGTAGAGAATCACTTGTGAGAAAAGTCGTTGAATCAAGATTGCCGACCGAATTCGGAGAGTTCAAAATTCAGGTTTGGGAGAATATCCTTGATTCATCTCAAAACGTTTCTCTTGTCAAAGGCGAAATATCAAGAGATGAACCAACCCTTGTCAGAGTCCACTCTGAATGTCTGACGGGAGATGTTTTTGGCTCTTTAAGATGCGATTGTGGACCTCAGCTCAGGAAAGCTATGGAAATCATATCAAAAGAGGGCAAAGGTGTAATAGTTTATATAAGAAGAGAGAGCATGGAAAGAACGCACGAAGGAAGAGGCATAGGGCTTGTCAAAAAACTTGAAGCGTATAACCTCCAGGACCAGGGATTGGACACAGTTGAAGCGAATCTGAAACTCGGCTACCCGCCAGACCTCAGAGATTACGGAATAGGAGCCCAAATTCTCAAAGCAATAGGACTCGGTAAAGTCAAACTTATGACAAATAACCCGAGAAAAATCGTCGGACTGAAAGGATACGGCATTGAAATTGTTGAGATAGTCCCAATACCTATAAAGCCGAACCCCGAAAACGAAAGGTATCTGAGAACTAAAAAAGAAAAACTTGGGCATATTTTCTGAACTTGCCTTATAAATCTCCTTCCCAATTCATCTTTGTTAGAACTCCTCAGGTTTCACTCGTGACCTTTTCGTATAGTTCAAGGTATTTTTGTATCATAAGTTCTTCTGTGTATTTTTTTGAGAGTTCAAAAGATTTTTCAGATAGGATTTTTTTTAGTTCTGGATTGAGAAGGATTTCAACAACTGCGGATTTTATCTTCTCCTCGTTCTTTGGTGGTATGAGTTTTACATATCCTCCTGCGAAATACGGTATTCCTCCGACATCTGTTGCGATGATGGGTATTTTGTATTTCCCAGCTTCTAAAATTGTCGCGCCCCACGCTTCGTTAAGTGAAGGAACAACAAAGACATCAAACAATGGATATATCTTATCTAAATTTTCAAGCCAACCTGTAAAGAGAAATTTTCCTTCTTCTATTTTTTCTCTCGCAAGTTTTTCAAGTTTCTCTTTTTCTGAACCATCACCAACTATAAGCAAAAATGAGTTTTTTATTTCTGAGTTTATAAGCGGGAAAGCTCTTACAAGATACCCTACGCCTTTTACAGGTTCTAATCTTGATACTGTTCCTATTATTTTTATGTTTTTTCTTTTGAGCGGAGTCAATTTTTTAATTATCTCTTCTGATTTTTCTTCAATCTGACTTTGATTTGCGGTGTCTTTGATGGGAGATTTTGGTATTTGAAAGAAATTTGTTCTGCAACCTATTTTCTGAAATTCTGCTTTTTCTTCCTCTGTTCTTACGACTATGTAATCTGTGAAGAATGATGCTATAAATTCAATGAACTTGAAAAATAGCGTTTTTGTTCTTGAAAAGTATCCATAAAAGACATGTCCGTGTGGGGAGTAGATTATTTTTGGGGTTCCGCATATTTTTCCTGCTATTCGTGCGAGAAATCCAGCTTTTGATGTGTGAGCGTGAATGATGAAAGGTTTTTCCTCTTTCACTATCTTTATGAGTTCAAAAAGCGCTTTTAAATCTTTTATAAAGTCAATCTCTCTTGAGAAATTTTTCACCCTTCTTATTTTTACATCAGGTGGAATTGGGATTTCATCAGTGGTATAGCCCGCTACGAGAACCTGATCAAATTTTTTGTTTATCTCCTCACTTCTCATCACTTTTATGACTTCATAGGGAACTCCTCCTTTTTCAAGCCGTGTTATAACTCTCAAAATCTTTTTTTTCTTCTCCATGAAGTTTTTAGTTTACATTCTGAAAACAGGATATTTCGGCTCTTCTGGCGGTGCGTTCAAAGAAACCTCAAGACACATTGCAAGAATATCTCTTGTGTTTTCCGGGAAGATTATCCCGTCGTCCCATAGCCGAGATGTAGAGTAGAGTGGATTTCCTTCTCTCTCGTACTTTTCAAATATCTCGGAGTACATTTTTTCCTCTTCTTCTTTTGGTAGTTCTTTTCCCTCTCTTTTGAGCTGGTTTTTTTTGACGGTTATGAGGACCAGAGCTGCCTGTTTTGCTCCCATAACAGATATTCTTCCGGTTGGCCACATAAAAAGGAAGCGTGGTTCGTAAGCTCTTCCAGCCATTGCGTAGTTTCCCGCTCCGTGAGAACCACCTATTATCACAGTTATTTTCGGAACTCCTGCGGTGGCTACTGCCTGAACCATCTTCGCCCCATGCTTTACTATCCCACCTTCTTCATACTTTTTACCGACCATAAAGCCCGCTATGTTTTGCAGGAAGATGATGGGAATCTTTTTCTGATTGCAGAGTTCTATAAAGTGAGCTCCTTTTAAAGCCGATTCAGAAAACAAGACACCGTTATTTGCTATTATTCCGGTGAGAATTCCCTTTATTCTTGCGAATCCACATACGAGGGTTGGTCCGTAATCTTTTTTGAACTCCAAGAATCTTGAGCCATCTGATATTCTTGCTATCACCTCGCGCATGTCAAACGGTTTTCTGAGGTCGGGAGGAATTATTCCGAGTATCTCGTCTGGGGGGTACAGAGGTTCTTCCCATGTATCTTTTGCTCTTATTTCTTTTCTTATTCTCTGAGGGTTTGAAAAATCTCTGAGGGTTGAGACGATTTTTCGGGCTATTTTGAGGGCGGAAATATCGTCTTGAGCGAGGTAATCTACTACTCCTGACACTCTTGCGTGCATAACTGCTCCTCCGAGTTCTTCCTCTGTGACATCTTCTCCGGTTGATGCTTTAACAAGAGGGGGACCTCCGAGATATATTGTTCCTGTTCCTTTAACTATTATGCATTCGTCGCTCATTGCGGGCAAATAAGCTCCCCCTGCTGTGCACATTCCCATAACAACTGCTATCTGAGGTATTCCCTTTGCGCTCATTCTCGCCTGATTGAAAAAAATTCTTCCGAAATCATCTTTATCTGGAAAAACCTCAGATTGGAGCGGTAGGAAAGCTCCTCCTGAATCAACAAGATATATTGTTGGTAATCTGTTCTGTTCTGCTATTTCCTGAGCTCGGAGATGTTTTTTTACGGTTTCAGGAAAGTAAGTTCCTCCTTTTACCGTAGCATCGTTTGCAACTATAATGACATAGTTTCCTTCAACTTTTCCTATTCCTGTTATTATTCCCGCTTGTGGGACCTGGTTTTCGTACATTCCGTAAGCTGCGAGTGGGGAGAGTTCAAGAAAGAAGCTATCTTTATCTATGAGTTCTTTTATTCTTTCGTCTGCGAGGAGTTTTCCTCTTTCTCTGTGGAGTTTTACTGCTTTTTCTTCTCTCTTTTTGACCTCGCGCAAAAGTTCCTGATATAGTTCGCATACTTTTTTGTTCTTCTCATAGAACTCCTTGAATTCATCTGTATTTGTTCTTATATTTGATTTTATTACTGGGAAGTCATCATCAAGGTATGAGCTTGTGATTTTTTCAGACATAAAAAATAAAGATAAGAGATTTGTTTTTCTGTTCGGGAATTTGTGCAAATATCATATTTTTGATATTACGATTGAAGTGTTTATTCCGCCGAATCCGAATGAGTTGCTCATTGCGAAGGATATTTTTTTCTCTCTTGCGTAGTGAGGGACATAATCGAGGTCGCATTCTGGGTCGGGTTCGTCTAAATTTATCGTTGGAGGAATTATTCCTTCACAAATTGCCAAGATGCAGAATATAACTTCAACTGCTCCTCCTGCTGCTATCATGTGTCCGGTCATTGACTTTGTTGAAGATACCATAAGTTTTTTTGCGTGTTCTCCGAAGACATTTTTTATTGCTTTTGTTTCTATCTCATCGTTGTATTTTGTAGATGTTCCGTGAGCGTTTATGTATTCTATTTTTTCGGGCTCAATTTTTGCGTCTTTTAAAGCTCTTTCCATAGCTAATGCAAAACCAAGTCCTTCTGGGTGAGGTGCTGTTATATGGTAGGCATCAAGGCTCATTCCAAATCCCTTTATTTCGGCGTATATTTCTGCTCCTCTTTTTTTTGCGTGTTCGTACTCTTCAAGTATGAGAATTCCTGCTCCTTCTCCCATTACGAATCCGTCTCTGTTTTTGTCAAAGGGACGAGATGCTTTTTCTGGCTCGTCATTTCTCGTTGATAGCGCTCTCATAGACGCGAAAGCAGATATTCCAAGGGGGGTTATAGGTGCTTCTGCTCCTCCTGCTATGACCATATCACAGATACCATGTTTTATCAGATGGTAAGCTTCTCCTATGGCTTGAAGTCCAGCTGCGCAAGCGGTTGCGGGAGAAGATGAGGGTCCCATAACTCCTAACTTTATTGAGATGAGTCCAGACGCCATGTTTATTATTGATACGGGTATTGATAGAGGTGAGACCCTGCGCGGACCTTTTTCAACAAGTGTTCTCACACTATCTTCTATTGTCTTTATGCCTCCTATTCCGCTTCCTATTATGACTCCCGTGTTTTGCGGGTCTGGTATTTTGATGTTTCCTGATTCTATAAGTCCTGCTGATTTCAGAGCTTCTTCTGTTGCTTTGAGTGCGAAAAGCTCAAATCTATCGTATTTTCTCGCTTCTTTCTCATCTACAAAGGACGGGGTGAAGTTTTTTACCTCTGCTGCTATCTTTACGGGGAAATTTTCAGTGTCAAATAAGGTTATATAAGATACTCCCGATTTTCCTTTTTTAATGTTCTCCCATGTTTCTGCGACTGATTGACCAAGAGGTGTGACAGCTCCCATTCCTGTCACCACAACTCTTCTTTCCATTTGCATAAATTTTTAATTTGATTTGTATTTCAGTTTTGATTTTTTGTTTTTTTGTTGTCAAGTTCTAAAATTATCAAAGATTACTTCACATACAAAAATGCGCTTTACATTTTGAGCTAAAATCAATTTTTGCATACTCATGAAGATGAAAAAAGAAAGGTGGTGGATTTATTCGGAAGTGAAATAATTTAATCTATTCCTCAAATAAAAAAATTATTTGGAGAAAACGCAAGAGTAGAGGAGAAGATAAAAGAGGTTTGGCGTGAAAACTTAAAGGATTCTCGCTTTCCAGCGATAATCCAGCTCAGAAAATATGTTTATGGAATAGATGGAATAATGAAATCACAATATGAAGCTTTTACAGACAAAATAACGCTCAAAATCGGAATATAATTCCAACAAAAACCGCAAAATCTAAATTCTCAAACTAATATTTTTTAAATGAAGAAAAACTCAAAAAACCACAGAGAGAGCATCAAAAAAACGCTCTTGGAACTACTCAAAAAAGATGAGGACTTCAGATATGAAGTCATGGGGCTTTTGGGATATAAGGAAATAATTGATGAAATAAGACAGCTGAGAAGAGATTTCAACGAGTTCGTAAAACTATCAGAAGAAAGATGGAAAGAAAACGAAAAAAGGTGGGAAGAAAACAACAGGAGATGGGAGGAGAACAATAGAAGATGGGAAGAGAATAACAAAAGATGGGAAGAAAGCAATAAAAGATGGGAAGAGAACAATAAAAAATGGGAAGAAAATCAGAGAGTTATCAGATGGCTTATGGTTGCCCTTCAAGAGTTAAAGTATGCAGTAGGTGTTGGTTTTGAGTTCTACACCGCATTTGTTATAAAATACATACTCAAACAAAAAGGAATAGATGCAGATATAAGAACTCATGTGAATTTACCCGTTGATGGCTACAAAGAAGTTGATGTTTTTTGCGATGATCCCTTGATTGTTGCTGAAACAAGTTTGAGTTTGAGAAGCATTGAAGAAGCGGAGAAGAAGATAGAAAAGTTAGAGTTAGCAGCGAAATCAGCAGAGAAATTAACAGGGAAGAAGGTATTTATGAAGTTTTTCTCTGTTGAGTTTGCAACAAAAGAAGTGATTGAATTTCTCCGTGAAAAAGCCCAAGAAAAAAATATAGAACTCATAATAGGAAGAGAAATCGATGTTTCTACCCTATTTATCTGAGTCATGCTTGAAGAAATTATAGTTAATTTACCAACTTTTGACACTTATATCATGTTATTTTGAATTTGTGTTGCTTTGAGAGCAATACTAAGAATTTCAAGATAAGATGATTATTTTGCTCCTTCAAACCTGCTAGTATATACTACGATACGAAAAGAAAGGTTGAGGAGCAGAAATAAAAGACAGAGAAAAAGTGTCACAAAATCTTGACTTCAACGAAAAATGTGAGTGATTAAATTATATATGGCAAGGAAAATAGGTGGGGAGCAGAAATGAGTGGCAGGAAAGGGTTGGAATTTATCTTTTTCTTTCTTTTTGTTGTTTTGCTGTTTTCATTGTGCGCAAAGGATAACTCTCCTGTACACGACCATTCCCCATCATTTCAGAATAAAGTGTATTCAGATGGAAGTGGGAATTCCTCGGGGAAAGAGGATAGTAAAATCTCTGATGAATATTGCGACTGCCTTGACAACGATGGAGATGGCATGATTGATGAAGCAGATGAGGATATACCTTTTTCGGTATTTGTTTCACGAGAAGGTTCTATGCCCGGTAAATTACAGAAATGTGTTAAGACAGAATCAGGGTATCCATATAAGGGAACATATTCGGGATATTTGAACGGTATTAACTGGTCGGTCACATATTATGTTATAAACTCTGCCGATGAGCTGAATGAACTGTGCAAGAACACAAGTTATGGTGCGGACGATTTTGAAAAATATGTTGATTTTGCAACTCAAACAATTATTGTTTTTGTCTTTTCGGCAACAGTGCCAATTGTTTCTGTAGATCTCTGTTGGGCAAAAGTCTTTAATCTTATCGGGTATGTGGGGAGGATAGGAGATAACATATTTGTTAAATGGAATGGATATATGTTTTTTATATATCAACAGCCTGATTCTGGTGTATGTCCTCTTGTTGTTTATCAACCTGTTCAACTTCCTCCTCCGTATTACAATGCAATTATAACTCACAAGAAGATTTGTTCCAGATCTTTGATAGTAAAGTATGTTGATAGCATTTTATATATTGGTGGTAGTTTAGATATAGACGAAGGTTTAGTGGTAATATATAATATTGACCGGCTATTAGAAGATTATTGTCCTGCAAGTCCTGAGTCAAGAGTACTACCGGAAGAATGTGTGATATGTTTGAGAAAGATGAGGGAAAGCGGGGGTCCCCCCGAGCGACTGTACTATGGAACTGAAGGATCATAAAATCTCTCAGGATAACTGTCCATTGAGTTCAGAAATTCCCGAATGTACCACATGTAAAAATAAACTGGTGGAGTTGGGGAAAATGAAGAAGTATGGGGGGTATCCTGCGGGTGAGAAAATAAACATAGGAGTTGTAATGATGGAATAAGGTTTTAATTTTTCTGGTCATACATGTTGTTTTTAACTTCTTTGTTTTTAATACTTCTCAGCCACCATTTTTAGTGCCTTTTATACCTTCTTAGCTGATACTTTGATGAGAAATATCTTTTTTTGAGTTCCCTCAGGGAAAACTGGAATTGAAATCTTTTTTTCTTCTCCTTGTTTTATATCCCCTAAATCTAACCTCTTTTTGAGACCTAATTCTTCATGATTCTAATATCAGCGCGACATTTTTTGCTTTTCCTTTTCCTTTGTTTTTGATTTTGATGTCAATAATGTTTTCTCCTGGGTAAATTGTGATTTTCTCTGGAACAAATATCGCTAGTGAAGGTGGTGCAAGCATTGAGAAATCAACGGGGAATTTTCTTTCCACCCCACCGTATTTGAAAGTGAGGTATGCAGAAGGAGATGATGACTTCAAAATCTCAGAGACCTTCTGGGGATTTACATTAACTACTCCTTTTTTGGTATTTGAAGTTATTGAAGCTTTTTCAAAGCTTATTTCAACTGGAATATTATCAAGTGGTTTTTGCTCGCATTCTAATACTCTGATAACTCTTTCATATTTTTCTCTTTCTATTTCTTCTGAGGTATCAATTGCAAGGAAGGGAGAGATAACAAAATCAATAGCGAAAATTCCGCCAATACTACCAGATATTATACCTGTTATGAAGAGCTCATTTTTCATGTTAGAAAATTCAGTTCCTCCGCCCCTGCTTATTCCGAAAATTTTTCCTTCATTATGTATTTTGAAAGCCAAGAAAGATATTCCTCCAAAGATAGAGGAGAGCAAAAAGTCGGCGATCCAGCCGGACTTATCCATAGTTTTATTTGTGACACGGTATTTTATTTTTTCTCCTTTTTCTTTCTCCTCACATGTTATATCTTCTGTGATCAGGAAAGATATAGATTCGGGTGTGATATTTTTTGTGACAGATATATCTGATTTTGTGATTTCTTTGGAGATTTTGGGCTTTGTGGTTTTGAAATCATAGTATGTAGTTTTCTCTATTGATGCACAGGAAAGAATGACAAGTGATATAAATGAAATCACTTTTCTTCCCATAATTGAAAATTTATTTTGAAAATTTGGATTATCCTACTTTGCTGTTAGGCACAGAGTAAGGTTTTCTTTCTCATCGTTCGTGAGTATTCAACTTTTTATCTTGTAATTTTTTACAAAATGATTTTTTTCTGTATTAATTTTTTTAAAGCTCTTACTTCCTCTTTTTTTTGTGGGGAGAAGATCTCTTTTACGAGAGGTTTCTCTCCAGAAAAGCGAGGGTAAGAGCATCTCAAATAAGAGGAGGTAATTTTCAGATGAGAGCAGAAGACAAAACGAGCTTTTATGTTTTTGGGTTTATATTAACTCTTTTTCTCTCTTCATCTTTTCTTTTTTCTTGTGCGAGAGGATGCGGGAAGAAGGGAACACCTCAGGAAACCACTTCCGGTCTGCAAGACCTTAATATAGGCGGAGTTGTCAAAGATGAAAAGGATAATCCCGTTGAATCAGCTCTTGTTTCTGTCAAAATAGATATAAATGGCGATAATCTTTTCTCTCCCGACGAGACATTCTCTACCATGACAAATAAAGATGGTATGTTTTTTATACCAAACGAGCTTATTACCGCAAGGTTATCAGAAACAGGAGAAGGTAAAAATCTTCTGACAGGCAGGATTCTTACGGGACGCATTCTAACAGCTCGTATGCAGGTTGAGGTTGTGAAGCCGGGATTTGCTAAAAACTCATTCCATGCGGACCAGCCGGGTTTCTTCTCGGTCAAGCTTGCTCAGGCGTCTTCTGCTCGTGATACAGACCTAAAAGACGGAGCGCAGTTTTCTTTGGTATCTTTACCAGGTAGAGCTCCAATACTTCTTGCGGGAAAAGAGGCGGGCAGAGCAGGTAGAATAAAAAAGCAAAACAAGAAGGAGGGGAAGTTTTAGCTGAAATAAATATACCACCTGAACTTGTATCAGATAGCAAAGAGATTTCGGGTTCTTTGGCGTATGTCAATCCCGTATCACAGCCCGAACTTATGCCTGGCTCATTTTTGGCTTACTCAGGACAATCTCAAAAGGGTTTTATAACTCTTTCTTCTGCTGGATTTATAGATGTTGTTCTGCAAAACGAAAAGGGAGAGATTATATCAAATCTTGCACCAAAAATAGCAAGGTTATCAAAAAAGGATGAAGTTAAAAAGCCATCGCTGAAGATGAAGATTCCAGAAGAAGTTTATCATACTCTTTACGATTATGTTGAAACCACAACAGATAAGGTTGAAGTTCCGATGTGGTATTTTGATAGTGTGAAAGGGGTCTGGATTCAGGGAGATGAGCTGGGAATACTTGTTGATGAGAACGATAAACCCATTACTGCAAGGGAGCTTGCAAAGATAGTGGCGGGCAATTTGAAGAAAAAGCTTTACACTTCTGCAAGGGTTGAGCATTTTTCTGCGTGGAATGTGGATTATCCTGTTGATACACACGCTGCGGTATCAGGGCAGATAGTTGATGAGCAAGGCAACCCTGTATCGGGCTTATATATTCAGACAGAAGGAAATACTTACGGGGGTCTAGGGGATTTTAAAGGAACATACACAGATGAAAATGGGAATTTTACAGTAGATGTGAAAAGGAGCGAGGAGCAGATTCCGCCTTATGGTCCAGATATGACCGACCCAGACAACCCTTATGATAAATATCTTTACCAAGATATGCCAGCTAATGTCGGGGGAGGAGGTGGTGGAGGGACAGGTCCTGATGGGGGTGGCGGAGCTAATAAGTGTGAGGAGATAAGAAAGCAGTATAGTAAAATTCTTCGGTCAGATATTGAAGCTTTGCAAGATACAATAGGACAGCTTTGGGTGAAAAACCTTATAGATGAGACCCAATACAATATTCTTAGTAAACTCGCAGGCCAAGCTTGGGGATTTTGGTTTGACGGAGATTACAAGAAAATGAACGATGCTATAAGAGATTTGGAGAAAGGTTTGAAACCCGTTGGTCGTGAATCTTCTGAACAGATATTTTGGGATAGATGGGATTCGCTATCGCAGGATGCGTCTCAGTTTGCTTTAAGTTATGCTCTTGACTGCGCATTTGATTTTATAGATTTTGGAAAAGCGATAGAGAGTGTAGGTGGAGCTTGTGCGCAGGCTTTTGTTTCAACTATGGTTGAAAGAGTGAAGAGTAAATACAAATCTATTTTGGATGCCTTAAAAACTGCTGGTGTAAATGTGGCTTATTCCGGAGAATTAACATCTTTTCCTCAGGTATTTGGAGAAGAGATCGCAAGTAATTTTCTAGATCCAGCAAAAGACCTAGTAGGAACGATCGCAAGTTTTTTTACTTCAAAAGAAGGTTTAAGTTGTATATCAGAAGTATTAAAGAGTTCAAGCACAGGAATTGGAAAGTTCTTTTCAGAAGGAGGGAAATGTCTTGGGAAAGGCGCATTTGCTCAGGCAACTTTTCTCGCTCAGACGGTTGGTCTTTTTGCCGGGCAGGCAATCCAAGCGTGGGGTGAGCACGGCGAGTGGAAATCTGCAAAAGCATACGAAACCGTTCAACCTCTCTTTCTCAAGTTTTACCAAGATTACGGAAAAATGCTCAGGGATGTCAAAGAAAAAAATCCAGAGTGTAAGGACTGGTTCCCTGATAATCTTTTTTCTCCTTATCTTCCTTTCCCACCAAAAAAACCCGCCTCTCCAAGAATAAAAGTAAAACAATCTTATAAGGATTCGCCAGAATATCAGGCACTACCACAAGATATAAGAGATGGACTTGATACTCTGGTTAATTTCTTTTCTATGTTATCTTCTGTTGCTGACCTCTCACGCGAGATGGATAAAATCATAAAAGGAGGACATGAGTATTTCTCTGATGGTAAGTGGAGTGTAAAATGCTCGTTTGATAAAGATAAAGCCCACTATGTTTGCTCAAATTCAGAAAATCCTATGGACTGCTCTTTTTCAGAAAAGATCTCGTCTTATGTTTGCACACCAAAAAGCGATGAAAAGGTCTCTTACTTTGAATCAGCAGCAGGAATTATCGCTCTTGTTCCCGCTCCTCAGAAAAAATACGGAGGTGAGACACGCTCAAAGCTGCTAATAGAGGGTTATAGACTAAAACTGCCAACATCTCTTGGGTTTGATATTTCTGATATTCCTTCGCCAGTTGAATCATCAACCGCACACCATGAACTTTACGGATGGAGTGAAGAAGCTAAAAAACCATATCTTTATATAGGTAAAATAGTTCTCGCTGGTTTGAAGAAAGTTATTATAAAAGGCAGGTTTGTAGATAAAGCAGGAAAACCAGTCCCTGATGTATTTATCGATATTACAGGTGGTAGTAGAGGTAGGATATGGATGAGGTCAGATTCAGATGGAACTTTCTCTGCTACCATTCCTGTTTTCAAAGGACAAGAAGGACAACTGGGATTTTACTCATACTATTACCCATGGAGCTACTCAAAAAAAATAGAGATAGGGAATGAGAACGAAATAAACTTGGGTGATATAGTTATTGTACCTCCACCACAAATTGTTGGTTTCAAAGTTCCTTCAAGTATTGAAAAAGGTAAAAGTGCTGACTTTGAGGTAAGTTTTGTTGGAGGAGAATCTCCTTCTGTTAGATGGTATATCTGGAATTATTATGGAACAGGGCAGGATATAGGCAATACTGCGAAAATATCGTATGCACCTAAAAGATCTTCTTATATTTGTGTTGAAGTTCGCAATGAAGGCGGAGGAGATAGTAGGTGTTCCTGGATAACTGTTATAGGGAAACCACCGGAAATAAAAGTGTTTCTGAGCGATGGGACCGAACTCAAAGAGGGCACAGAATATGAATTTGACGAGAAAACTTATGTTCCTCTGAAAATATCAATATCTGACCCTGATTCTGCTGAGGGGGAGGTTAATTTTTCAATTCAGGGTTATTATCCTCTTTCTCTTTCGTATATTTACTCTCTTTCTCCTGTGCTATATACAGGGAGCATAACACAAGATAGCATTTTTTCTTTGATATTTTACGCTTCGGATTCTGATTGGAACTCTGTCCGAAAAGAAATAAAAATAAAGGTTAAAAACAAACCCATTACTCCATCTATTTCAATTTTCCCAGATAAGGTGAGTGGTAATGCTCCTTTGAATGTCTCTTTCCGTGTTCAAGCAAAGGATCACACAGGATATATCTCTTTTGATTTTGAAGGAGATGGAAAAGAGGATTTGAGGTTATACTCGGATTATGTGCAAAAGACATTTGATAAAGAAGGAGAATATACTGTGAGAGCTAAGGTGGTAAGCGAGGATGGAATATCTGCTGAGGACTCTGTGAAAATATCTGTTTTTCCCGAGTTCAAAATCACTCAGTTTTCAGCAAGCATAACTCAAGGCAGAAGACCGCTCGTTGTTACTTTCACCGCACAAACCAATTCAAATGCTTCAAAATATGTATGGCTTTTCGGAGATGGCTCGGGAGCTGAAACATATCAGAACACCATCTCTTATACATATAACCCAAGGTTTCGGGGCACTTACTACGCAAGAGTGATAGCTGTATCTCCTTATGGCACAGAAAGAACTTCAAATTACATACCAGTAACTATTCTGAACACTCCGCCAAATATACAAAGCTTTTCAGCGTCTTCTACATCTGGATCTGCTCCCTTAACCATAACATTTTCTGTTTCAGCGACAGATGATGCGGGAATAGTTAAATACAAGTGGGTTTTCGGAGATGGAGTTGTTAAAGAGACATCAACACCATCTACAACCTATACATATTCTACAACCTATACATATTCAGCAGCGGGTAATTTCACAGCTACTGTTACCGTATACGATACAGACGGGGATACAGACACGAAATCTTTACAAGTTCAGGTTCTTTCTCAACCTTCTTGTGATACTCCTTCTGTATCACTTTATGCAAATCCGACATCGGGCAATTTACCTCTTACTGTCACATTTACTGCAAATGCTTCTTCTTCATTCCCCATCTCTGAGTACAGATGGGATTTTAATGGAGATGGCGTGATAGATAGAACCACTCCATCCCCTACGACATCTTTTAAATATAGCACAAGTTCTACTACAACAATTACCGCTAAGGTTACGGTTGTGAATTCCTGCGGTGGCTCTGCTTTGGCTTCTACTTCAATTACTGTAATTGTACCTCAGCAACATTCTGCTGACTTTTTCACTCCCGTACCAAGCTGTGTTTTCGCCTCTGTCTCTGTTGTAAATGATAATTCTTTCAGGGTTTCAGACCTCAACGGAGATGGAAAACAAGATGTTGCTGTGATAGATTTCTCTACTGGTTATCTGCATGTTGCTACGGGTTTGGGAAATGGAGCTTTTTCGTATTCGCTTTCGCATCAGGTCTGCTCATCTTCAACTCCTTGTTTCGGTTTTGATATAGCCGATTTTGATAAGGATGGCAAAAACGATATTGTGGTATTTGATACTTCTATAACTTCGCTCGTCTTTTTCAAAAATTCGGGTTCAGGGTTCTCATCTGGAGTTAGCACATTTGTTTCTGCTGTTTCTGACCCATCTCACTGCTTTGCTTATGATATTCGTTCAGCTGACCTGAACGGAGATGGCAAAAAAGATGTGTTCGTTGGATGCTCTGGAATTAGCTTTTATGCTTTTGGTAATGGAACTGGCTCATTTTCAGGTGGAGCAACTCTTGGATTTAATGGCTGGGTAATAAGAGCAAAAATATCAGACATAAACGGCGATGGAACCCAAGATATAGTAGGTCTTGACCATGATAGTGATAGCCGAAAAATATTCTTTGCTCTTGGAAGTACTTTTGGTGTATCTACAACTTTGACATTGCCGGGAGGAATCACTATTGAGTCATTTGATGTTGCTGATTTTGATTTGGATGGCAAAAAAGATATAATAGCTATTTCTTCGGAGCAGATTCTATATCTTTTCAAAAATGGTGGGAGTATGAGTTTTTCTCTTTCATCTACTGCTGATGCGTCTATTGTTTCCCCTGCGAGTTCTTACCTTCTTGAATCAGCCGAGATGAATAACGATGGAGTTCCAGATATTTTGTGGACGGCTTATACAAGTTCCCCAGCAGGTCTGACTTATTTTAAATTGAGTTTTCAAGATGGGACAGATGAGATAGCTTTGCAAAGTGGTTATCCAAAGAACACTTCAACTTATTTCAGTAATGTGAGCGGTACGGGTCCAATAAGTTATTCTCCGTTTGCTGTTGCAGATGTGAATAACGATAATTTTACCGATTTGGTTATGGTTTTTGATAACGGTTGTGTTGTTTCACTAATAAGAAAGACGACAGCACCTGCTCCCCAAATTAAGCTCGGTGAAGGGAAGATATCTGATACCGCTGTTCAATCTCGCTCTCTGGAAAGCGGAGGAGTCGGATGCTCTTCATTTACAGCTCAAACCACATATATTATCTTTCTCTATATGCTTTTGAAATTTTACTTTCGCAGGAGAAAAGCACATTTAAGATAGAAATTATCTTTGTATCTCAAAAGAACTCGGCTCAAAATTTATGCTCTTATTTATTTTTTGTTAGTTAGGGTAAAAATACAATTTTATGGCTGAAATATCGGGAGCCGATGCTTTGTCTTTTGAGATAAAGGGAGTTTCGTTTTCAAGTCCCATTATTTTAGCTTCCGGGACCGCCGGGTATGGCTATGAGCTTGAAGGTATTCTTGACTTCTCAAAAGTGGGAGCTGTGGTTACGAAAGGTATTTCTCCGAAGCCCCGCGATGGTAATCCATCCCCAAGAATAGCGGAGTTCTCAGTGAAAGGTTTCCAGATAGCCCTTTTGAACTCAATCGGATTGCAAAATCCAGGAGCTCGCGCCTTCGCAAAAGACCACATGCCAAAACTCAAAAAAATCCCAACAAAAATTATAGCCAATATCTTTGGAGAAAAGGAAAAAGATTATCCATATGTCATAAAGGTTCTTGAGAATTCTGAAAATCCTCCCGACGCATACGAGCTGAACCTATCGTGCCCTAACACAGAAAAAGGAGGTATTGAGTTTGGGGTGAATCCAAAGTCGGTTCGGAGAATTGTTCGCTTATGCAGGAAAGCTACATCAAAACCAATACTTGTCAAGTTCTCGCCGTTTTCCGAAATCCTTCCCCAACTTGTTAAAATCTCTCTTTCCGAAGGAGCAGATGCTTTCACAATCTCAAACACTCTTCCATCTGCACTCTGGGATAAAAAACATGGATTTTTCAAAGGGGGTATGTCTGGCTATCCTTTGAAGCCAGTTGTTCTGAGGTGTGTTATAGAACTCTGCGAAAGGTTTCCAGGTATCAAGATAATCGGTTGTGGAGGGATTTATAACTTTGATGATGCGATGGAATACTTTTTTGCCGGAGCTACTGCTGTTCAGATTGGAACAGCTACATTTTTGAACCCAAAGACTGCGGAGGAAATTTACAACAGCTTGCTTGCCGAACTTAAAAAATCTGGAAAGACATTAAAGGAAATTATCGGCTCTGGATTGAAAATCAGCACTTATCAGAAAAATTGAAATCTGCTTTTTATTTCTTTCCCGAAATCTCAAAACTTCTCGCAAAATATCATTAAATTTTTATTTGTGAGCTTATGTCTGTTAGCATAAAAGATATATGTTCTGCTATATCAAGCTATCATCCTATGCCTGACCTCTCTCTTATAAGAAGGGCTTACATATACGCTTCTTATTATCACAGAGATCAGTTTCGCCTTTCTGGAGAACCATATATAGTCCATCCTCTTTCTGTTGCGAAAATTCTCACGGAGCTGAAAACAGAT
>Ga0209080_1000642_pt1 | contig 21874 bp, 20 predicted proteins | sample JNZ110809AmetaG_FD_184123 | JGI IMG/M metagenome (GOLD analysis project Ga0209080, IMG submission 184123) | Hot spring microbial communities from Jinze hot spring, China to study Microbial Dark Matter (Phase II) - JNZ 110809A (SPAdes) (version 3) ...
GGAATAGGAGTAGGGGCTTTGACCAGCCCAGTGCGGTTAAGGTTAGTAAGCTAACACACCGCACGAAGAATCCTCGCATTTTAATGCGGGGAGGAGGTCAACAATAGTTTTTTCTCTTTACTTTCGATAACTTGATGTATCAATTTTCAAATGCTATAATAACTTGACGTGGCATTGGAACAAAAAAACAGATTCATACGATAAGTTTCGCGTTGGAGGGTTCAGTATGGAGAGGCAAAGAGGAGAAGACAAGAAGAGCAAGTTGAGTAGATTCATTAATTTGTTTAGTCAAAAGAGTTCAAACATTATCGCTCAACGTAACGTTAATCATGAAAGTAAATTTTGGAAAAGTATTATCTTAGTTCTTTCTTTGATTTTTCTTACAGGATTAACTATAGTGGTTAGCGTTCGAATTTTCTCAGAAAATTTAAAAGCCGATCCGGTAAAGAAAATTAACATGCAAGAACCACGGCAAAGCAAGGTTTTGCCGAAAGAAAGAGACAAAATTGCTCAAGAAACAAACCATCTTGTACCTAACCAATCCGAAGAAAACATTCCTCATACGCGAGAGTCAACCGATGCAAAGCTTGCGGACGTTGAAACTGCACTCCAGCAGTCTAACGGCAGTAACGACGGAAAAAAAGCGGAAGAGGTTACACCATCAGAAGGGATTGTTATCAAACTTTCAGAACATAACATGCAATTTCAAAATTCTACTCAAGCAACGCCGACAACCTCGAATCAAGTTTTTCAAAACGATAAACAATCCCAGGATGAGCCAGTCTTACTGACCTCACAAATAGTCGAAACCGACAAACTTAACACAAAAAACGACTATGCGTTTGTTAAAATTACACCGGTAAGTTTAATAGAAAACCCAGAGACTAAACGGGAAATAGGGCGCCTGAAAATTGGAGACTTTGTTCGGCCAATTGATAAGCAAGAGTACAAAGGTGTTGAATACACAAAAGTTTTGAGAAAGACTCCGAACGGGGACCTAGTTGGGTGGGTTAGATCGAACTTCTTAAGTAGCTCGTTGAGCGAAGTTCTTGGTAAAAAGTTCGATGAAATACAGTTTCCAGTATTTACAAAGAAAGAAGCCGCAAAGAAAGACGTGCGCGGCATATTTTTAACACGTTATTCTGTTGATACTCGAGCAAAAATAAGGGAATGGGTGAACTTTGCAAAGAGGAATAACTTAAATACTTTCGTTATAGATGTAAAGGACGACGACGGATTTCTTCTATTTAAAATGGATATCGGGTCAAAGATGGTACCTATCGCCAACGAACGTGCTTTTTACACGAAAGAAGAAATGAAAGAGATATTGAACGAGCTAAAATCTAATGGAATTTATGTGATTGCGAGGATTGTGTGTTTTAAAGACCCGTCCTATGCAAAAACGTATCCGGAAAGGGCTATTGTTTACAAGGATAGTGGGCAACTTTACACGGGAATCTATAAAGTTCCTTGGGCCAGTGCATATGACAGACAACTTTGGAAATACAACGTAGAGGTTGCCAGAGAGACCATAGAAGTTGGGTTCGACGAGATACAGTATGATTACATAAGATTCCCGGAACTAAGAGAAGATATGAAAGCCAAACTTGATCTCAGGCAGCAAGATCCAAATGAATCTTTTCCAGAAGCTATTCAAAGGTTTTTGCTTTACGCAAGGAGGGAGTTAGAACAGTACGGAGTTCCCCTTGCGATTGATGTATTCGGACTTTCAAGCACTGCCATTGATGATGTTGGGATTGGTCAACATTGGGAAGCTCTTTCAAGCATCGCTGATATCATCTGTCCAATGGTCTATCCAAGTCACTACGCTAACGGGGTATTTGGTTTGCCCGTTCCAGACGCATATCCTTACGAGACGGTTTACAATTCCGTGCTCGATGGTATAAAAAGAAACCTCCAATTACCATCACCCGCTCGAATCAGGCCATGGATACAATCGTTTACAGCTACATGGGTAAAAGGGCACATAGTGTACGATGAAAAAGCAATTAAAAAGCAGATTAAAGCCCTAAAAGATTTGGGAATCAACGAATATATGCTTTGGAACGCTTCAAACAAGTACCTCGAGATGCACTATGAATAGCAGACGTTGAAAAATTCCGTTGACCAAATCGGTACTACTGCGGTATAATATATCTAGTTCGTGAAGCGAATCAAGTTTTTCTGAGGCCCCGCACACAATTTGCGGGGCTTTAGACTCAATGAAAGTGGAAATTTCGAAGATTTTTGTAAATGTTTGTAAAGTAAAGGTGAGAATGTGAGGTTGGATAAGTTCTTAAAGGCTAACAGGATAATAAAGCGTCGTACAATAGCACAGGAAATTTCAAAAGCTGGTCTGGTTAAAAAGGATGGAAGACCTCTGAAGCCAGCATACGAAGTGAAACCTGGGGACATACTGGAAATCACGTACGGTACGCGTATTTTGATAATAAGGGTAACTGATGACTTGAAATGTGAAATAATTGATGAAAGGAAAGAGCAAAGGGGTGCATTCAATGAGGAGTTTGATTGAAAACCACGTTGAAGATTTCCTAGAAATTTTAACGTTTGAAAAGCGGTTTTGGTACGAATTTTGGCAAAAGCTGCCGTTTAAGCCCATAACGAAAAATTACGAATCCTACTTTGATGATTTCGAAGCTCTTCTTAGGAGCGTTTCACGCAGAGAACTGACGGAGTTTTCGCACGAATTTGAAAGGTACAGGGAGGAACTAAAGGATTCTGTTCCTCAGTTCGTTCGAAAACACGCTAAGGATCTTGATTTGTCGCGAGAAGATTTCATCATATACCTCATAGCCGGTCCCGGCGTAAAAGACTGGGTTGTCGTGGATGGGAAAAGTGAAAAGGTTATCGTTGTTGATGCATTCTCTGTTTGGAAAAAGGGAAAGTTGGATAAACTCTCAGATGTTGTATATCAAGCTGCAATACACTTCAGACACGGGGAGTTGGCTGGAGATTACTACGACAAAGATGAACTCTTTGAGTTTTTGAAATCCGAAATCGAAAAACTTCCAAACGAAGTTTTTCTTGAAGAAATACCCAAATTATTAGACAAGCATGTACCGTACTACAACTGGACAGGTTTTTACTTGATGGATGAGGAAGGTATGCTCGTACTTGGACCGTACGTTGGAGAGCCAACTGAGCACGTTCGAATACCAGTTGGACGTGGAATTTGTGGACAAGCAGCGGAGAAAAAGGTAACTTTTGTAGTTCAAGATGTGACTCAGGAATCTAATTACTTGTCCTGCAGTCCTCTAACCAAGAGTGAAATTGTTGTTCCGATTTTCAAAAATGACGGAAGTGTGTTTGGAGAAATCGACATAGACAGTCACTACGTCGCTCCTTTTGACGAAAGAGACCAGAAGTTTCTCGAGTGGGTAGCACGACAAATTACCGTCAGGGTAGTCCATTGGAACGAATTTGAAAGACGTATAAAGATAGCCTATCTCGATAGCTACATAGCATATGTGCTTAACGAAATTCTCAACTATAATCTCAAATTCTCCGTCGAATTAGCTGTGTATTCTGATTGGGAGAAAGTCCCGGAAAATTTGTATAGGTTTTGGAGGATCGCACGAAAGTTACCAAATGCTTCGGTAGAAAAGGTGCGAATTGTTGAAAGTATCCAAGAACAAGCAGTGCTACTAAAGTCTGATTACGGAACGTATTTGCTAAAGTACGAGGACCTTTTACTTCACCCTAAGGATCTGATGCTAAAGTTCATAAAAGAACTTTCTCCGCAAGTTTCCTCGAAACTCTTCGAGATTCATTACGAAGCAACAAGGTACGCGCAGAGTTTGTTAAATTCGCAAATAATCATTGAATACGCTCTAAAACCGGATAGCAGCCTTAATACAATATTTTACGCGTTTTTGACAGGTATCACAGCAGGTTACTCGGGAGCCTTTAACAGAGCTATGTTCTTCAGCTACAGCGACGGAAAGTTCATTTTCCAAAAGGCGCTTGGACCAAGAACTGTTGAGGAGGCTCATAGAATTTGGGAGGCTATTGAGGATATTGAACTTAACATGCGTGATTTCATCGAAACTGTCTCAAAAGAATTCAAATCAGCACTTGAGATACCATACGAAGGTAAGATGTTAGATTTTGAAATCTTGAGCCAATACGCGGATGGATTTGTGCACGTACTTACAAAGGATGAAATTCCAGAGATTGCCACAGAATTTGACATAAACAGAGACTTTGCTTTGATGATACTGAAGAACGGTGAAAAAATTTTGGGAATGCTTCTTGCGGATAATAACTTCGATCTCAAACCTATCAGCCAGTACCAGATAAACATCCTCAAAGAACTTGGAAATCTGATGATTCTTGTACTTGAAAATAAACGGTACGTTGAGACTATAAAACAGAGAGCCGAAGTTGATATGCTCACAGGCTTGAAAACCAGGAGAGTACTTGAAGAATTCCTCGTTAAAGCAAGTACTTCTTCCTGCTGCATAGTATTTTTGGATTTGAACAGATTCAAACAAGTCAACGATAGGTTCGGACACGAAAAAGGCGACGAGATTCTTAGAAATTTTGGCAAGTGCATAAATTTGAACATCAGAAAAGAAGATCTGGCATTCCGCTATGGTGGAGATGAAGCCGTAATTGTACTGAATACAACAGATAGGGTTGTTGTTGAACGCATCGTTAATAGGATTCTTGATTGTTTTGAGAACAAGACAGGACTTACCTTCTCAGCCGGAGCAGCACTTTATCCGCTTGAGGGAAACATGAAGACTGTTCTTAAGAAAGCTGACGAAAGGTGTTACAAATCAAAAGCGACCGGTAGGCTGGAGTTTTAAAACGAACTGAAGTTCGGAGGCGAATTAACTTGAAAAAATCCGTTTTCTGGAGGTTACTTAAATATTCTCTACCTTATGCTCACTTGATGCTTTTGGCTATAGCAATTGTTCTAACGTTGACATACTTTGCACTGATGCCTCCACAAATAGTCAGGAAGGCGATTAACGATTACATAGTTGGTGACCAGCTGACTTCTGCTGAACGACTTGCAGGTATCGCAAAGCAAGCAACACTCTTTCTTCTCGTTTCAGCAGGTATCTTCTTTTTCGAGTACCTTTCGATTATCGTGACGACTTATATTGGAGGACGCGTTGTCTACAATATTAGGAGGGAGCTTTACGACCATGTACTTAAGCTTCCTATGTCCTTTTTTGATAAACATCCCAGCGGTCAAATTACAACCCGAATTACGAGTGATACTCAAAATGTTCAGGAGTTCTTCACCTCGGTGATTACAAGCATCGTTAACGATGTTTTTCTACTTGCCGGTGTAATTGTGATGATGTGGCGGATTAGCTCCAGGTTATTTCTTGATATTGCGTTTATCTTTCCGTTAATAATAATCGCTATGGGAGTATTCAGGTACTTCGATATTAGAGCGTACCGAGCCGTTAGAACTGGGATTGCAAAGATAAACGCGTACATTGCCGAAAACCTTGCTGGGATGCCTGTAATAAAGCTTTTCAACGCCGAAGATTTCAAGCGGAAAGAATTTGATGGAATTAACCGTGAATTGTTCAAAGCTCGGATGAATCAGCTCTATGTCTTCGGGATATTTAGACCGCTAATAAACTTCTTGTACTACTTAACGATGACATTCATCATTTGGTACGGTTCGAAATACCTTCTTGGTAAACTTTTAAACTTCGGAGATCTCTTTGCGTTTGTCTCTTACATAGATACGTTCATGAGGCCAATAGAAGATTTGTCCGAAAAGTACGATATTATCCAGAATACCACAGCCAGTGCTGAAAAGATATTCGCACTCCTGGACGAGAAACAAGAACCTCAAGGTGAAACAGGGGGAAAGGCGGAAATTGAGCATGGTGTGATCGAGTTTAAGAATGTCTGGTTCAGTTATGACAACCAACGTTGGGTGTTGGAAGACGTAAACCTAAAATTCCGGCCGGGCGAACTTGTTGCAATTGTTGGTGAAACAGGGGGAAAGGCGGAAATTGAACATGGTGTGATCGAGTTTAAGAATGTCTGGTTCAGTTATGACAACCAACGTTGGGTGTTGGAAGACGTAAACCTAAAATTCCGGCCGGGCGAACTTGTTGCAATTGTTGGTGAAACAGGTGCTGGAAAAACGACGATAATGAATTTAATAAATGCGATGTACCGACCACAAAAGGGACAGATTCTAATTGATGGGGTTCCTATTGAAAAATACGACCTGCAGATGTTAAGAAGATGTGTTTCTGCTGTTCCGCAGGACGTCATACTCTTTACGGGTACGCTTCTTGACAACATACGCCTTTTCCACGACGAAATCGACGAAGAAAGTGTGAGAAAGGCACTTGCAGAAGTTCACGCTCTGGACATTATAGAAAGACTCCCCAGAGGAATCCACACGGAAATCGTCGAAAGGGGAAAGGGTATTTCCGCCGGGGAACGCCAGCTGATAGCGCTCGCGAGAGCAGTATTGTTCGGAGCCAAGGTTTTTATACTCGACGAAGCAACGAGCAACATAGACGTGGAAACTGAACACAGGATTCAGCAAGCGGTGAGAAATCTTTCTAAGCATTACACAGTCATAATGATAGCACACAGATTATCAACCGTCATCGAGGCTGATAGAATTATTGTCGTGTCTGATGGAAAAATAGCAGAAGAAGGAAAGCACTTTGAACTCTTAAGAAAACGAGGGACTTATTACAAACTTTACGAGATCCAATTTGCAAAAGAGGAGATTGCCTGATGAAATTAAGGGCGTCTTACTGGACTTGGAAGATAATCAACGGACAGTTGAGCGCAGAAAGAATGCCAACCGCTTATTTAATGTTAGATGGCAAGTGTGTCTATGATTGTGCCTATTGCACGCACGCAAGGAATAGTTCTTCAGATGAGAGGTTTCTATCCCGAATCCTGTGGAAAGAAATCGACTCGTCGGGCTTATCAAAGCTTATCGCATTTAAACGTGTCTGTATTCAGGTTGTTAACTACGCGCGAGCACACGAAGATGCTATAAGCTTGATTGGTTTGTTAAATAAGACATTCGCAAGCCTTACACGGGACTATAAACCCCTTATTTCCGTGTCAACTAGGATTTCCAACTTGCAACAAGTGGATGAGTACTTTAGTGCTGGTGCTGATAACCTTGGCATCGCGCTGGACGTTGTGGCCCCACGTCTCTACAGTCATCTCAGAAACGGGAATTTTCAAAATACAGTTGGATTGCTTATCGAAGCTTCGAAAAAATATCCTGGACGGATCACAACGCACATAATCGTAGGTCTCGGGGAAACTGATATCCAAATTTTCGATATCTTCAAACTGATGAAACAACATCAGGTTCAAATTGCACTGTTTGCCTTTACACCTGTTAAAGGAACTAAACTCCAAAATCATCCCATTCCTTCTCTTGAGAGGTACCGAAAAGTCCAGTTATTAAGATTTTTAATATTCGAACTCGATCTGGAACCGAACGTAACGTTTGACAACAATGGATACATAGCTGATATAAAAGTTCCGGAAGAATTACTCGAGATTACTAAGAAAGCTTACCTTACATCTGGTTGTTCTTTCTGCACACGACCATACTACAACGACAAGCCGACAAATGCTCAGCTATTCAACCTGTTCGATGAGACTCTTGCACACTGAACGAGACTTTCAAGAGCAGTAGTTTCATCACTCAGCTAATTTTCCAAAAATTCGTGAAGCATTTCCTTGTTCTTCTCCAAATCTGCTATAAAGACGAATGATGGGGTACCAGCAATTTCTATGATAGCCTCCCGAAAAGTTCCCGATGCCGGTATTCTGAAAGTTTCCATGGTGTATGTACTGTAATCTTCAAAAGCGAGTACTTTGAGCTCTTCTATCGAAAGGTTCGTCTTTAGATTGCGCGAAACCATATCGATGAGTTTGAGTCTCGTTGAAATTGGCATTGACTTGGCTTTTTTGAATACTTCAGCAAGGACTTTTTGCTGCCTCTGTACTCTTGTGATGTCCCCATTTCCGACCTTTCTAATGCGTGAATAAGCCACTGCCTGCCGACCATTCAGCAAGTGAGTACCTGGAGTGGTTAATAATGGAACATATCCATCCTTCGATAGTCTTGCCAACTCTTTTATGCATAAATTGAGTTGCTCTAACTCTTCGGGTTTCACTTCTATTGTAACTCCACCAACAGCATCTATTAGCTGCTCTGCAATACTAAAATTCACAACAGCGTACTTCGTAACTCCGAGGTTGAAGGTCTTATTCAGCGTTCCAAGTGCAAGTTTAACCTCACCAAACGAAAACGCTGCGTTGAACTTGTTTTGTCCGTAACCTGGGATTTCCACAAGGAGGTCCCTAAGAATCGAGATAACTTTTATCTTCCTACCTACAAAATCAACTTTCACCAGCAAATTTGAATCGCTTCTACCATTTTCATCCACATACCTTTTGTCAACACCAAATAGAGCTATATAAATGCTCGAAATTGTTTTCTTCGCTAACCCATCTGTTTTTTTTGAGTATTCTACCCTGGTAAAGGAAGGGGCAACAAAAATTTCTTCGGCAGAGAAGTTTTCACCGCCTGTGATTCGCGAAACTACTACGTAAGCATAATATCCCAAGACACCAAAAATTGCAATCAACGAGAGCATAATTAGGAGAAAAAAAAGAAAAGTCTTTCCCAACCTCTTGGCCATTTGTTTCACCTCTTTCAGCTAGTCTTCTAATGGTTTGCTAAATAATTTTATCATTTCAGACCATCCGAACAAGAAGAGGATGAAACTTTCAAAGGTTTTCCAAAATTATCTGGAAAACCCTTTCGGGAGCTTCCAAGATAGGGCTGTGTCCAACATCCTTTAAAACGTGAAGTCGACCCTTCGGGAATGCTGCAGCTGTTTTCTCCATCTGCCATAAGCTAAGAATAATGTCCTTATCGCCGAAAATAACATCCACCGGTACGTTCACATTTGATGCTTGGGCTGAGTAATTGTAAGTTCTCAACGCTTCAGCGACTTCTCTAATTGCTCGTTTTGGAATCCTCAGTGCATCTGAGGTAACCTTCTCAAAAAGCCGCTCATCATCAAACGTTGGTGCGTTGAACATTAACGATTTCCTGATCAGATCTGGATTGTATTTATACTTTTGCAAAAGCTTAATACCTTCGTCTGGCACAAATAGTCCATCAATCGGTCCCGGATCAACCAAGACCAGTTTTATTAACCTTTGAGGGTATTTCACAGCATACGCCATGGCTATCGAGCCACCGAGTGAATGCCCAAGAAGTACGAATCGTTCCAATCTCAAATTGTCTACAAATTCGTTGACAACATCTGCATATTTGTCGATAGTCACGCTGGTCAAACGATCCGAAAATCCGAAGTTCGGCAAGTCCATAGCATAAGCTGTGAACTCCTTGGGCAACATTTTAAGGAATGGTTCAAAGAATCTTGCGGAAGCAAAATTACCATGCAACAGAATAATAGGCACGCGACCATTTCCATGTTGAATGTAGTGAATCTTTCCGAAGCTCGTATCAATAAACCTTCCATAAGGTTTCCTGGCTTTTTTCAAGAAAGCAATTATCGCGTTTAAGTAATTAAACCGCAACCGAGAAATATAGAAACTTATTCCGAGTGGCATAAACAAAACAACAAAGATGAGAATTGTTCCGAAAACAATCGAAAGTGACAAGTTCGTCCTACTGAAAAAGAAAGGAAGTGCTTCGTAAACGATGGCACCATAAAATGGACCATCGAGAGATGCCATTCCACCGATTACTGATATTGCCAACAGATCCAGTGACTTTCCAAGTCCGAACACACTTGGGGCTATGAAGCCTGTTACGTGTGCATACAACCCACCCGCAAATCCTGCAAGCATCGAACCAAAAGCAAAAGCCAAAAGTTTGTACTTTGCTGGGTTGACTCCAACCACTGAAGCTACAGTTTCGTTCTCCCTGATGGCCATCCATGCCCGACCTGTCTTTGAGTTTACAAATCTCCGAGCTAACACGTATGATACGAAAAGGAAAGCGAGGACTAGCAGATATTTCTCTACATCTGAATTAAACAGATACGGAAACTTAATGCCACGAAGCCCCGCATGACCACCAGTGATATGATCGAGTGCACCGATAAACTGTTCAACTGCGACGACAAATCCCATCGTTGCTATGGCAAGGTAAAATCCGGACAATCTGAGTGCGGGAAAACCTATGAGCAAACCGAATAAAAAAGCAAGCAAGCCTCCTGCAATGACACCGATAGTTACTGGCACGTTGTATTTCATCGACAGCAGAGTAGAAGTGTACGCGCCGATACTCATAAACGCAGCGTGGCCGATAGAGATCTGCCCAGCGTACCCCATTATGATGTTCAACCCCAGGGAAGCGAGTGCATAAACACCAACGAGCGAAAGTATAGTTATGATAAACGCGTTTTTTATGAGTATGAACGGTAAAGTGGCAAGGATGATCCAAATCATCACACTCGCCTCCTTAAAGTCTTACCGAAGAGTCCTTTGGGGAACAATATTAGAACAACTATGATTATCGCTAGCGAAAAACTTGCTTTGAAACCTTCAGAGATATAGCTCTCAACAAGTTTTTCCAGCACTCCGAGAATCAATCCACCGAAAACTGCTCCTGTGAACGTCTCAAATCCTCCCAAAACTGCGGCAGTGAATCCTTGAATCTGGTAGAACAAGAGCATGAGGGGAGATACGAAAACCTTTGGTGCCGATATGAATCCCACGAGAGCAGCCATTGAAACACCGAACGCCCAGGAAAAGGACAATACAGTACCTACATTGATTCCCATGTAACCAGCTACTTCTTCGTTTTCAGAAACGGCCCGAACGGCAATGCCAAATTTTGTGTATTTGGTGAACAGCAACAGTAGTATAGAAATAGTGGTTAATGTTACAAAAACAAGCAAATCTTGCCGTCTCAAAACTATGATCCCAAAGTCTCCCTTGAACACCAACGGTGTACCGGTTATCAACTCAGGAAAAGCCTTGTACTCAGTACCCCATATTTGCACGGCCAAACCCTCGAGTATCATAAGAACTCCGAAGGTGACGATCAACATCGAGCCGTGGGAGAGGTGGCGAATAGGCCTGAGGCCAAAGCGTTCCACTGAGATACCCATCAACGCAGCAAAAATTATACCAAGTACGATACTTATGTAAAGGTTAATCCCGATTACGGATGTAAGCCACCAGACCAGATAGGTAACGAACATTCCCATATTTCCGTAAGCAAAATTCATGACACCGCTCACTTTGTACATCATCACAAGTCCAATTGCAACTAACGAATACATCGCGCCATTAGAGAGTCCGAGTAAAATTTGATTTATCACGCTCTTACACCTCCAAGGTATTTCTGCCTAATTACATCGCTTTTCATCAGCTCGTCCGGTTTTCCTTCTGCTGCAACGCGTCCGTTTTCGAGAATGTACGCTTTATGCGCTAATGAAAGTGCCAAAGTTGTGTTTTGTTCAACTAAGATAATCGTAATACCTCGTTTGTTAATCTCACGAATTACTTCGGCAATCTTCTCAATCACAACAGGCGCCAATCCAAGCGACGGTTCGTCGAGTAAGAGATACTTTGGCTCAGCCATGATTGCGCGCGCAATTGCTAGCATTTGCTGTTCCCCACCTGATAACGTACCGGCTATTTGGTTAATCCTCTCTTTTAATACCGGAAAAATTTCGAATGCCAACTCTAATTTCGCATGTTTTCGTGTATAAGCGCCGGCCAGCAGGTTTTCTTTCACAGTCATTGTATAAAATATTCCACGACCTTCTGGACAGAGAACGATGCCATTCTCAACTCTTTTGTGTACAGGCATCCCATCTATGGGCACGGTTCCCACAACGATGCTTCCAGTGTAATTTACGCCGCCCACTATTGCCTTCAGAGTCGAAGACTTTCCAGCACCGTTAGCGCCTAAGATCGTTGTGACTTTGCCTTCCTCGATACTCAAATCGATTCCCTTTACTGCGTGAACCGGACCGTAAAATACATTTAAAGATTTCAGGTATATATCCCCGCTTAGCATTTTATTTCACCTCTGAATACGAAGTTCCAAGGTAGGCTTTAATAACATCTGGATGATGTACAATCTCTTCCGGCTTTCCCTCTGCTATCTTTTTTCCGAAATTCAGCACCGTTATTTTGTCCGAAATATCGAGAACAAGTCGCATGTCATGCTCTATCAAAAATACCGTTATACCTTCATTTTTTATTATCCGGATCTTTTCCTTAAGCATTTCGGTTTCAGTTTCTGTTAGTCCCGCCGCCGGTTCGTCAAGCATGATTAACTTCGGCTCACTCATTAAAGCTCTGCCTATATCAATGAGTTTCTGATATCCATACGGTAGCGTACCAGCAAGCATACCAAGTAAGGGCTTGACACCAATAAGATCTGCAACTTCTATAGCTTTTAACATTGCTTTCCTTTCCAAGGTGGAATGTTTATACGTTCCCAGTAACTCATCAAGCAAACCATACGTTAATTTATGATGATATCCAAGCATCAAGTTATTTAGGACACTTAAATACTTGTAAATAATGACATTTTGAAAGCTCCTTCCTAAACCGTAATCAACTCGTTTGTGAACAGGAACGTTTGTTAAATCAACCCCATCAAGGTAGACACGTCCTTCATGTCGCACAAGCCCTGAAATAACGTTGAATACGGTGGTTTTACCTGCACCATTCGGACCTATCAACGAGTGTACAGTGCTACGCGAGACCTCCATATTAAGATTATCGACAGCTACAAGTCCAGAAAACTTCACAGTTACACTTTCAAGTTTGAGCACATTAGCACCCCCAAAGGCAAAAGTCAAGACACGACCAGATAACCAGTGCTGAGAAAGCAATGACAAAATAATGATTAAGGCTGGCCCCGGACGCAATGTCCGGGGACCATTAAACAAGATCTATTAGGGCCTGATGAGATCAGTCAACGGAAGGAACTGGCCGTTTTTTATGGTCATAAAGTACATAGAGGTCTTACCACGTCTTAAATTCGGACCCCAGGTAATATCTTTTGCAAGTATTCCATCCCAATTCTTGAAGCTCTCAAGAGCCTTCACCAACCCTTCACGTGTGAGATTCTTTCCTGCCCTAATCAAACCTTCGACAAATACCTCAGCTGCGATGAAACCTGCAACAGCGTAAGAGGACATGTTCTGCTTTGGATAGGACTCTTGGAAGATAGAAATTGCACGCTGATAGTCTCTAACAAAATCCGGTCTATCCGGAGTAGCAAGAGGAACCCAACCTGTTAGGATAACACCTTCCGCATACTTTCCGGCAAGCTGTACAAACGACGGGTCCGCGTTTGGATAAATCGTTATAATCTTACTCTGCAAACCGTAGTCTCTTATCGTCTTAACCCACCTAACCGTATCTGTGAGCAATCCGTAAATGACAATAACGTCTGGGTTCTTCTCGAGCAACCTTACGACCAATCCACTGTAATCGGTGTCTGCTGGGTTGTAGGAAATCTCTGCAACCGGGTTCATCTTGTAATCTCCGAGTTTGTCCTTGAACGCCGCGTAGCCCTCAAGTCCGATGTCGTTGTTCATATACACTATAGCTGGAGCCTTGAACTTCGCAATTTCAGCAACGTACTTTGCTATCAACGTCCCCTCAAGTGTATAGTCTGGTTGAACTCCGAATATGTATTTTTTCGGTGGTACGACAAGTTTAGAAGTCCCAGCTCCTTGGTAAACGAATGGGACCTTGTTCTGTTCAAGATAGTCCATGACTGCCAAACAACCGTAGGTACCCAATCCACCGACTATTGCAAAAACTTTGTCATGTTCAACAAGTCTCTTAACTTCAACGACAGTCTTGGCCGGATTAAGCTGGTCATCGGCAACGATCAATTCGATTTTTCTACCGTAAATTCCTCCGCGTTTGTTGATCCAGTTGAAGTAAGCCCGCATGCCTTTGGTCATTTCTTGACCAATAATCGCGTACGGCCCTGACAACGCTTGGAACGTCCCAATAACAATCTTGTCGGAATAAACGCCCGCTTCAGCAAACAAACTTGCAAATACCAATAGACTTAAAAATATTGCCAAAAACTTACTCATACTTCCAACACCTCCCTGCCTTAAGGTCAGATTATACCCAACTCTTTAGCTTCATTACGCAGATATTCTCTGAAATCAGGATGCGCGATTTCAATCAATGCAAGTGCGCGTTTCCTCACCGGTAACCCTCGTAAGTGCGCAACGCCCCATTCGGTCACCACGTAGTCAATATCCTGGCGTGGAACCGTTATTGGTGAACCAGCTGGTAACGTGGGAACGATGGTTGATATAGTCCCCTCCTTTGCAGTGGACCGAAGTGCGATGATACCCTTTCCTCCTTTGCTCTTCACGGCACCTCGATGTGTGTCAAGTTGTCCGCCGGTACCACTGTAATGACTCGTTCCTATCGCTTCCGAACACACGTTCCCGGTTAAGTCCACTATTAATGCTGTGTTAATGCTCACCATCTTCTCGTTTTGCGCAATTATGTAAGGATCGTTCACGTACCGTCCACGCAGAAACAAAACTGCAGGATTATCGTTTACAAAATCGTACATCCTCCTTGTTCCGTAAGCAAACGTACAAACGAATTTGCCTTTCCATAGTGTCTTCCTCATGTTTGTTATTGCACCAGCTTCGAAGAGGTCTATCATACTCTCGGTAAGCATCTCAGTGTGAATACCAAGGTCCCTCTTTTCCTTCAAGAACTGAGCAACTGCGTTTGGAATTCCACCGATACCCAGCTGAATCGTAGATCCATCCTCTATTAGGTTCATGATATTCTCAGCAATTTTTTTCTCAATTTCCTTAGGTTTTAACAGCTCAACCTCAGGCAGCGGATAATCGACTTCAACTATATAATCGACCTCCGTTATGTGTACCTGCGTATCGCCATGAGTACGTGGAACGTTGGGATTAACCTCAAGAACCACAATGTCCGCGTGTTCCAGTACATCTTTTTCATAAACTACACTGGCTCCAAGTGTGAGGAATCCCTTTTCATCCATAGGAGAGGCAACACCTACAAATACATTTATTTTAGTCGTTTCTATCAAGTTGGTAGCAGCTTGGTGTAGGTTGTTTGGAACATAAAAAGTATTCTTCGATTGCTTCCTGTTGAACGGACCAAAAAACCAGGAATAATTGAAAAACCTGTCACTGTAAGCTGGATTTGAATAATATTCGTACGGTTCGGTATTCAAACATGTGAATACTTCGAGACGTTGAACATTGGCTTTGTGCAGATTTCTTTGAAACACCTTCGGTTCCATTGGCGTCATACCAACAACTACAGTCCAATTATCCTGAAGAATGGATAAAACATGTTCAACGTCAACCACCTTGCGTCTGTAAATATCTCTAAAATCCATTCAATCCCCTCCAGGCACATCAGAATCAGGCAGCATGCTTCAGAACAAATCCGATAAGAAGCGTTTTCAAAATTTCTGGCTTCTCGAATATCACTACGTGTCCTGCATTCGGAATGATGACAAATTCACTACCGGCGATGTGAATTGAAATAATTCTTGAGAACTTTGGGGGCTTCAGTATATCATTTTCTCCGCACACAACGAGCGTCGGACACATTATCTTGTGTAGCTCCGGCGTCAGGTTGAGATCCTTCAGGAATGTTTTGTACAGTTGCACCTGACCGAAGAAGTAATCCTTCGACACTTTGTTGAAAAGCTCGGCTCGTTTCTTCACAGCTTCAAATTCCCGTAGAAGGTATTCTTCACTGTAAAGTGCCGGAACCACACCCCAGTAGAATTTCTCAGGCTCTCCTTCGAGTGCCAGCCTTTTCCAACTTTCGATAAACGATATAAGGAGCTGATCAAGTTCGCTTGCGGAATCGATAACACACAAGCTCTTAACCATATCTGGATAGTCAATCGCAAACCGCAGAGCTACTTCTCCACCATAAGATGTTCCGACCAAATGTACACGATCAATACCAAGCTGGTCCATTAAGCTTTTCGCCTCAGCTGCGTGCTCGCGGAATGTGTACGGTCCTGCCGGTTTATCAGAAAGTAGCTGACCTTTGAAATCATGGAGTAAGACCTTAAAGCCTAAGCGTTCGAAGACTGGCACGTAATAAGCCCAGCTGCTAACTGAAGCCATCACACCATTGAAAAATGCTATAGTCTCTTTTGAATTGACATTTCCACGTAGCTCGTAAAATATCCTCAGCCCGTTTACAATAACGTACGGCATACCACTAACTCCGATCAAAGGTGTACATCTTCGAGACCTGTACAGATGTACACGAATAACTCCTCAAGAAACTTCTCCAACTCCACGTTGTCCTGCTCGTCTATGACACCAGACAGTAGGAAACGTTCACCAATAAAGTGTCCGTAACTCATGAGCATCAGTGTAAGGTAAGAGACCAACTTTTCGCGGTCTAATCCGAACATTTTAAGGTTTAATTTCCCTTCCTCGATGGCTTTGTTAAGAGCCACAGTGTAGGGATGATATATAGAACTATAATACTCTTTTGCAATCTTAAAGTCGATGGACTGACTTTCACGTACGATTCTGTACATGTTAAAGTGCATCTTAAAAAATTTCACAAATGCGTACAACCCTGCGATTTCTTGTACCAGTCTCGGGCAATCCTTACATTTCTCAACGGCAAGTTTCACGTTGTATCTTAAGCCTTTGCTTATCCACCTAACTAACTCGTGAAGTACTTCTAGCTTGTTGTTAAAATAAAGGTAAAAAGTGCCGACAGCCATGCCACATGCTCGGACTATATCGTAAACTTGCGTTTTCTCATACCCGTACATCCCAAAGAGCGTCTCTGCGTTGGCAAGAATCTGCTCGCGTCGCTCATCGATCTCAATGACATGCCTTTCCGGGGTAAAATTAAAAGCCTTTTGCGGTACATTTTCAACGCTTCCATTAACAGGACCAATCATAACAAACTTCACGAAGTCCTCGCTGTCAACCTCCGCTTCAACAAGATCCGAGAACGCGGCGATAAATCTGAGGGGAGACCAAAAGTAAAAATGGCCAACACTTGTGAGTCCAAATCTTTTAGAAACCTTCCGGAGTATCGCCTCAAACTCATTCCGAATCCATTCAAAAAAATACTCATTCAGATGTACAACTTTAACCAACTTGGTGTTTGCCTTGCAAAATTCTAAAAAGCCAACTCCACTTTTACTCAACGTGTCTCCAACAATGCTTGCTTCCAACTGCTGGAAAAATTCTTCCACAATTTCTCTAAAGAGCTCTTCCTTATTCATGTAGTATTGGTAAAACGCTCCCGCACTCAAATCCGCTTTTTTTGTAATCTGACTTATCGAAACACTCGAAAAGTTTGAGTTGCTAAAGAGTTCAATAGCGGCCATTTTAATTCTATTCTTTGTCTCTATTCCATCTATCCTTCGTGGAACTCTTCTTTTCGCCTTTCTTTCCAAATTTTCACGTCCTCCCTAACATTTAGATAACTCTGAAGGCAGTTGCGACTTGTTGGAAACCGACTCCAGAAGTTAAGAATATCAGAACTTTACCTTTAATCTGCTCTATCCTTCCCTCATCGAACGCATCGTCGTAAGCCATGTAAACACACGCTGAGCCAGTATAACCAAACTTGTGCATAATCATGTGTGTCTTTTCAAGAGGTAGTCCAAGGGTTTCCATAACCTTTTCAATCGTTTTCTTACGAACCTGTGTGAATAGAATCATACCTATGTCATCTTTCGTAAGACTGTACTTATCGAGCAACTTATTAATCAACAACGGCCAACCTTCTTCGTTTACTGTAGCCGGATAAGCGGCCCTCAAATCAAGTTTGTGCAATCCCCTTTCAAAACCTTGAAGGTTCATAGTTCCGGCTCCCATGTAAATACCCCAGTTCTGCCACCAACTGCCATCTGCTCGTGCAACACTTCCAATGTACCCAGGTTCATCCGATGCCGTCAATATAAGTGCACCCGCGCCGTCGCTGAACAACGCTTCCCAAGAATATTTCCAGCTCAAAAATTTCGTCATAGCGTAGGTACCTATGACGAGTACGTTTTTGTAATCCCCAAGAGCAATATACCTTGCTGCGATATCAACTAACAGAGCACCGTTCGCGCACGAAGCATTAACGTTGAATGCCATTGCCTCGGCCTTGTGCGCGCCAATCAGGTACTGAACACGCGCAGCATCTGGAGGGGAGATACTTTCAGGGGTATCGGTACCCACGATAACCAGGTCGATTTCCTCTGGCCGCATTCCTATCCTCTGAAGCGCTTTCTTTGCCGCTTCTGCCGCCATGTACGTGGGTGTCTCCCAATCCTGCGAGATGTGTCTGTGGTTGATACCGATCGTTTCGGAAAAGTACGGGTCAATGGTGAACAGGGTGAGCTTTTCAAACTCCGCGTTTGTCATAACCTTCTGCGGAACGTACATGCCTGAAGAAATAATCTTTGCGTACTTCATTTCTAAGTCGCCTCCTATGCATATGACATTTGTAGAAAAGCAAAACTTGAATCACCTTTCATATTATGCCTGAATCACCTTTCAGATTATAGCATGTTAATACACCTCTATTGAAATTTCCGAATTTGCCTGAATACTCTGGAAGATGGTTGTTACCGTTGGAATTTTCCTTTTTTCAATTCTAAGCGAGAATTTTATTTAATTTCCATGGATTTACAACAAAAAATGGTGCCCTGGAAAAGGGCACCGTGATTTTAAAAACGTGCGAGAGATAAAAATATAGTTCCTATATGCGAAGGTAGTTTTTTATGTTGCTGTTTTCGTCTATCCTGGGCACAATCTTTCCTTCGACACTGGACATTATCACGACCATTCCTGGTCCATGTCCTGTTTTGTAGCAATTCGAATGTACAACAACAGCAATTGAAATCGCACCAGCCTTATAACCTCCCGCTCCATGCGAGTTATAATGGTCTTTGATAGCTACCAAATCTCCAATACGAACCTTGTCCAGCCCAAATTTCCTTATCTCGTCCATGTCCATGGTATTCATATCGTAGTCGGTTCCCGCTGGATTCGAAGCACCTACGCCGGAACCAGTTAAATGCGCTGGAACCACAACGGTTACTGGAACTTCAAGTTTTCCATCTTGTTCCTCGATTGGTATCTTTTCAAAAAGTTCTGGATCGATGTTCATCAGTCTTACATCGGGATATTCAAGCAACTCCAATCCCTGCCCCCAGGCTTTGATTTGAATCTTATCCCCAATTGCTAACCTTTCTTTCTCCGGCATCCAAATAAGAACATGATCAATTCCACCATGTTTGCCTATGACGTATCCCTTCATACCTTTTCCATCGCCAGATATGACAGTTGCTTCGTTACCAATGCATGCCAGGGTCATACAAGTCGGGTTGAGATCTTTATTGGAGTTCTTAGCACTAATGTCGGGTTCGATATGGTCTCCATGCATAGAAAACGCGTTGTCACCAAGGCCGAAGTTGTAGGTAATTCCGCCAACTCCTGGTACATAGTGGACCTTACCGTAACTATCAACCACTGGCATCCTGGTTATTGGGTGAGCGATTTCGACAAGTATTGAAAGCTTGACAACCTGTTCTTTGTTCGTTCTAAGCATGATTTGTAACCTCCCCACTTTCGTTAGTAAACCGAATCTATTTTAACTCGATTTCTTTACTTTGATAATGTATTTTAGGTGTTATAATTTTATTAGACTTTGAGCGAAAGGGGTTGATAAGCACGCGATTCCATTTTTTCTTCTTCGCTGCTTTATTTTGCTTGTTTTTTTTCAGCAAGACATCTTTGCACATGTACCGTATTTTGAAAGTCAGGTTATCCTGAACATTTCAGTGTCACAAGTTCATTACTATGCTGTTCAGGAACCATGCCTCCGTGAGATAAAGATAATCTCGAATGGAGAAGCACTCTATCTTACATTCGCCGTCCCGCGAATTGAACGGCTGAAGGATTACAGGCCTATATTTGAACTAATAGATCCAAATGGCAAAGTTATCGAACGCTTCAATACAGCATCTGTTGAACCACTCTCGTACCATGAGAAGTTCGGCGATACCTTCGAATGGATCTACTACGAAAAAGAGTTTTCAACTCAACCCGGCACTTATGTTCTAAGAGTTATTTCGAATGGTCCTGGTAAGTTCTGGATAGCCGTGGGACGTGCTGAAAAATTTGGCTTAATAAATGTGTTTACTCTACCTGTGACCGTTGCACTTGTTCGGATCTTCCATGAGGAATTTCCGATAGTCTGGTGGGGATGGATACTCCTTGCAGTGCTCGGCCCTGGGGTTTGGGGAGTTGTTTCGCACGTAAGGGTTGGAGGGTAACAAGGTAGTGAAGAAACTGGAATGAACGGCTCGAGTGAATTTCGAGGTGGTACGTGTGGGCACCTGTAAGTACTGTGGCAAACCAGCTGGCCCCTTGAGAAGTAAGCATTGCGAGTGTGAAAACAAGTACAAGCTTACCTTCGAACACTTGACGCGTGTATCATTTGAGACTATCATCAAAAGTTCATCGCTAAAAGATTTCGAGGAGCTTGAGAGAGACATCAACAATATAGCACCTGATGGCTACTTAACTACTTCGGATGTCGGATACGTGCTTGTTAGCGCTTTTGAAAGGGCCGTTGAGCACTTTTTAAACGATGGGGCACTATCAGTTGAGGAGCAAGGGAAGATTGAAAGTTTTGTGGAATTCTTTAAGTTGGACAAAACGAACTCGACAGAAATGGTGCGTGGAGCAGGCTCGTTAAAGGTGGGGGCCTGCGAGAGGTAATGGAAGGAAAAATTCCACAGCGCGTCAAAATTGAAGGCTAGCTCCCTTTCAACTTCCAAACAGAGTGAAAAGTTGATTTGGGTCTTTACGAATGTCGAGTATTTTCAGGATCGCACCGTTCGGGAATACATCGGAGGAAGTGATGGCGTCAGCTTACGCATCGCAAAGGGAGTATATCTCAGGACTGGTGCTTTCAAGGCTACACCTATCGAAACCATTAAGCGCGTACACATTGACACTGGGATACTTGCTGTCACCTCGAAACACATCTACTTTCACGGAAAGTTTAGGAGTTTCAGAATACCTTTTAAAAAGATTGCGACATTTGAACCTTACAGCGACGGGATTGGTATTCATGAAGACTCTGCAACTTCAAAAAGGGAAATCTTTGCTACCGGCGACGGGTGGTTCACTTACAACTTGCTTTTTAACCTAGCTCAACTCTTTTCGGAGGATTAGAGTTTAAACCTATTTGATGTAAAGGAGGGAAGTGTAATGAAAAAAATCTCGGTAGTTATACTGTTAGCCGCGTTGCTTGTTAACCTACTTCAGATGCCAGTATTCGGAGCAAAGAAAAAACAAATTGTAAACATTTCTTCCATTTACGCAATTGATACCTGGGTGGGGGCAACGTATGAACTGTTCCTTAAAGAATACAAATTAAAAATGCCTAAAAAAATCAACCTCACTTTCGCAAGTAACCTCTCGGAATTCTATACACTTGCTAAAGTTAAGGCAGATCTTGGAGCTATTACTGTCGAAGGCACAATCATCCTATCAAATGAACATCTCGATGAAAAAAGTCGAGTAGCCTTGTTGAAAGAACTTATCAGATTAACACTTATAGAAAACAAAGAGGGTAAGCACGCCGACAAGATTATGAGCGAGTTCTTTAAAAAACATAGTATCAAATTAAGGTAAAACCATTTGTTACGCTTAATCGGAAGAATCACCCTGTCTAAAGTAACAAATTAATTAAGAAGGATTTCAAGAGTCCTTGGTTCTCGTTTTATACGATTTATCAAATAAATAGTAGTCCCCCTTACTAAACAAATAATGTATAATTTAGTTAAAGCTAG
>Ga0209080_1000648_pt1 | contig 21733 bp, 18 predicted proteins | sample JNZ110809AmetaG_FD_184123 | JGI IMG/M metagenome (GOLD analysis project Ga0209080, IMG submission 184123) | Hot spring microbial communities from Jinze hot spring, China to study Microbial Dark Matter (Phase II) - JNZ 110809A (SPAdes) (version 3) ...
ACTCTTAAACCTTTCCAAACAAAATAAAATCAAGACAAGCGCAGGGGTAGCCAAGCCTGGTTAAAGGCGCAGGCTTCAGGAGCCTGTCCCGTAGGGGTTCGTGGGTTCAAATCCCACCCCCTGCACTATATAGGAATCCCCTGTATGCATTGACATGTTTCCAAACACCTCTGTCACATCATTTTCGTTTTCTAAATAGCATAACGCCATCTGGAGCCGTGCACACGTATTCGAAACCTGCCTCAATGAGCGATATCGCTTCAATAGAGTCTTTTACAGCCCTGCATACGTATTCCTCTTCTTTGAAATTGACGAGCTGAGTGTAGATAAGCGTGTTGTGAATGTTTTTGTGGCCGAGCAAGCGCATTACATGAAGAATATCCTTTGTTCTGGCGTATTCCATGGTTGCTTTCCAGTGGCGGAAGGTGTGAAAGCTAATCTGTAATAGTCTAGGGTTGCAGAGCTTGTTTGCAGCCTGCTTCCGCCTACGATAAAAGTAGGCCTCAACAGCCGATTGAGATGGAAATATTCTTTCACCTGCTGTTTGCGGCCGAATTCTCCTGAGCATGGCTCGAAGGTTACTACTTATGTGGAAAACCCTGGGATTGCTTCCTTTTTCAGGCGTTATCCGTACAGTTCCACTTTCAAAGTCAACGTCTTTCCATGAAAGCCTTACGGCTTCGCCTATTCTGCAACCCGTCTCCTTCAACAGTTGAAGCAGGCAAGCCATCTTAGGCGGAAAACAGGCAATAAGCTGGTCTAACTCTTTTTCCAACGGTATAAAAGGCAATTTTTGGACGCGTTTGTATCTTGGTGGCTCCCACTTTCCGCCTTTCATGCTTAAATAACTGCTAAAAGTTTCAGCAAACAGTTCTTTGTATCCAGGACTCCACCTTTGCTTAGCTAAAACCTCTTTAACAGTTTCTGGATCACGCAGGTCTGCCCCAAGTTTGACAAGCCGTCTTAGATGTTTTCCTCGCGACTTCACTGTCGACTCCGAGTATCCTCGCCTTTTCAGCCAAAGCATGAAGTTAATGATTTCGCTTGTTGCGTTATATTCAACTGTGGCTCCCGCGTCCTGCTTTTCGTTTTGCTTTTCCACTGCGGCCAAGGTTTGCACCGCCCGGCCAAGGGCGGTGGAATCTCCCCCACAAGGCTCATCGTTCCCTCGGCAATTATAGTCTAAGCTGTTTGGCGGATTTAAGCTGAATGGAGGATTCTTCCATCGTCTCCGCTTTTTACGGTTTGGGTCTGAGAAGCGGTATCCACAATCCCTGCAAAGCCAACGCTGGACGCTTGTTCCGTCTGCTAAATAACGGAGTCCGTCCCTGAAAAGCTTTTGAGAGCCACACTGGGGACAGTGCATTTAATCCAGGGCCTCTTCATCAGGTTTTTGATGAACGTTGTGCAGCCTTTCTAAGTGTAATTGGAGGTCGTGTTCTGAAGCAAAGAATATGCGGCCTCCCTCTAAACAATAGGGGCACTCAAACCAAATTTCGCCAGTTTTAAGGTGGACTACGCTACCTTTCCGATCCATTATCCAATTCTCATCCGGCCTGTTTTCTCTTGTCCTTTCCGTTTTTACAAGCTGTTTATGGCAGTTTTTGGATAAGAAGTCAGCAAACTGCTCTGATGGCACCTTATCAACTTTTCTCCGAGGAGTGTAGAAAGGTTCGTTTCCAAAATTGGCTAAACTAAGCTCTGTTTCGGTTTTAGGCATCGTTTCTTGTTTTATTATACTGAATTGTGTTGCGTTTTGCTCCTCTAATTTGTAAATGGTTGTTTTTTGTTTACTTTCTTGAAGGGAGCTTGTTTCAGGTTTTTCTGTGAATACACCGCTCACTACCAGTTTGTGACAGGATGATAAGACATGTTTTAGGAAGTACTCGAGCTCCTTTTGGTAAAAGGCTTTATATTCGCTTATCTTTTCAAGAAGGATCAGATTTTTAGGCTTCTCCCTATCTTGGATAGGCTGATATGAGTATGGTCGAGTAGTTTGAATTTCCTTAAGATACCCTAGGTTGGCTAAGGTTTTTAATATTCGGGCAGCCGTAATCGTGGAAACTCCTAATTTCTCTGCCAGTTTGTTTTTATCCCAATACTCTTCAGAGCTGTTCTCGATGATTTCTAGTGCCTCAGCCTGTCTTCGTTCAACTCGGCTGACGGTTTCAAGGATTGTGGGCGCCAAAATTTTAATGGCCCTTTCGAAGTCTTCAACATCTGCAACAACATATTTAGAGCCTCCATCTAAGTCTTCGATTAACAGCCGCTGCCTCTGGTGTAAGATGGCTAATACGCGTATGAAGTTCAGTATTCTTTCTATTTGGCTTCTCAGGGCTACTTTCTGCTCCTTCTTTTGGGCGAGTCTTTCAAGCTCTAGTAGGCTTGCTGGAGGGAATAGGATAACCTCAATCTTCCAGTCTAGAAGCCTTAAGGCGTTTTGAAAGTCTTTCTCAGAATAGGGCAAGTCATCATACATGTTTAATTTTTTGCGTAAGCTTTCAGGAAGCATAGCATCCCTAAGCTTTTTGGCTATTACCCTTCTGGTAAGGACGTCAGAGTGATTCAAGCTTAGCTTTAAAACCCTGCGATAAAGGTCTGGGTGGACGCCTATATCCGACTCTGTTGTCAGAAAGTTTCTGGCGTTTGTTTTGGCTCTCCCTAAGATCATCTTACCAGTTTCTTCATCCCGTATAGGATATATGGTTTCAATAGATTCGCCTTCACCGACGCTTCTCAATCCAAGAGTTCCAGTCTTAGACTCTAAGCCTGCAATCTCATAAATGATCAGTGTTCCAGCGAACTCTTCTGGAATGTATTTTACGGCTTCAGGGGTGCTTGTGGTGAACTCGAAAAGCCACTCTGGTGGAATTAGCGGCTTAACAGCTCTAATACTCTCATTTTTACCGCTACCACTAAAACCCGAAAGGATTCCGCTTACGGGATATTTGGTCTGCCCGCTACAAAGTATTATAAAGTTCGTTAAAAGCACGTTGTCTTCCCCGATAAGCCTTCGCCTTCCAAACTTGACAACGTAGTCAAGCAGTTTAGGGTCAACTAAAAGTTTTTCAGCCCTTTCACGCTCTATCGGAGCTAACAGTTTAACAGCATTCTTGGGCGCTAAAGGACATTTTTCACTCTTACATTGGCTCTTCAAGATTGGATCCGTGCAGCCATAAACATACTTGCCCTGAACAGCGGACTTAACGATAGCGTCAAGCTCTCTAGACGGAAGCTCCGGATTGTTTAGCTTATTCCAGCTTTTTAAAATATCTTCCCTAACAGTTTTTGGGCTATACTGCTTGAAGTTTACGAAGTAGGATGCAAGCCTAATCCCATACTCGTTGCGCAATCCCTCACTAGTACCTCTTAACAGCGCTTGAATGCATGGAGGATCCCTACCCCTATAAGGCTGTTTAGCTAAATCCTCGTTGTCAAACCAGACTCTCGCCGGCTTTTCGGTTCTAATTCCCACCTTCTCGAGGGCTTCATAGAAAATGGCTTCCAAATCCTGGACTATGGTTGGCGAGTTATCGTTAAGCCCTCTATAGCCAGGGGAAGGAGCCATTATGCAGAGTTTGCCTTCGCCAAGAAGCTCTAAACCGCAGATGTTGTGGTATGCGCTTACCGTTTTTGGTTTTGTGTGGCTAAGGTATATCCAGTGCTGTCCTCCGCTTGGAGTCTGCTCAATCAGCGTTATCGGAAGATGCTTCAAAACCTCCCTACCCTTTTCAACAACGTCTGATGGCAAGTTTTTAACGTCGAAGTCTATGGCGGTAATGTATAGTTCATTGTGGAGTTGCTGTCCGCAGATTACTGCGAAACTGTCAGCCTCGTTCCATGGCAAAGCCTCAAAAGCCAATTCATTTTGCCTTTCAGTTTGCCACCTCTGCCACTTATGAAGGGGCTCCTTGCCTCTTAGCAAAACAATGTTGCAGCCTTCAAGCCAATATTGTCTGGCAGCGGCTTTCAAGGATTCAGCCATTTAAAGTGGCTCCTGATTCTGCTTACTTGGCACTCTAAGCCAATGATGCTGGTTGCTAATGCTAAGGTTGCCTTTAGTCATCTATGGTGTTTCCCATTACCACTTAAGGGTGATGAGAGTTTTTGGGATATTTTCGCCATCTTTCATCTGCCAAAGTTTTCCATTAGAAACTTGTTTTAAGTGGTATTCGAAAGTGTGATTGCTTCCCGTTTGAGATATATTCACCGCCCGCTCCGCGGACGACATCGGCGATTTTAGCGAAGTTCTCAGAGCCCAAAAACTGGCGTGGCTTAATTATAAGGAATCCCTCTTTCTCTTCAAACGTTAGTAGTTGCCTTAAGTCTTCAGAGAATATTTCAGGTCCTGGTTTTGCCCTCTTTTGTTCTTGGGGCTTAGCCACCAGCAGGTTTGAGAGCCAGCCGTCAATTAAACCTTCAATGTGAGATTTAGCCTCTGCTAGTTCAACATCGTCATCAATTTCTGCCTTGACACTGAACTCGAGCTTCAACCATTCTTCTCTGTCTGCAGTTTTAACAGTTTTTCCCTTCGTAACAACAACCTCAGTAATCTTACCCACATCATTCACCCTCCGAAAGGCCCTTACTTGTAATTGGCCCCTCTTGCGGGTTTAATGGCTCATAGATGAGTCTTCCCTTTCTGTCAACTTTAACCAGAAATTTTTGGCCTTTCTCGATGTTAGCCTCAACCACGAGTCTTCTTGGTATCGTCACTATGAGCGAGTTTCTCCCTCCACTTTTGTAGGCGGTTACTATGTCAATAAATCTTTCAGCCATAGCCATCCAAGTTTTAACTGTAACCACAAGGCTTATATATATCATTATGTAATGTTAGTATCATTAAAAAGTGATACTATATGAAAATAAAACTAGGAAATATAACCCTTACGAGAAGGCAAGTTGATGTGCTTATATACCTGGCTAAAAATGGAGAGGCTAACATATATAATATAATGAAGGGCACAGGTTTAACTTACTCAACGGTTCATAAATCAGTTAAACAGTTAAGTGAACTATATCTCATAAGGCAAACTGCGGAGGTCAAAAATGAGAAGGGTGTAACGGCAAAAGTTTATGAAATTACCACAAGTGGCTTAGTAGCAGCTTTAGCTTCAGGAAAAATTTGGAAAGAAGCTGAACAAGTAATAAGCCTATGGAGTAAAAAGGCTCCACTAACCCTGAAGAAGTGGAAACACTTCACAGAGTATGGGCTTGGAGAAGCAATCAAGCAAATTATAACTCGAATTGCAAATGAAACCCTCGGCAGAATAGTGATTGGAGGGAAAAGCGAGCCAGCCGACATGCTTTTCGCCAAAATCTTCGATGACTTTTTCTTTGATGTTGTAATTGAAATGCCTAAGGGCTATGGAAAAGAGCTCTGTAGAGCAGTATGGTCAGACCCAGAACTTAAAACCTGGATGATCAAACATTTAGAGATAAAAGCAAAAGAAATGCAAGCCGAGGCAGAAATATACATGCATATACAGAGATCATGGGAATCTCCAATAGAACCAGATTGGGACAAAATGACACGCGTAAAAATAGTCTCCGAAGAACATCAACGGATAAAAATAATACTTTAAGCTTGACTATCAAGTCCAGTAAATCAACGTAAAAGCTTCCCCGTGCAATAGCGAAATCTCTAAACTAGAAATATATCCAATTTTCGATAACAGCGTGGCCCACAGGATTTTGACCTAAACGCTTCGGGGGAAATAGCATAAACATCTGAAAAGCAACGTAACCAATTTATTTGATTAGCTTGGTAACAAATAACCATTAACTGCAATTAATAAAAGAAGCTTTCAGTCAAGTGAGGAATTTATCTAACGAGACGGTGGGCTCTTTCGAGGGTTCTTTCTCAAGCTTTTTGGATAGTGTTGAACTTGACAGCCCTCAGCCAAGATGGAGAGAAGGCATTTGGCTGTTGAAGTCCTTAGTGGGGTTACGGCTTGGCTTTAGAGCCGCGGCTATGCGCCGAAGACTGTTAGGGTCTACGTTGGGGCTGTTAAGCTTCTCAGAGAACACTTTGCAAATAGGAAACTAGACGATAGGAGCGTGCATGCGTATTTCTGCAAAGCAAACTTTGGGCAAATTATAAATATCCTATTGAAGCCAAAACTAAGATGAGTGGAGGCCCACTTAGTGTTCGATTTCGGTTTGTATAGAAAGGCTAAAAGGGGTTCCTTTGAGGTTTGTGGAGTCCCTCTAGAAAGAGCGCCTCTACTCAGGTTAATTAGGAAAGCGCAACGCGAGGGAGTTCTATTTAAATGTTTGAATTCTACCGAGTATATGTTTTTAAAGCTTGTTACAAAGACGACAAATAGGGTTCGAAGCTTTATCTTGGCAAGAGTTCTTTCGCCCATAATTAAGAAGCTTTTGGAGGCATTAAAGGCCGCCTCTAAGCTCATGATGGAAATATTAGGAAGGATAAGTTATTGGATGACAGTTAAGGGATGGGAGAAAGCTAAAGAAGTAAGCCGTCTAGCCATGAGATGGGGAAACAAAGAGGCCCGTAAATGGGCTAAAGACGCCGGATTTGCAAGGTACCTAACAATAATGAACATGCATCTTTGGGAGAATGAAAGCAGCTGCAAAGCTTACTAATTGGGGAGCGTCATCTACCGCGCAAAGCCGGGAAAATTGACGGTTGTTAGTATCCACCCATCAATAGGTTTGTTGTGGTGATGGAGAACTGAACCCATTTTACATCTTAAGCATAGTCCTGCTTTCAGCTGTTTATGTTTGGATGCTCTACAATATTCCAATCTTGGTCGTTGGCTTTAGTCATCTTCGCTGGGGCAAGAAAAAAAATGAAGCCTGTTCAACTAGCATAGGCGCTTTACCAATGGTTTCAATTATTGTTCCTATTAAGGATGAAGAGAGGGTTGTAGATAGACTTTTGAAGGCTCTGTTAAGGCTTGATTACCCGACTGAAAAAATGGAGATTCTTATTGTAGAGGACGGGTCTTCAGATAAGACTGTTGAGATATGCATGGAATATGTTAGGCGTTATCCCGATCAGGTTAGACTTCTTCGTAAACCAACGTCTAACGGGAAACCCTCCGCTCTGAATTACGCACTTAAACATGCGAAAGGCGAAATTGTGGCCTTTTTTGATGCGGATAATGTTCCAGAACCCGACGCATTGAAGAGAGCGATCAACTATTTTGCGGATCATTCCGTTGCTGCTGTTCAGGGTAGACTTTGTAGCATTAATGCTGATGAGAACATGTTGGCAAAATTTGTTTCATACGAGGATGCGGTTTGGTGTGAAGCTTACTTGCGGGGTAAAGACGTTTTAGACCTATTTGTCCACTTGAAAGGGAGTTGCCAGTTTATAAGGTATGATATTTTAACGAAAGTGGGAGGTTTTGATGAGGATGCACTTTCGGAGGATATGGAGTTATCAGCGAGGCTTGCTGAGAATGGTTATAGGATTAGGTATGCGCCTGATGTTTGCGCTTGGCAGGAGATGCCTGCGGACTTGACGCAGTTGTTTAAACAACGTGTCCGTTGGTTTAGAGGGACTATGGAAACCGCTTTTAAGTACGGTCGGCTTATGACAAAGCTTAATAGAAGGAGCTTAGATGCTGAAGTCACCCTTACCGGACCGCTAATATTGATTTCATCACTGGTAACTTATTTAACTGGGATTCTCACATTTTTTTCAGTTTTCCATTTTGACGTGTTATGGAACGTGACTATGACAATAACAACCTTTATCAGCACCTTTATGATCCTCATATGTGGTTTAGCTTTAGTTTATATTTCCAAACCCAAAAAAGTGACAAATTTGCTATGGCTTCCCTTTATTTGGTTCTATTGGAGTTTACAGGCATTTATCGCATTCTACGTCTTAATTGTTATGTTTTTGAGGAGACCAAAAACTTGGCATAAAACGGAGAAAAGGGGAACAATTACTCGTCCCATAGGATTCAAGGGAGGAAAAGTTTCTGAAAGCTGATACATCAAACGTTCAGACGCGTTTTAATGGACAAATCGTTTCTGAAAGTAAAGCAGTTTCTCCAGAAGATGTTAGCGTGGTGATACCTGTTCTTAACGAAGCTGAAGCCTTAGGCGAAGTCATAGACGAGCTTAGGCGGGAAGGTTTCAACAACATAATAGTTGTTGACGGGTATTCAACAGACGCTACAGATGGTATTGCAAAGGCAAAAGGTGTTAGGGTTATTTATCAGCATGGAATCGGTAAAGCTGGTGCCATAAAAACTGCCTTGGACTATGTGGACACGCCCTACACACTCGTGATGGACGGTGATTGCACGTATGATCCAAAAGACATTAAACGCATGCTTTTACACGCCGCAAGGTACGATGAAGTAATCGGGGTTAGAGATCCAAAAAACATCGGTTGGCTACACGCTATTGGCAATAAAATAATCAATTATAGTTTCAACTTTCTTTTAGGAGCTCATCTTCATGATGTTTGTAGTGGAATGTACCTCGTTAAAACCGACGCCTTGAAAGAGGTGGAGCTTAAAAGCAGCGGCTTCAGCGTTGAAGTTGAGATTGCTGCTCACATGGCTTCTTTCAGGAAAGTGTCTGAAGTTCCTATAAGTTATCGAAAAAGGAAAGGCAAAAGAAAACTGAAATCTTTCAGAGACGGTTTTCATATATTAAGGACCATATTCTGGCTTGCAAGGTCATACAATCCCGTCTTCCTATTGTCCTCCATCGCTTCTTTGATGGCTATTCCGGGCATAGCCTTAACACTTTGGCAGCTTTATCTCAGGTATATTTATGGGGCTGAAGTATGGTCAATTGGCATGGCGTGGTTTGGTCTCTTTCTTCTTATGATTGGACTACAAGGTTTCACGGTGGCCACTATAGCGCTTATGCTGAAGAGGATGGAGAAGAGGATAACCGAGAGGATTAACCAAACAATTTAGCAGAGTCGGAGCGTGAATGGCTTAATGAGCTGGGTTCTTGACAATGAAGTATTGGCCGTTCTTGCGGCAGTCATTGTTGTTTCTGCGGTTTTCGCAAGTGTTCAAACTTTTAATATCGGCAGAGTTGTAGAGCCCTTCTCAGAGCTTGGCCTGCTCGGTCCAGAGAATAAGATAGGAGATTATCCTAAACAGGTGGTCGCAGGGGCGCCTTTTAGATTAAACGTTTACCTTGGGAACCACGAGGGGAAAACTATGTACTACAGGGTGCTTGTTAAGATTGGGGACAACGCTTCGTTCATAAATGAAACAGTTTCCCTGCCGGCTGAACCCATAATGGAGGTTCGGGCAGTCTTGATGCACAATTCTTCACAAGTAGTCCCTGTTAACATAACCTTATACAAGCCAGCCATTCACGTCAGGCTGATTTTTGAAATGTGGATTTTCAATGAGTCGGTTAGAATCTTCACGTATCATGGTCGATGGAACCAGCTTTGGCTTAACGTGACAGGCGTGCCTATTGGAGGCGAAAGCCAACCGCAGCAGAGCCCAACGTTGAACCAAGAAATAGAAAGCAAGCTTATGGAAGGTTATTTGGCCATCAGAAGGGCGGAGAAGGCTGGGGGTGACGTCGCGGAAATGGTTGGTTTGTTAAACGATGCTGTAAACTTGGCCTTGACGGGACGTGGAAGTGAAGCTGAAACTCTCGTTGAACAAGTCTTGGCTATGGAACCTGAAGTTTCAAGGCTCGGCCTAGAAACTGGAAGGATTAGACTTTACACAAACATAGGTGTTTCTCTGGGAGTTTGTGTCGTTGGAGTTGTGGCCTTTCTCTTCCTAAGATGCAGGGTTTGGGGTTATTGGGCAAAATTTTACAAGGACTGGGTGGCCACGTGGAGGGGAAACACATCAAAGCCAGATAATATTGAGAAAGCCTTAAAAGACTATATAAAGTCCACAGGAGGCGTTTCAGTTGAAAACATTGTTTTCAACTGGGGAACTAGGTTTGGCTCTTATGAAGTGGCAAAAGCCTTGTATAAGCTCGTTAGGCGTGGAGCCGTTAAGCTTGTGGATCCAAAACCTCCTAAAAGCTTCTTTCAGTTTTTCTTCTCTAGATACAACCTCGGCTTTGCTTTGGCTACGTCAATTACGGCCCTTTGCCTCCTATCTGTTTTCCTTTCGAACCTTTCAACTTTCCTAGCAAGCCTGAGGATTGTCTTGGGATCAGTTTTTACTCTTTTCCTTCCGGGATGCGCGCTTATAGAAGCCTTATATCCGAATGAGGGGGAGCTCACGCCCCTAGAAAGGCTGGCGCTTTCAATTGGACTTAGTCTAGCCATAGTACCCCTCGTAGGCTTAGTGCTCAACTACACTCCTTGGGGTATTAGGCTTAACCCTGTATTGGCCGCCCTTTCAGTTCTCTCTTTGGGGTTAATGTTTACATCAGCCTACAGAAAGTTCCATCTACTGACCCTAAAGGTTTCAACTAGTGGCTGACAGAAACCTAGCTTTCGGCTTATTCCTAACCTTCTTCGGGGGAGCCCTAAGTTTAGGCTCTTACCTCCTAATCGGAAATGTTCCACTGACAGCCATGGGCATAGGCTTAACCGTTCTAGGAGCCGCATGGGCTTTAACACCGCCAAACCCGTTGCCAAAAAACGCTGTTCAACGCCTTGTAAAGTCTTCATGTAGCAACATTGAGGCCTTGCTTGAGGGACTTGGTGCATTTGAAAAGGCTATTTACATTCCCCGAAAAAAGGGCGGAATTGCCGCTTACGTGCCGCTTAAAAAGGCTGGAGAAGCCATGTTAAGCGAAATCGCTGAAAATGTGGGTAAACTTGTTTTCAAACGTGGAGGGAGCCTCGGAGTCATCATAATGCCGCCTAACCCAGCGTTAAGCAACACCCAATCAGGCGAACTTCAAGACGTTTACAGCTTGCTCGAACATGCTCTTGTCGAATCTGAAGTCGCGGAGGCTGTTAAAGCTGTTGTGGATGATAACTTTGTCACCGTGGATGTTGAGAAACCAAATTTGGACATTGAATACCCAAGGTTCCGGCTGGTTATGGGGTCTATACCAGCATCCCTTGCCGCGCAAGCTGTGGCTTGGGCCTTATCAAAGCCTGTGCAGGTTGAATGGGAGAAGCGCAATGTAAACCGTTTAACGGTCCGTTTAAGGGTTCTAGAATGGACAGACAAAGCTTTTACTTGACAACCCTAGCCGTTTTAAACACCGTTGCTGTTTCAGCCTTGGCAGCCCTAAACGAGACCAGACTGGATGTTTACGTTAGCATTTTCACGCTGATATATTTTGCCTTAAAAGCCATTTTCAGACCTAGAAGGCGCACATGGGATTTTCTAGCAGCTGCTCTGCTAATAACGTTTGCCTACATAGTTGCCATTAGAGTTTTGGAGATACTGCTCAAGCCTTGAAGGTTATGAAGCCTTCTGCGAAGAGGCTTTCCGCCATAATTATGACCGTGATGGTAATTGTGTTTTTATCATTAAGCTTGCTTGCAGGTTTGTGGCCTACCATGACGCCCACCGTGAGACACGTGGATCCGAAGGCTGAAGCAGAGCAGCTTCCCTCAACAAATTTTGTAATGGTGCTGTTTTCGGGGGCTTTCGACAGCTTGATAGGAGGCGATTACAACGCAACTTATGAAAAGCTGAAAATTTTAGGCGCGGCGTATATTCCGGAAAAATACAAGTTCATAGTTGAAAGGTTTAGCCGACTGCTAAACGATACTTCCAAGCTTTTAAACGATGTTGAGGACCTTCTTGACAGGGCTGAAGCACTAATAGACTTGGGCAAAGGCGAAAATGCCAAGCCGCTTCTTCAGGAGGCCTCAGTTAAGCTAGCCACCGCAAACATTACTTATACAGAGCTCAGGAGTGCTTGTGAAGAGCTTGCCAAGAGCTTCCGTTTGCCTCTAAGCGAGGTGCGGGAGAAAGTTGAGCAGCTTGGCAAGGTTATTGAGGGGTTGTACGCGCGCCTTATACAGCTACTACAAGCCATTGATAAACAAAGAACACTTGAAGATTCATTCCTAACAATAGAAGTAAAGCCCATGGAAGTTTGGACCGGAGGAATCATTGAGGTTAAGGGTAGACTTTACGGAGCGAACGGGCGAGGACTCGCGGGAAGAAACGTGCAGCTATACATCGATGGGGCTAAGCTTGCCGAAAATGTGACGCTTGAAGAAGGCCTGTTTGAAGTTCAAATTCATTTACCCTACATTTACAAGTCTAGAGTCGCCGTTCAGGCGCGTTTTACACCTCAAGGCTTGGATAGCCAAACTTACAAGCCTGCAGCTTCAAACATTGTCCAAGTCAGCCTATCATATATTGAGCCAAGGTTAACGGTTGAACCCATTGAGGCCGCCCTGCCCGGCAAAACTTTCACTGTCAAAGGACTGGTGGAAGCTGAAGAACCTCTGCCATACAATTATGTTAAGGTTTCTTGGACCTTGCACAGTTTAACTGTGAACCTTCAAGGCGGGGGGCATTTTAACGTTACACTTTACACACCCGAGGACGTAGCGGAAGGTAATTATCCATTAACGGTTGAAACTCCAGCTTGGAAAGTTTACGCTCCCCTACGAAAAACCTTTTACGTGAAGGTTCAAAGGCTCTCGCTTAGTGTTCAAGCTTGTTTGCCATTTACAGTTTTGGCGGGTTTCCCATCAACCTTGAATGGTAAAGTCTTCTATGAGGGCGAGCAGTTTAACGTGACTGTCAAGCTTGTTTTTATTGGTCAAACCTATACAGCCAGTTCACGCGGAGAATTTAGCCTAAATCTTTTGGTTCCGTTAACCGTTTTAACGGGCTATCAAACTTATGAGATCCATGTTTCACCCAGCCTTCCATGGTATAAGAGCGTAACATTTAAGGGAAGCATTTTTGTCGTAAACCCGTTCACAGTTATGTTTCCCTTTGGATTCGTTTCATTTTTAGCTTTCAGGTTTTTGAAGGGTAAGAGTAAATTGGAAGCTGTTGCTGAAGCTTCTGGAACTGTTGAGTCTGAATCCTTGGTTTCTGAAGGATGGCGTTTCGCTCCCTCCGGTTTAGAGTGGCTTGTAGATCTGTATTGGCAAGCCGTTGTCTTAGTAGCTGGCTTAACCGACGTTGAAATGAAACCTTCCATAACCATGAGGGAATATTTGGCGGCCGTTAAGCCTAAGTTAGGGGATATTGGGGTTTGCTTTGAAGTTTTGACCGCTGCAGCTGAAAAGGCCCTATATTCTAAGACAATATCAGCCAAGGAGCTTGAGTCCGCGAAGAAGGAGTTTGAGGAGCTTAGACTTGCCAGCGTTAAGGTTTAGCCTCGAACTTTTGGCTCTGAGCGTCGCATCTGCGTTATTAACGGTTTCATTAGCATCGGCGCTTTTCCCTCCAACAGAAGAGTTTCACTTATCTAATCCCTACTGGAATGGGTTAGAGGAGTTTTCAAGAATAGCTGGCGCTAAAGCCCTAGAAGCAACGGTTGACGGCGTTGTCCCAGAGAAATCCGTGATCTTCATCGTAGGGCCTTCAATAAATTGTTCTCAAACATACGTCGAAGCCTTGAAAACCTTTGTTTTTGATGGTGGAACCCTAGTGCTGATGGATGAGTCTGGCGTTGCGAATGTATTGCTTTCAAGCTTTGGTTTAGATGTTTACGTAGATGGCCACGCCATGCTTGATGCAGTTTTCTATCATAGAAGTTGGAAAATGCCTAAGATAATAAATGTTGTTAACAGTAGCTTGACAGCCGACGTTGAAGAAATAGCTTTAAACATCCCTTCAATCCTAAGGATCAACGATTCAAGCGTGAAAGTTTTAGCTAGTTCATCAAGCTTCAGCTTTCTTGACTTGAACGGGGATTTTGAACATGAGGACGGTGAGCCTTTTGGTCCATTTCCCGTGCTGGCAGAGGCGGCTTATGGAAGAGGCCGCATTATAGTGTTTTCGGACTCCAGCCTTTTCCTGAACAGTTTTATAGGTTTAGGCGGCAACCGCAAGCTTCTTGAAAACTTGGTTTCCGGAAAGGCAGCGTTTATTGATGTCAGCGTTTGGTCGACTTCGTTGCCGCTTTCCTATAGGAAAGCCGTCTTAAGGGTTTATAACGTCTTTTCCGCTCCCGAGTTCAAAAGTGGACTAGCCCTCTTAACCGTAACAGTAATCTATACATTGATTTATAGAAGGAAGCCATCCCAAGGGATTGATGAAGTGGAAGAGTTGCTTAAGCGGCATCCGGACTGGGATAAACGCTTGCTTGAAGCTTTAAGGGAGGCTAGGGAAAAAGTTGGCTAGAACAGTTGTTGAGGAAATTGTGGCTGAGGTTGGACGCTTCATCGTTGGCAAAAAAGATGTTATACAAATGATGCTTGTAGCCCTTGTTTCCGAAGGCCACGTCTTATTGGAGGGTCCTCCGGGGACTGCTAAGACGCTTATGGCTAAAACCTTCGCCCAAACTATAGGCGCAAAGTTTTCAAGGATTCAAATGACGCCGGACACCCTACCCGCAGATATTCTTGGATCAGTTGTCTACAACGTTAGAAGCGGAGAATTTGAAGTAAAAAGGGGGCCGATATTTGCGAACATAGTGCTTGTGGATGAGTTGAACAGGGCACCACCGAAAACTCAGGCGGCTTTCCTTGAAGTTATGCAGGAGCGACAGGTAACTATTGAGGGTGTAAGCTACCCTGTTGAAAGGCCATTTCTAATCCTGGCGACGCAAATGCCCTATGGCTCTCCAGGAACTTACCCGCTTACAGAGGTTCAGGTGGATAGATTCGCCTATAAGGTGAAAGTGGGGCATGCACCGCCCGAGGAGGAGACGCAAATCCTTGAAAGGGTTGACTTCATCGAGGCTGAAATGGTTAGGCAAACGGCCAGCGTCAAAGATGTTCTGAAGCTTATTGAAGAAGCCCGGAATGTGTATGTTTCAGAGGCTGTTAGACGTTATATTGTTGACATTGTCTCTGGGTTGAGGGGCAATTCCATGTTGGCTGAAGGTCCTAGTGCAAGGGCAAGCATATGGCTTATGAAGGCTAGCAGGGCATACGCCCTCATCAGCGGTAGGGACTACGTGCTTCCGGACGACGTGAAGGCTGTGGCGCCGCATGTTTTAAGGCATAGGTTACAGCTACGTAGAGAAATCTTGGAAGAGACTAGTGAGGACCAGATTATCAAGGAGGCTCTTGCAGAAACGCCTGTTCCGAAGAAATAGCCATGTTTAAGGTTAAAGTTAAGCCGGCCGGAAAGGTTCTGACGCTTTCAACCGTAGCCTTGGCGCTGCTTTCCACTTTGTTTTTAGACCTCTTAATTCTGGCAGCTTCTCTCATCATGGCTTTTGCGACATTGTTTTCGTTTTCATTTGGCCTTTGGAGGGTTGGGAGGCTTTCTCGAAAAGCTTCAGTTAACCCCTCCGCCGTTGAGTTGAGGCTTGTCGCTGGAGCGTCTGAAAACTTTAGGGTTGTTATCGAATGTCCCTGGCGTCTTTCCGTTTACGTTAGGCATCCGCTTAAATTCTGCACGGTTAAGCCGCAGCCATGCCTAACCAATGAGGCGTTTACCCTGGAGTTTTCGCCCAAACTTGCCGGTGTCTACGATGGTGATTGGCTTGAGGTTGAAATTGAATCGCCCATAAAGGCATTCGCTTTCGCTGTTCAATTGCCGTTTAAAACTGGCTTAACGGTTTTACCGAGGGTTGTTCCATTGGCTGTTAGGGCTTTGGAGCTGGCCGCCGGTTTGGGTGTTACAGCCTACGAAGTTCCGTTGCAGGCCTTGGGACGGGGCACGGAGTATGCTGAAACTAGGGAGTACATGCCTGGAGACGATTTGCGGCGCTTGGACTGGAAGGCGACGGCTAGGCTTCGGAAGCTTATGGTTAAGCAGTTTCATATGGAGGCTGAGGGAGCCGTGAACCTAATATACGACGTGAAGGCGGCCGGACCCGTGACAAGGGATATTGTGGCGGCTGAGTTTTTGAGGATGGCAATAGCCCTTTCAGAGCAGAATGTTCCGTACACGTTGACGATTGTGAATGAGGCGGGCGGGCTTGAAACCTTAAGGTTTAGGGGTGCACGGACGGCGCTTCTAACAGCCGTGAAATATGCGTTGAAGGCTGTTGAGGTGGATTTGGGCTTTCTATACGAGCTTATGGAGCCCCAAGCCGCAAGGGAGGCAGCCATGTTTTTGAAGGCTATGGGCCTCGAGCAGCCTACGAAGGAGCTTCCGTTGGACGGTAACTTTTTGGCAGTTACATGTCTGCTTGGAGACTTAACGTGGCTTATGGACATCTATGAGGGCGTTCGATCCAAGAACAGGCGCCTGACGGTTCACGTGCCTTTCAAAGTGTGGCTTGACAGCCCAACATTGGAAGAAGCCTACAAAGACTATGAGGAACAGGCTAGGTTGCTTGCAGCGCTAAAGAAAAAAGGGATTGATGTAAAAACCATTTAGGCCAGTGCCGAAAAATGCGTTATAAGGAAACGTTGACTGCCGAAAGTGCTTTAACAGCATAAAAAGTAGCGAAGTAGAAGAGAAAAACGTGCATGTGTCGCGCAAATTATAATTTTCAAACACTCATCAGTTGATAGATTTCTATATTGCAGAGTTTTCTGAAGGGGGTGTTTCATGAAAGTTTGTATATTGGCGCCTGAGTTTCTTCCTGTTTGGGGCGGAGTTGGCGCTTACATAGTTGAGCTTGTCAGGCATATGCCCAGTAAAGTTGATTTGCATATAGTTACTCCATTTAGGGAAAGGATTGGTCACAGCAGGGTCTCCTCCGGTGATTATAACTTCTCAGAACACTTTGGGAGTAATGTACATATCCATTTCATCAGTAGGGCTTTTGACACTTTCTTTTATAATGCTTCCTTCCAACATGCTGTTGCCAAATACGTTCCAAAACTCGTTAAAGAAGAGAAAATTGATTTAATACATTCGCATACCGCTCATATGCCAGATCTTTTACTATCCTTTAGAAAACTGAGGGTGCCAGTTGTAACGACAATTCACACAACAATAAAGGGGCAAAGGCAAGGTACAAAAAGTTCTGGGATGACCTTTGGGGAACTGGATTTATCCGAGAAAATGACTTTTCTAGCATATCCCATTCTAAGACTTATCGAAAGTTTCTATTTAACTAAGCCTCGCTACTATATAACTGTGTCACAATGGATGAAATGTCAGCTTTTGAAGGATTACCCCAAGATGGTTAGTAGGAGAATATTTGTCATTCGTAACGCTGTTGATGTTCAGATCTTCTCGCCTTCAGCGAACACTGCTGATAAATGGTTTGAAGATAAAAACGTTATTTTATTCACTGGGAGGCTCATTGCTGCAAAGGGTATAAACGTCGTAATTGATAGCATCTCTGAAATTATTAAAATGCATGAAAATGCGTATTTTGTCTTTATAGGTCCGGGAAACCCAATTCCCTACATTAAGAGACTTAAGAGTAAAGGAGTATCGAATTCGTATTATAGATTTTTGGGTTATGTTAAGGATAGAAAAGATCTTGTGAGCTATTATAGATCCGCCTCAGTATATGTTGCACCAACTTTTTATGAAAATTTACCTATCAGAATTTTAGAGGCTATGGCTTGTGGTGTACCAGTAATAGCTACCAATGTCTGTGCCATACCTGAAGTAATCGAAAATGGCGTTGAGGGGATTTTGATTCAACCAGGATCGGCCAGGGCGCTCATTAATGCAATTTCAATGCTTTTGGAGGATGAAAGTTTACGTAAAGAACTTGGAAGAAATGCAAGGAAAAAAGTAGAAAAACACTTTAATTGGAAGGATGCAGCACACAAAACCTTGAATATTTATGAACATGTTTTGAGTGGTGAGAGATGAAGGTTCTGCTGGTTAACCCCCCTCGCTTTAATGGAATTCCCGTGATTAGGGAGGATAGATGTGAGATAACTGAGCGGTATTCTGTTCTGCCACCTTACAGTCTTTTACAAATTGGTGCAGTTTTACGCAGAGATGGGCATCTTGTAGACCTTGTTGATGCTAACGGTTTCAACCTAGATTATGCTTACCTGTATGAATATCTACTCAGTAAAAGTTTTGATGTTGTTATCTTCCGTTTTACACCTACAACTTTTGATAATGATGTAAGAATTGCTAGCATGGCTAAGAGGATCGATCCTAGAATATACACTATAGGCATTTGTTGGACACTTGAAGATTTCGCTGAGCAAGTTCTGAGAGAAGCCCCTTTCATGGATTTCTATGTCGCAAAGGAAAGCGAAATTGTGGTTCCAAATCTGATTAACGCCTTGGAGAATGAGGAGGAACCGAAGGCTGTTGATGGTGTAGCCTACCTAGATGATGATGGAGATTATATATATACTGGGAAGCCTTCAACTAATTGGGAATGGGAGAGCCTTTCAATTCCAGCCTTCGACCTTCTTCCCTCTCTTAAACCCTATTACATTAACACTCCTCACGGCAAGCCTTTCTCAATAGTTTATGCCAGCAAGGGTTGCCCTTATCAATGCATATTCTGCACGGTAGCTAGAACAAAATGGAGGCCAAAAAGTGCTGAAAGAATAATTGAAGAGTTGATGTGCTTGAAGAAGCACTTTGGTGTTAGGCTTGTCTCGTTCTTCGATGAAACCTTTACATTGGACGCGTCTAGGGCTGAGAGAGTTGCATCAGCTATAAGCAGTAAGGGGTTAAGCATAAAGTGGTATTGTAACACTCGTGTTGACCTAGTAGACAATGGGTTATGGAGGACGCTTTATGAGGGAGGGTGTAGGGGCACGAGTTATGGGGTAGAGTCGGGTAGCCAGAAAATACTTGACTTTGCTAAAAAGGGTTTCACTGTTGAGCAAGCTGAAAAGGCCATTAAATGGGCCAAGGATGCTGGAGTGAAGGTTTACTGTAGCTTCATTTTTGGGCTTCCTGGGGAGAATTGGCAAACCATTCTGGAAACACTAAACTTTGTCAAGCGAACATTACCTACAGGAGTTCAATTTAATGTAGCAGTGCCCTACCCCGGGACAGAGCTTTATAGAATCGCCGAAGAGAAAGACTGGATTAAACCAACAATCAACTGGCGTAACATGTATCAACATGAAGCTGTCATGCGCACAGATGAACTGAGCTACGAAGACTTAAATAGGATAAGGCTCATGGCTTATCGCTTAATATACTTTAATGCAAAATGGTGGATGCAAAACATTAGCCATGTAATGAAACATCCGGACGATTTTACACTTGCTACTAGATATGTATTAAAGATAGTACGCAATTACCTTAAAAATAAAATGACGCATGCACATTAAGGGCTTTCTCGAGATCGCTAAGAATTAAAGAAATCATTTTCGAAAGGCGTTTAGTGAGTGTGCGCTCATAAAACCGTAAGAAAAAGCAAGGAGAGTTAACATGGAAACGTTACGTTTCTTGTTGACGTCATCTTTCTTTCCACCTTATCATGTAGGCGGAGACGCTGTGCATGTCAAGTATCTTGCGGAAGAGCTTGTTAAGAGAGGCCATGAAGTTCATGTTCTACACAGCTTGGACGCCTATTACGTAAAAAATAGAGGTCGCCCTGAAAAAAAAGGTGTGCAAGGTGTTTACACATATCCTATAAAGACCATGCTGAGCTTAAGCGCTTACGAAGCCTATATGTTGGGGTTTTCTTCAACCGTGGTTAGAACTTTTGACCGGCTGATTGGTTATATTAGGCCGGATGTTGTGCATCATCATAATATCTCGTTGTTAGGATATGTCTTACTCAAAAAAAGGGGTAATTATGTAAACCTTTATACAGCACATGATTACTGGTTAATATGCCAAAACAATAATTTATTAAAATATGGCTCTAAAATTTGTGATGAAGGATCTTGTTTTTTATGCACTTTATTGCGCCGAAGACCACCTCAGTTATGGAGATATAGCGGAAAATTCAAAGAGATTGTTGAGAACGAAACAGATTGCTTGATTGCTCCTAGCGACTATTTAAGAATGAAAATGCTCGAGAAATACAAGTTGAGAGCTGTGACAATACCGAATTTTGTTCCTGAACCGCCTAGCAATATAGAACTAACAAAAAAATACTCCAGTTTCTTCATTTATGCAGGCGTTTTAGAAATACACAAAGGTGTAATGGTACTTTTAGAGGTGTATAAGGAAATCGCGGATAAAATCGACGAGAAGCTATTCATAGTTGGAGAAGGAAGCATGAAAAGGAAACTCGCCAGATACATTAATAGGCATGGGTTAAATAGCAAAGTATTCCTATTAGGACGAGTAAAACGTAATACGCTTCTAAGCCTGTTAAAAAGTGCTAAAGCACTTATAATACCATCTATGTGGCCAGAAAACTGCCCACTAATAGCCCTAGAAGCAATATCGCTCGGGACACCGGTAATAGCATCCAACAAAGGGGGATTACCAGAAATCGTTAATAAAATAAACAAAAAGTTAGTCTACAATTCAATAACTGAATTAAAGCAGATTCTACTAGATCTCGATAAAGAAAAATACGACAGAGATAAATTAAAGAAAATTTATGCAAAACATTATTCCCCGCAGATTTATCTTGAGAGTTATCTTAAATTAGTTAGATAAAGCTTACATTATGCTATATATAATGTGTGATGTAGTGAAAATAATTACGTTGAGATTTATGATTTTATCGTTAACTACCGCTACTCTCCCTTTTAGTTTTTAGTGACATAATATTTGCAATGGTGCTTGTAATGATGCCATTTTTAAAAGAATCTAGATCGTCGCATTACGTAATGGGAAACATATCCACCATACAGTTATCAATTTACAATCTGGAAGAATAGTTAAAAGGAGATTTATTTCTCAACCTTTAGTACGGCGAAACGTAATGAAGGTTTTACAAGTTATCATCTCTGATGCTTTCTTTGGGGCTGAAAGAGTTGTTTGTAATCTGGCGAAGGGTCTTGACTCCAATGGCGTGTCATGTGTTATCCTAACTACATGGAGCTTAGCAGAAAAATATCTGTCAAAACTCAAAAATAGAAAAAATATAAAGGTGTACGCAGTTGCCTTCAATCCTAAGAAAAATAACATAGTTTCAATATTTCTTTTTCGTATAAAGCAAGCGATACTTTTTAGAAAAATCGTGAAAATAGAGAAGCCTGATGTAATTCATTTGCATCTACCCAACCCTTCATTCATACTTTTGCTTCTTTTATGTAGAGTTCCGAGTGTTATGACAGAGCACGGGGATGTTCGATATGTCCATCTAAATTTGTCTGGCGGCAGTGTTGTAAAACGTTTCGTTAATTTTCTGACAATCCATATTCTGCAATTTCTTGTTGATGAAATAGTTGCCTATCAATATAGTTTATTGGAGAAATGTAAGTTGCTACGAAGACGCTGTCATAAAGTAATTTATAACTGTATAGATCAGGAATGGCTTACTTGGCTAAACTCTGTAAACGAGTTTAAATTAAACAACATGGCTCCACGAACACTTGTATTTCCGGGGAGACTTGTACGGGAAAAAGGTCAATGGTTGTTATTAAAAGTTGCAGATAGACTTCGTGAAGCATATCCTCTAAGGATAGTTTTTGTTGGAGATGGCCCTGACAGATTAAATCTCGAAGCGCTTGCAAAAAATCTAAACATTCAAAATGCTGAGTTCGTGGGCTACGTTGACGATGAAGAAAAATTTGAGGTATTCAAATCATCAGATGTTATAATTGCCAACCTTGATCATCCTGAATTAAGTCAAGTACTACTAGAGGCTGCAGCAATAGGAAAACCAACGATTACGTTCTATGACCGAGAGGTTTACCAAATATTTGGAGAAAGCCTATGGTATATAAGACAAGCATCAG
>Ga0209080_1000650_pt1 | contig 21649 bp, 33 predicted proteins | sample JNZ110809AmetaG_FD_184123 | JGI IMG/M metagenome (GOLD analysis project Ga0209080, IMG submission 184123) | Hot spring microbial communities from Jinze hot spring, China to study Microbial Dark Matter (Phase II) - JNZ 110809A (SPAdes) (version 3) ...
TTTCCTTCAACGATTCCCCGTCCACGTAAAACTATTTGAGCCCCCATGTTTGGCGCCACGTTTAATAGGATATTTTGGCTGAGGAGGGAATTTCGCCTAAAACCTTGGAGGCTGCTTCCGCCACCCTCGCACGGTTCCGCTCATCCGTATAAACCCTTAAAATGTTTATGAAACCTTTCAAAACCTCAAATATTCCAGAGATTTCGCTGAGCCTCCTAATCTCTTTTCCACCGTTCTTCGTTTTGCTAAAAACTGGAATTTCCATAGGCTCCACCAACATGGAATGGTGGTAGGGCACGCTTGGCACAGTTGGCACGTCAATCACTATGGAGTCTGGTTCCACGTTGGCTTTTCTCGCAATTTTATCTCTTATCTGGTTGCGAAACTCCTCGGCGCTAAAAATGTTTGAAACCGTTTTGTCCCGGACATAGAAGGTTTGCTCGTAAGCGCATTTAAGCATTCTACGCCTTTCCAAATCCCTAATGATTTGGCTGGATTTCCTACAGTTTTTAAGCATGGTCCAAACAGTGTAGTCGTCCATAGCCAAATACTCTTCAGGAGTTTTAAAAGCTGACAAGCCCAATTCTGGATCCGCCCTTTCAAGGGCTGTTGCCAACATTATTTGAGCAGCCCTGCCAACACGATGAAAGTATATGCTCTTGAAGGATTCGATTCTAGCAATTATGAAGGATTCAAGGGTTGAAAGCGCCCCAATGTCTACGGCTAAATTGCCCTCCAAAACATCGAACGAGTGGATTAGGCGGAAAACGTCGACGAAACCATATTCGGCGCCGGTGTGGTATGTATCCCTAACAACAAAGTCAAGTTTGTCAACATCTATGGAACTTCGAATTATCTGGTTTAAAAAAGCCTTTGAGCTCCCTAGAAGCGAGCCAGCCGCCAGCTCCGCAATGTACTCCGGCTTGTGTCCAAGCTTGCCAAGAACCTCCTTCAACTCGCTGTTTTTAATTATCCACATTGTCATGTCTTCGTGGGTCTTGCCAAGCTTCTTTGTGAGCAAATGCTCGAAAACGTGGGAAAAAGGCCCATGCCCCACGTCATGGAGCAAACCGGCGATCCGCACCGCCTCTACGTCCTCTTCGCTTACAACTTGGGAGAGGTTGGGGTTCTCCACAGCTTTACCAGCTAAATACATGACGCCCACAGAATGCTCGAATCGAGTGTGGTTCGCCCCGGGATAAACATATTCTGCTCCAGCCAGCTGCCTGAGCCTTCGAAGCCTCTGCACGGGGTAAGAGTCAATGACACTCCTTTCGTTTTCCGTTATGTAAACATACCCATAAACTGGATCTTTTATTTCGCCCCAGTAAATTTTGGGCATGGCCTATTCTCCATTAGCCGATTAGCAATTATTAATACTGGTTTCCCCTTATAATGGTATGCTGCTGAGGAGGTTTAAGTGAAATTGAACAAGCACGGGTTTTTCATGTGCGTCGAAGGACTAGACGGCTGTGGAAAAACAACTCAAACAAAAATCTTAGTGAAAGAGCTCAAGAAAATGGGGTACGAGGCAATCTACACGGCGGAGCCAAGCCATGGAAAAATTGGAAGGTTTATAAAGCGATATTGTTTGCATGGAGGAAAACGGGTTTCAAGCATCGTTGAAGCTTTGCTCTTTGCAGCTGACCGTTACGAGCACGTAGAAAACGAGGTAGTCCCCGCGTTAAAAATGGGGAAAATAGTTGTTTCAGACCGCTACGTCTATTCTAGCCTAGCTTACCAAGGAGCAGCGGGGTTGAGCCTTGACTGGATTAGGAAGATAAACCAGCATGCGCTCACACCCGATTTGGCGATTTACATAGATGTTGAGCCGGAGATTGTTGTTAAGAGGCTTAAACCCAAAAAATCGGTTATGGAAAACCTTGAAACCCAACGGAAAGTGCGGGAAGTCTACATGCACTTTGTTGAAAGCGGAGAACTCGTTAGGGTAAATGGAAACAAACCCATAGAAGAGGTTGCAAAGGAAATCTTATCAATAGTTTTAAGCCGCTTAAAAGAGATTAAAATTCGCGAAACTTAAACCGGGTTTAATGCCCTTCTTTGGAACAGCATGTTCACCCTTGACACAACAAGGTCAACTATCTCTTCTGGAGAGATGTGACGGGGCCCCCTTTCATGGAAAACACGTATGCCCACCGTTTTGGCGTTAAACGTTAGGCGGATCATGTAATAGTCAAATTTTAATGGTTTATTTTTGCCCTCTCTCTGCCTGTAATACCGTACAGCGCAGAAAAAGTCCATCACTTGTAATGGGGCTTTCCCAACTCTCTCTAATGTTTTCTGCGTTTCTTCTTGGTCTAGGTAGTTGAATGTTTCGCCTTCAGCTATGCCAAACTCAAAGATCACAGTACATCCTGGAACAGAAGGGTTGGCCACCGCGTCTAGACTTAGGTTTTCATTGTTAAGCTTGTGAAGCGCTTGTATTATTGCTTGTTGCAGCCTTCTCACCGAAACTGATGTAGTTAATTGTGCAACCATGTGCACGTTGACTGGAAAGTTATCGTAAAATCCAAGCATTCAGCGTTCGCCCTTACCTTTTCAAAGTTTTTTGGCTTTTCTAACCCTTTCCAAGTTCTCTAATAGACCAGAAAGGGTTGAACCGAGTTTCTGCAGTTCCTCAACGTTTGTTTCCCGTTGCATTTTCTCTTGAATTTCTTGGATCTTAGCAAGCAATGTTGCCTCTAAGGTTTCAAGGCTTAAAGCGCTTGTTATTTTCGCCAGTTCTGCGTCTTCCCGGACAACTATAACTTTCTTTTCGCATTTTGCACACCATAAATCGCCGTTCTTAAGCTTAAAAATCGGCGATGCACAAACTGGACATGCAAGCTCCGTCATGGTTGAGCCTTGCCGGAGCAGGTCAGCCATACGCTTGATGTATTGTTCATCGTTAGGCTTAGTTTCACATGTCATTTGCCGAGCCCCTATGTAGAGAGTGTATAAAAGCCTATATAACTTGACTACTTGAATATTTCTGACTTAGTGTGGTGATTCACCATGGTTAAGAAGAAGAAGCTTGAAGAATATGAGGAGCGGATTAAACAGGCCTTAGCTGTTTTGGCTGAAGTTTCCGAAGACACTACAACGCCGCGAAACATTAGAAGAGCCGCAAAAGACTCTATGGACGCTTTACAAACAACGGAGTTCACACCTGCAGTTAGAGCTTCAAACGCCATATCCATATTGGACGAGATTCTCCAAGACCCAAACATGCCGCCGTACACGCGTGTAAAACTTTGGAACGTCATGAGCATCCTTGAAGCCATAAAAGACTAGAAACGCAAACCTTTCGCATGATACAGTACTAAGTGGTGTTTAACTTGAAGGTTTTCCATTACACTGAGGTTAAAGCTGAAGAAGCCCAAGAAGAAGGCGCCTCTAAATTGAAGGTTAGATGGCTTATCACAAAAGAAGTTGGGGCGCCAAACTTCGCCATGAGACTCTTCGAGATGGAGCCTGGAGGACATAGCCCATTACACTCTCATCCCTGGGAGCATGAGGTTTTCATTCTTGAAGGTGAAGGCACTCTTGTTGGTCCCGAGGGTGAAAGAAAATTTAAGCCCGGGGATGTAATTTTTGTTCCTCCAAACGAAAAGCACCAATTTAGGAACGATGGAAAACAAACCGTGAAGTTTCTCTGCCTAGTGCCGTTCCACTAAAACTCCCGTTTCCTTCCATCATTTTCAGATTCGCTAAAAATATATGTCAGTTACTACATCTAGTTTTGGGCTTCAAGAGGAATAGAGCTTGAAGTATGACGTTGTAATTGTCGGAGCAGGTCCAGCCGGAATATTTTCAGCCCTCGAGCTAGTTGGAAAGTCCGACTTACGCATATTAATCCTCGATAAAGGTCCAGACCTTGAACAGCGGAAATGCCCTGCGAGCAGAGGCTTCGGATGTGTGAACTGCGAACCATGCGGGCTTCTATGCGGCTGGGGTGGAGCCGGAGCCTTCAGCGACGGCAAACTAACAATCTCCACAGAGGTTGGAGGCTGGCTTAACCAATATGTTTCGGAGAAAGATCTGTCCGAACTGATAAACTATGTGGATAACATTTACATTCGTTTTGGCGCACCCGACCACGTTTATGGCGGCGATATAGAAAGAGTTGAGGAAATAGAGCGAAAAGCTTCTTTAGCCGGGTTAAAGCTTGTCCATCAAAAAATTAGGCATATGGGAACAGAACGCTGCGCCCAAACATTGCGGAAAATGCGGCAAGAACTTGAAGGAAAAGTCGAAATAAAAATGAAGAAGGACGTTAAAGGGCTTATTGTAAAAAACGGTGTTGTTGAAGGCGTCGAAACAGTCGACGGAGAAAAGTTCTTCGGAAAATACGTTATCGTGGCGCCCGGGAGAGGAGGCGCTGAATGGCTTCAAACAGAAGCCCAAGCCTTAGGATTGAAGACTCTTAACAACCCTGTTGATGTTGGCGTAAGGGTGGAAGTGCTTGCCGCCGTCATGGAAGAATTGACAAACGTCCTATACGAACCAAAATTCATCTATTACTCCAAGTTTTTCGACGACCAAGTTAGGACTTTCTGCGTAGCGCCCTACGGAGAAGTCATAACCGAATCCTATAATGGTGTTTTAACTGTTAATGGGCAGAGCTATGCTGAGCGAAAGACGGAAAACACGAACTTCGCCATCCTCGTAAGAACATCCTTCACAGAACCCTTCAAGGAGCCCATAGCCTATGGCAAGTACTTGGCTAGGCTTTCAAACCTTTTAAGCGGAGGCATACTAGTACAGCGGTTAGGCGACTTAATAGCGGGCAGACGTTCAACCCCTGAAAGGATAGCCAGAAGCCTTGTAACCCCAACTTTGAAAAACGCCACGCCCGGCGACTTAAGCTTCGTCCTACCCTACCGCTACTTAGCAGACATAAGGGAAATGCTTGAAGCCTTGGACAAAATAGCCCCGGGCATTCACTCGCGGGACACCCTGCTCTACGGGGTTGAAGTTAAATTTTATTCTTCAAGGCTTGAGCTAAGCAATTCACTTGAAACAAAGATACGGAATCTCTTTACGATAGGCGACGGCGCCGGAGTTACCAGAGGACTTATTCAAGCATCAGCCTCCGGAGTAATTGTGGCGAGAGAGATCTTAAGGCGGGAGAGGCAGAGGGTAAAGAGAAATGTCAGTAGTTAAGGAGCTCAGTTGCTCCTATTGTGGTGCACCTATCCAATTTAAACCCGGAGAAATCATCGCCACATGTAGGTACTGCGGCTACACAGTGGTTATTGAAACCGGGAAAGCTTTCACCTTTGAGCATTCCATGTTCCTCAACAAGTATAACCCAGAAAGCATCGAGGAGCCAGCCAAAAACTGGATGCGCTCCGGCTTTCTCAAACCTCCAGACTTGGCGAAAAAGGCTAACTTTGTAGAAAAAACATTGTTATACTTGCCCTTTTGGGTCGTGTCTGCCGAGGCGGAAAGCACTTATAAGGGCGTTTTTGAACGTTTAAGTCCGCCAATAGTTAAGGAAGGCAAAATCTCTAAAAAGTACAGTTGGCTCGTTCTTGCAAGGAAAGCCTCAGAATTTCCAACAAAAGAGTACGACGTGCCGTTGGAGGGCAAAGTGCCCTACGACTTCAGAAAAATTGAAGGGTTTGCAAAGGTTCTAAACAGCGAAATTGACAGGGACGAAGCCATAGAAATCGCCAAACAACAAATAAGTGAACACCACCTTTACTTGGCTCAGCAAGACGTCGACAGAGTCATAGAAATGAGGAATGAAATAAAAGTAAACCAAACTGTTTACCTACACGCCCCAGTCTGGTTTATCAAATACGAGTATAAGGGCAAAGTCTACACGTTATGGCTGGACGGAGCCACGGGCACGGTTATTAAGGGCGAAATCCCCCAAACAAAAATTGGACTATTCTAGACGCGCGGGCTGTGAAGTTAGATGAGTGATGAGAAGATAATTGGGCGGGGAACATGGTACGACAAAATGGCGGCGAAAATCATTGAAAGAGAGCGGAAGCTAGGCAGAAGCTTAGACATGATTCGAACCGAAATGGGCTTAGGGGCTTCAGGGTTCCCGCACATTGGAAGTCTAGGCGATGCTGCCCGCTCCTATGCGGTGACCTTAGCCCTCAGAGAGCAGGGCTACCGCTCAGAGCTTATTGCCTTCTGCGACGACAAGGATGGCTTGCGTAAAGTGCCAGCTGGACTGCCAAAAACTTTAGAAAAATACTTGGGCTTCCCAGTTACAGATATTCCAGACCCGTTTAAATGCCATGACAGTTATGGCAGACACATGAGTTCGCTGTTGCTTGAAGCTCTCGACAAGTGTGGCATAGAATACCGTTACATGTCCGCCAAAGAAGCCTACGCAAGTGGACTGCTCAACAACGAAATCCACACAATACTCTTAAACGCAAAAAAAGTCGGCGAAATCGTGAAGGAAGAGGTTGGACAAGAAAGGTACATGGAGGTTCTGCCATACTTCCCAGTCTGCGAAAACTGCGGAAGAATCTACACAACTAAAGCCCTAGAATATTTGCCCAAAGAAAACAAGGTGCTCTATGTCTGCGAAGGAATGGAAATCAAGGGGCGATGGATTGAAGGCTGCGGACACAAAGGCGAAGTCGACGTCACAAAAGGGATGGGCAAGCTCAGTTGGAAGGGCGAATTCGCAGCCAGATGGCGAGCCCTAGACATAAGGTTTGAGGCTTACGGCAAAGACATAGCAGACTCTGTTCGCGTAAACGACAGAATAAGCCGCGAAGTATTAGGCTATGAGCCCCCAGCTCATGCCAGATACGAAATGTTCCTTGATAAAAGCGGAAGAAAAATCTCGAAATCCACAGGCAACGTTTTCACGCCACAAGTCTGGTTTAGGTACGGCTCGCCCCAGTCGCTCATGCTTTTGATGTTGAAAAGGTTTGTTGGAACCCGAACCCTAGATGTAACGGACATACCTGCCTATATGAACGAGCTAGACTATTTGGAAGACGTGTACTTTGGAAAGAAAACAATCCCAGATAAGAAAGAGCTCGCCAAACTAAAAGGCTTGTACGAATACTGCTGGGTTTTAAAACCGCCGAAACAGCCAAGCATCCACGTCCCATACAACATGCTAACCTACCTAGCGAAAATCGCCCCAAAAGGCAGAGAGATAGAATTCATAACAGAAAAACTCCAAAGCTACGGCTACCTGCCAAAAGCACAACAGCCAGACGAAAACCTCAAAAAACGAATAGAATACGCCCTAAACTGGACCAAAGACTTCGAAGAAATCCGAGAAACAACCATAACCCTAAAACCAGAAGAAAAAACCGCCATAAAAGACCTCATAGAAACCCTAAGAGTCGAAGAGGAACCAGAAAAAATCCAAAACGCCATATTCAACACCGCCAAAAAACATGACATCCCACCACCAGAATTCTTCAAAACCCTATACACAATACTAATAGGCGCACCTCAAGGCCCAAGGCTAGGCCCATACATAGTCGCCATGGGCAAACAAAACGTGATAAACGCCCTACAACGAACCATAAACCAGACCTAAAAACCTTTTAACGCACTTTCATCAAACATAAACATGGGCCCGTAGTCTAGCATGGATAGAAAAAATCCTATCCGAACTTATATCTCTGGTATCGCGCGTTTTTAGATACACTTTCATTTTGCTGTTAGGTTTGAGTCAGTTTGCTTTCGAGGTCTGAATATGTTATTGTTTTTATGAGTTTGCTTGCTGTTTTCTTTAGTTTTTCGTCTTCTGTTACTAGGGTGGCTTCCGCGTTTCTAGCTGTTGCTATGTATGAGGCGTCGTAGAAGGTTATCCCTTCTTTGTAGGCTATTTGGAGTGTGTTGGAAAAGTCTAGTTTTGTGAATTTTATTGTTTTTATCACGCCTCTTGTGGCTAAGTCTTTTATTGTGGTGGCGGTGTCTATGGCGTCCTCTATGGATATTGATTTCAATAATGTTGAAAGCTTCCAGAGGCTGTTACATGCTTCATATAGCGCTAGGTCAGTGGTGACCAAATCTTCACGGGAAGCCTCAAATAATAGCTGTTTGCCACGTCTAACGACCAGTGGCAATAGTGCTGAGGCGTCAAGTAAATACTTCAATGTGCTTCCCTATCTTCGCGTACAAGCTTGGCAACCAATTTCGGATCTATTCTGCGGCCCAATCGCTCCTTTAACCTATCCAACCTTTCCCCGAGATCCCTCAATTCCAATTCTACAAGATATTTTTCAAGCAATTTTCTCACAGTCTCGCTCACGTTAACATTGTATTTTTCCAACTTTTCCTTAATTTCCCTCGCAACCCTAATGGTTATGACGCTCATGTTCACCGTATTACAATTTGTAATACAACTTTATAAAGCTTAACCTTTCATTCAAGACCTCACTCAAACAGCGTTCCCCTCACAGCTTTCTTATTTTTCCTGGTTCTGGCTGGTATATTTGACCTTGTTGCGTTAAGCGCCATATGGCTGTTTCAACAGCCGCCTTTTCCAAGCCTTCTTCTTCGTAGGCTTGTTTGACTATTTCTTCTATTGGGATTGTTTTGTTTGGAAGATTTTCCATAAGCCATTTCATGGCTTGGCTTAAGCCTTTCGTCTGTATTTTTTGTGGTTTCCAAAGCTCTTTCTTGGGCATAGCCTCCGCCTGCGCCTGAAGCGTTTGAGTGCTTACAGTGGCTTGCTCTATTTGGGGCTGGTAATCCATTAGAGTTACAGTTGGCGTAGCTTTCTCTTTAAGCAGTTCTGGCAGTTTCCTGTTTAGTTGGCTTATTATACGCTTCATTTTTCTGGCCCTTGTAATGCTTGACCAGTAAAAGGCCTCGTCAACCGTGTCTTCAGCTATTAGGATTGTGACTTTTCCCGCTACACGTCTTCCTGTTCTGCCTCTGCGTTGTATGTAGCGTATCTCGCTTGGAACAGGCTCATAAAAAACTACGTGGTCCACCTCCGGTATATCTAAGCCTTCTTCAGCTATGCTTGTAGCCACCAAAACGTTTGTTTCTCCGCTTCTAAGCTTTTCAAGCACTTCACGCTGCTGCTCTTGGCTCATTCCTGGGTCGCCTTCTCTTTCGCCTTGACCAACGAAACGTTCAACCTTAAGCTTTGAATTGTTGTTTAGGGCTTTTATTAGGGCGTTAACGGTATCGCGGTACTGCGTGAAAACTATTAGCCTCGAGTCGGGTTTGGCTTGGAGCTGAGCCTCCAAAACTTTGACGAGCTCATTTACCTTTGGGTTTTGTGCTACCATGCAGCTTCTAAGCGCTTTTCTAGCTTCAATAAAGAGTGGATCGTTTAGGATTGATTTATGGCCTCTGCTTCCTTCCATGGCCATGCGTTTTAGGCTTTTCTCAATGAAGGCTTCAAGGGTTTCTGGGCCTTGTGATTCTATTAGCTCTATCATGTGGGCTATGCTTAGGGCTGCTGTGGCCTCCACTTTAAGCTGGTATAGGTATCCGCCCTCGCCTCCTCCAAGCCTACGCTGCAATTCTTCGTTAAGCTCCACGAGGTCCCGCCTAGTAATGAAGGCTGGCTGCTTGTCTGTTAAAACGCCTAAGGCTTGTAGCCCCTTAACGCGTTCGACAAGCATCTGCCTAAGCCTATCTCTAACAGCCAAATACTCCTCTGGAGGCTTTACACGACGCCATTCAACCTCTATGGGCTGGATGTAGGGCTTAACGTCCTTATCCTCGTCTGTGCGGTGTTCTATGGCTGTTATGCCCAAATTCCTGCAGACTTCAGCTATTTTTTCTTCGCTTCCTCCTGGAGAGGCTGTCAAACCTAGAACTAGGGGTTTGCGGCGCTGCCTAAAGTAGTAGGTGGCTATGCCCACGTAGGCGTAGTTCCCCCTAGCCCTATGAGCCTCATCAAAAATTATAAGCGAAACATTATCCAGCCTTAAAAGCCCACTTTTCAAGTCGTTCCAAACACACTGCGGAGTTGCAAAAACAACCTTAGCCCTATTATATAGAGCGGTTCTATGGTTTGGCGGATAACGCCCAGTAACAAGGGCTAGTTCGGCTTCGTCAAACCATGTTTTGTCGAGAAAGGTTTGGTAGTGCTGCTGGACAAGAGGCCGTGTGGGCGCTAAAAAGAATATTTGGCCCTCTTCAGCCTTTTCTATCGCCAGTAGTAGGGCTATGACTGTTTTTCCGAGGGCTGTCGGTAAAACAACAAGCGTGTTACATTGGCGGGCTCTTTCCAGAATCCTGTTCTGGTAAAGCCTATCTTCTATGGCTTTTTCCTTTAATAGCGGGTGCCAGACATAGCGTTTCTCAGCCAGCATCGCCTATAACTCCGCTGCTAGGCTTTCAATGGCCTTTTTGGCCTTCTCCCACTCCTCCCTAGACCTGAAAACAAACTTTTGACGCCTCTTCCATGAGTCTCCACGCTTAAACCATAAGTATAGAGCTATGTGTTTTCTTCCAAAAGCTTCAAACAGGCCTGCGGCAGCCCACCACCTTCCGCCCTTAAACAGGGTTTGAAAACGCAAAACTTTCACTTTTTCGGAAACTGGAAGCCTTTCTTCCTCAGGTTTTTCAGTCAACAAAGCCCACATTAAAGTTTAAGGCGTATCAGATTTAAGATTAACGCACTTTTTGGGCTTTTATTTCACTTTAACTCAACTCTCTCCACTGTTTGAAAGGGTCGATTCGCCGTTGCTTTTTTATACGCTTTTCCATGAACCGCATAATTTGCGGTTGGAGGCTGAACGCCAATGCTCTCTAAAGCTTTAAATTTAGAGCTTGAGGACTTGTCGGTTCTCCAGCGCAAGCTTCTATTAGAGCTTGTGCATAGAAAGCACCCGCATTATTGGAGCAAAATTACAGGCCATGAGTATAGCTGGCAAAGCCGGAAAGAAGCCCTAGAAGAGTTCCTGCAAAACCACCAAACCGAGTTGGTTGAAGAGTTTGCTAAATCCGGCTTGCATGGTAACGGCTGGAAAACAACAAGGAAGGGTGGAATACATGTCTAGGGCTGAGCATTGCAGGAATCCATGGAACGGTAAATGCAGAAACACGGACATCGAAGTTTTCATACTCTATAAGGGTGATAGGTTGCCCATTTGCAGGCGTTGCTGGAGCAAAATAGCAGACACCGACATTGAGTGGGGCGAATCCTCACGCTCTAGGGAGGATAAGTCATGGAGTTAGAGCAGATTCCAGGCGTGGGCAAATCCATAGCCAAAAGGCTTAGGGATGCAGGCTTCCCAAACGTTGAAACCTTGGCTGTCACCCCCGCAAGGGAGGTTAAGGAGAAGGCTGGCTATGAGAAGCTTGAGGCTGCCCAACGGATAGTGGAAGCTGCAAGGGAGCTTTTAGGCTGCAGGTTCATAACAGCCTATGAACATTGGGAAATGACCAAAAAACGCCTGAGATGCACGACTGGAAGCAAGGCTCTAGACAATCTTTTGGGCGGCGGCATAGAAACCCAGGCCATAACAGAGCTCGTGGGACAGTATGGTTCTGGAAAAACACAGCTCTGCCTGATGCTCTGCGTTACAGCCCAGCTTAAACCTGAACAGGGAGGCCTAGGCGGAAACGTACTTTACTTTGACACTGAGGGGACGTTCAGCTCCAACCGCGTCTACCAAATAGCAGCGGAAAACGGCTTGGATCCAGGCCAAACACTCCACAACATAATACTCTCAAGAGTTTACACATCAGACCATCAAATGTTCCTACTGGACAATGCCTTCGAAAAATGCGCAGAAGAAAACGTAAAACTAGTGGTTGTGGACTCAGTCATATCCCATTTTAGAGGCGAATACCTAGGAAGAGAAACACTAGCCGACCGACAACAGAAGCTAAACCTGTATATGCATAAGTTGCTGCGCCTAGCTGAAATCCTAAACCTAGCCGTAGTTGTCACAAACCAAGCGCAGTCGGATCCAACACCACAATGGGGAAACCGCCAAGTCGAAGATAGACCAGCAGGAGGCAACATACTGGCCCACGCATCCACAACGAGGGTTTGGCTGAGGCGGGCTAAGGGCGAAGGGAAACGCATTGCAAGGGTCTTCGACTCTCCATGCCTGCCAGAGGGCGAATGCGTTTTCCGCATAACAGCAAAGGGCATAGAAGACGCGCCAGAAGAAAAGATTGAGGAAGCGGAAAAGGAGGAGTAGGCGGATCTTTAGAGGTGAAGGTTTGGTTAGGATTCAGCGAAGGCTTTCAAGGAAACGGTATCTCGGCGGCAAATACGCCTACGAGTATGAACGCCTATCACTGGATATACCCAGAAAATTCCACAAAAAATTGAAGCCCTTCATAGGGCAGGATTTAGACATTGAAATAAGCGTTAAAGGCGGTTGCCTAGTCATAGCTTTAACCCCTAGAAAACGTTTCTGCACGCCGAACACAACCCGAGAAAAACTATCACCGGAAAGGCTTATTGGAGCTGAATTTTTACATGAAAATGCAAATCCGACTTAAATATGGGCTGGCCGAAAAATTTGCGCTTATAGGCGTTTCTGCAGGCAGAAACGTTTTACCCGCAGCTTCAGCATACAAAAACCTGTTCATTAATTTAATTAGCGGCTTCCATGGATCTTGTTTTGGCATGCCACGGCGGTGAAGGGAAATGGCGGTGGAGAACCAAGCTTTAGAAATACAGGCTTCTTTGAAAGGAAAGGTGAAAGACAGATTCCTCAAGATTAAAAGGTTCAAGGGACTGGCGGACGAAGAGGTTCTTAGGCTTATGATCAACGAATATTTTGAGAAAAAATTGGCTGACAATAAGACTGGAGAGAAGACGGAATGTTAACCCTTTTTTGATGATTTTAGACTTTTCCTTATCTCCTCTTCATGTTCTCTCCAATAATCGTTTATTAATGCGCGGATAACCTCGGTGTAGTTTTTGAGCCCCAGATGCTCCTTTATTTTTAGGAAGCGTTCTGCTATTTCGCCCTCAGCCCTCAAATAAACCTTTAAAACTTCTCCTTCCTTTGAGCCCTTAGCCATTTAAGACTCCTCCTTTTTGTCGCAAAATGTGTACATTTGACACACGCCCTTCAAGGTATAGCCACCCCATATTTAAGGCTTCTTAGCGTTATGCTCATTTCGCCTTCTCCATCCTAATCCAGTTTTTTACGGCTTCGCGGATAAGCGTTGAGAGGCTGCGTCCAGTTTCGCTGTTCTTCTTTTTTAGGAACTTGAGGTCTTCTGGGTCTAGGAACACTGTTACTCCCCTTTTTCTCGCCATGCAATCACCTTCAATAATGTATTTGAAGCTATTTGTTTATAAGTTTTTCCACTTTTTGCAACTATCAAAAGTTTTATATTGCAAAAAGCCACAAAAAACTATATTGTGTGGATAAATATGTCTGAAGGCAAAAACATCCTGGACATCCGCGTTAAGCTGAAAGGCGAAGTTAGAACCCGCTTCCTCAGGATAAAAAGCGCTAAGGGCCTGACAAACAACACAGAGGTTCTACGGCTCATCATCAACGAGTACTTCGAAAAGCACCTCGCAAGGGAGGCCCGATAACATGGGCGGAAGCCTACCAAGAAGAATCACAGATTCTGGCCTTCTAGACTTGCCCCAAAAATTTGTTGAATACATGAAAGATAAAGGCAAGCAATGTCTGGAGCCGGAAGAACTTGTTAAAGAGTTGAAGGATTGGCAGAAATCGTCCCTAAACGCTGTTTGTGGTGAAGACCGCGAGTTTATCCGCGAAGAGCTGGCCTGGCTTGCAGAATGGATCCGCAGCCGATATCCCAAACTCAACTTTAGCGACATTCGACGCTTCCTGACCGAAATGGTTTCCGTTAGCGTTTAGGAGGAAGGAGTTTTGACTCGTAAAGCGAAGGTTTCAGCCTCCATTGAGCAGGAAGATCTTGAGAGGATTGAGGATTTAAGCCGTGAAACAGGCAAGTCGATAAGCTCCTTGGTTTGCTTGGCTGTCAAGGAATTTTTGGAAAAGAGGCTTGAAGGAGGGAAGGGTGTTGAGTGAAGTTGTTAGTCAAATAAGTGAGTGCGAGTTCGAAGAGTTTAGGGATCCTCTTCTAAAGCTTAAAGGTGTAACGCCCGAGTTTGCTGCTCTGCTTAAGGAGGCGGGCTATTATACTTTAGAGTCTATTGCTGCTGAGGTGCCCCACTTCCTCTTCCAAAGAATCGGCGAGAAAATGGGTTTTACCCTCGAAAAGGCTGAAGCCCTCATAAGGGAGGCGCGAAGCAAACTTGACATCCGCATAATGTCGGCTAAAGAGCTTTACGAGGAAGAGCTTAGGCGCAAAACAATTCCAACGGGCGCAAGGGCTCTTGACGAGATTTTGGGCGGCGGTATAAGAACTCAGGAGATTACTGAGGTTTGTGGAAGCTACGCCTGCGGCAAAACAGAGCTTGTCTACACAACAGCCGTTTTAGCCCCCAAAGCCTTAGGCGGAGACGTTCTAATCTTGGACACGGAGGCCACCCTAAGCGTAACCCGAATACGCCAAATCGCAAAGTCGAGAGAGCTTGACCCTGACGAGGCAATAAGCCCCATCCACCTGCGAAGGGTTCCCTCATCCTCAGACCTTATAGCAACCCTAGAAACAGCCCACAAGTTCATCAAAGAAAGGAGCATCCGTTACCTGGCCATTGACAGTTTTGTATCCCCTTTCAGAAGGGAGTATCCTGGACGCGAGCTATTATGCCCAAGGCAGCAGAAGCTGAACTACGCCATCGGCCTGCTAATAAAACTGGCAAGGGCTTACAACATGGCCGTCCTCGTAACAAACCAAGTTCAAGCAACACCCGTAGCTCAGTACACAACTACTAGACCCGAGTTTTTGAGGCCGCCTATAGGCGGCTACGTCATGGCATATGGAGCAAACAACCGCATATACCTACAAGAAACCGACAAGCCAAACGTCAGCATAGCCACGCTAATAGATTCCAGTTATCTGCCCAGACAGTCTCGGACGATCAGGATAACGGAGAGGGGCATAGAAGACATCGGCTAGCCTTCAACATACTGAACCGGGTTCAGTATGTTGAGTTGACATTTCGGGATGGTGAAAATGGCGGAAATTGAGCTTATCTCTATTGAGCAGTTGAAGCCCCTGCCAATGCACTTCACGGTTATCGGCAGGGAAGAAGAGGACATGCTACGAGAAGATATGAAAACCAAGGACTTGAACAGCATAGACCCCCTGCTTGTCAGAAGGATGACCCCTGAAGAGATTGAAGAAGCCAAAGGGAAATACCCATTTGCCAAATACGAAATCATTGACGGACACACAAGGTGGGAAATCGCTAAGCTTCTCAAATGGACTGAAATGCGGGCCATAATAATAGAGTGTACCCGCGACGAAGCCTACATCATAAATTACAAGCGTAACAAGGAGAGGGGCTTTGTCGACCCGATGCTTGAAGCCATATGTTTTAACTATTTCTACCAGAAAGGGTTCACTGGCACTCAATTGGCTGAAATGTTTAGGGTAAGCGAGCGGCGTGTGTGGCAAATACTCAAGCGCATTAAAGTGGAGAAGGAAGCAAGAAAGAAAATCCTCCAAAAAGCCTTCACGGGACAGCCTTTAACTGGAAAACACATCGAGGTCATAGCTTCCCTGCCAGAAGAAAAACAGCCAAAACTTGTTGAGATGATAGTTGAAAAGGGGCTAAGCGCCAAAGAAGCGAGAAAAGTCGCCAAAGCCCTCATCACAAAGCCTGAAGAAGCCGAGAGAATCCTTGAACTCCCAAAGCAGAAGCTTGTTGAAGAAGCTGAAAAAATTGTAACATCTCCTATAAAGCCGAAACCGCCAGAAGCAGCAGCCTACGAAAGGATCATGGGGTTAAAAGAGCATTATCCAATGATTTTAATCGACTACATATACACTAGATACAAAGGCAAATACTTGAAAGACGTCATTAAAGCCTCAATATTCGTCGTCTTCTGGGAAAAGCTAACGGAAAAAGAGAGGGAGGAAGTAGCCCAGAAGGCCATTAAATTGGCCGGAGAAAGAGGTTTTGAAGAGCCAGTCATTGGCTGACAGGCTTTTCCAAATTTTCATCGCTAGAACCGACGTTTTCGGCGTGGAAGATGAAACTGGAGCTTGGCGCACAGAAAGGGGAAAACTCACGGAAGGAGCTGTTGAAAAGCACCTAAAAGGCGAATTCACTTTAGGAGTCTATCCATTCAACCAGAAAGGCTACATAAAATGGGTTCTAGCAGACCTAGACTTCAAAGGCGGACAAGCAGTCTATGAATACATGTGCAAAAAATTCTCTCAAGAATCCACACTAATGGTTGATACAGGCGGAAAAGGAACCCACATCTTCGTCATTCTCCAGCCCACACCCCTATGGCAAATAGCAAACCAAATAGGCCAAATGGAAAAGGAACTGAAAATACGCCTCTTCCCAAAACAGCGAGAATGGAGAACCGACACAATAGGCAATTTTGTCCGCCTACCACTAGGAAAACACCAAAAAACAGGAAATTGGAGCCAAATTGTTAAAGGCGACATATGGACGGTTAAGCCCTACATTACCTGTGTTCACCGCGTTTACGACCAGTTTGGAGATGGAAACTGCCTAGCCATTGACGGCACAGTTGGCTACTGCCAAGAAAACCTCTGTCCACACATTTTGAAGAGGAGCCAACGCTATGGACGTTAACCCGAGGCTTTTAGCCCTCGCCGATAAACTTGAGCGGACGGCTTTAGACCTGGAAGCCTACTCAGCCCTCATCGAGAAATACAACCGAAAAATCAAGGAGAAGCAAAAATCTTGAGCGCGCTCGACACGGCTGATGTCCGCAAAAAAGTTAACGAAGCCCTCGCAAAGCTGGAAGAATTAAAACATTCAATCGACGTTTTGCAGAGTCAAATCCGCAGCGACTTTGAGCGTAAAATGGAGCTTCTCCGCTTCAGCCAAGTGCGCCGAGAATTTTTAGAACCTTTCTTTGAAGAGCCCTACGTTATTATTCCTAAAAGGGCTAATGAATGGTATGTTATCGCCCCAAAATGGCTTAATTTCAGCATAGGCTGGCTTGAACGCTCAACAAAAAGCTACAACATCTTCGTCGTAAACCGCTATGTTAAATGGTTCATGGAAATCCCGCCAAGCCTAGAAGAAAAGTTCAAATTCGCTAAGCCCCTGCCCTTCAAAGTTTACGATGGCATGCTGCTGACTGGCAAGGAACTCCAAGAAGAAGCCCTACGCCGATACAAACATTTTATTACGAGGCGTGAAGGCGAAGACAGGCTCCGCATAAAGAAGGGCTACGAGTTCAAGCTCATCGCCCAGATGATTGAGGATGGCACTTTACCCTTCATGCCTATTCCAGTAAAAGAAGAAGACCTTAGGCCCTATGATGGAATCAAACTGCGAAGCTACCAGGAATATGCCTGGAACGAGTTTCTCAACAAGGGGGCTATTGGAGTTTTCTGGGCTTTCGGAAGCGGAAAAAGCCTCTTTGGAGTTTATGCCCTCGCAAGGGTTAAAGGCAGAAAACTCGTTGTCGTGCCAACTTTAACACTTAAGGAGCAGTGGCTTGAACGCATAAACAAATATATCCCACAATACCGCCACGAAATAGAAGTTATAACCTACCACGCATATAACAAGGTCAAAAACAACGAATACAGCCTAATCATTTTTGACGAGTGTCAACATCTTCCAGCCAACACGTTTGTCCGCTTAGCCACTTTGAAAACCAAATATCGCATGGGCTTCAGCGGTTCGCCCTACCGAGAAGATGGACGTGAAAACTACATTATTGCTTTGACGGGCTTCCCAATAGGCATGAGCTGGGAAGAACTGATAAGGCTTCAGGTTGTGCGAGAACCAACTTTCAGGGTTTACATTTTAAGCGATAACCGTGAGAAAATGCGTAAGCTTGGCGAGTTGCTGCAGATACCAGTTAAAACATTGATTTTTTGTGATTGGCTTGATTTGGGCGAGAAGATAGCTAAAACCTTCAACATACCGTTTGTTTACGGAGAAACAAAGGACAGGCTTGAAGTTATCAGGGAAAGCCAGGCTTGTGTTGTCAGTCGTGTTGGCGATGAGGGCTTAAGTTTGCCAGACGTTGAACGCGTTGTTGAAGTGGCTTATCTTTATGGGAGCAGGATGCAGGAAAGCCAAAGGTTTGGTCGTTTAATGCATTCAGCCAAAGAGGAGCCGGAGCACATAATCCTCATGACCGAGGGGGAGTTTGAAAAATATCAGAAGAGGCTTTACGCCATAACCGAGAGGGGTTTCAGAATCGAGTTTGTGAGATGATTTTTTGACCGTCGATTATAGGCTGTTATCTACTACTTCTACCGCCCTTGGAAGGGTGAGGGGCTTTACTATAACGCTTCTCTACATGCTTTATGATGGTGGTGGACGCTGCTGCGACTTGGCTGAAAGGGCTGGAAAAAGCTGGAATTATGTCTCTAGATATTTAAGAAACCTTCAAAAATATGGTTTGGCCGCTAAAAATGACGCTTTTTGGTTTTTAACCCCAAAAGGTGTCGAGTTTGTCAAGTATCTGAATGTATGGTATAATAATATAATAGAAACACGAAAGAAACAAGAAAGAAACGAGAAACAAACGAGAAAGAAACAAGAAACTTTAGCCCCAAAAGCCTATAAGCAGACTCCCATCAGCCTGTGGCTTCAAAATTCAGGCTTAGACAGTGTTGAGAAGGAAGTAGTAGAAGCATTATTAAACCATTACAATAGGACAGGCTCAAAATTCATTCTGGTTAAAGACCAGTTTGAGCTTTCTGAAAGGCTTAAGGCCAATCCAGCCGAAGTTCTCGAAGCCCTAAAAAACCTCAGGCAGGACAACATAATCTACCTATACCGCTCGGACATACAGGGCTACTGGAAAATAGGACTGAAAAAGGCCTTCCTAAAAATACTAGAAAACCAAACATGACAAGCACCCACCGAATAACGATTTTTCCCTTGGAACATGACATGCTACTAATCAGCACCGAACTTCTCCGCAGCAAACTATCCCCACAACAGCTTGAAGAATTATGTTTAGCTATAGGCATATGCCTCGAATGTGGAGGCTCCCTCCATGGCGTGGATGGAGAAATTGTATGTGTGAAATGCGGCAGAGTCTGGAGCGTTGAAAACGCCGTTGAGGTTGTTCCATTCCCAGAGGGCGAAAATGAAAGAAACAGCCATTATGAGGGTCATTGGCAGCCCGGCAGCAGCCTATGCTTCCTAAAAGGCTTAGGCGATCCAGCCCTAGAAAACAACGGAGGTAGTAGGGGTTTAATGCGTGTTCTAGCCCTGGCTCCAGCCCAAGGCGAAGACCTAGGCCTAAGAGCCCGCAGAATCAAAGTTATGGTGCAGGCTGAGGATCCACCACAGCTTAGGCGCATTCTTTCTAGGGTTTCGCAGGTTTTGGACAGGCTTGGTTTCCGCGGAAATCATGAAATCGCCTCTTACACGGGAAACCTGGCCAGAAAGGTTGTTGCCTTCGCCCTAGTTGCCCGCTTAAAAGTTCCTACAAGATGGGCGGACGCCATAGTGAAGCACGCCCTCAACAAGCTGGGGTTGGATATGGACTTAAAAAGCCATGTTTTAAGCTATAAAGACGAGGATCTGCAGTTTGTGGAATGGTTTCAAGAAACCACTCAAAAATTTAAGCTTAAAGAAGCCTCCAGCATGCATTAAAATAGGGCTAAAACCACTACGATTTTGGCTTTAAGCAATAAAATTTATATGGCTAAAAACCACAAAATGTTGCATTAAGTGGCGCGATGAACACTAAGAAAACAAACACGATCCAACCCATACTGGAGAAAGAGCTTAACAGACTAAAAACGAAGCTTGGGCTCAATTTGGATCTTAAAATTGTCTGGATACCCGACAAAACAGCCAGCCTATCCGGCGAGGTCAAAGACGGCTCCATATACATTTACGAGACAGACTGGGAAAAAGCCGTTCAAACCCTCAAACACGAACTAATAGATTATCTGATAACATCCAGGATAGTGAAGCCGCTCGTCAACCTCCTAAACATTTTAATAAAAGCCAGGGAAGCCGAAATCTACATGGAAAAGGAGAGGCTTGTTGAAATCTTCTCCAAAATTATTTAATTTAATCCATAAATTGGTCTAAACCGTCGCCCTCTCCAAATTAAACTTTGAAGAAGGCGTAACAGTGCCCATTAGGCTTGAAGATTTAATGTTTAGGGCACTTTCACCTCTATGGGCCACGAGTTTTTGTGTCTTCAACTATTCTGCATGGGACCGAGAGGACAAGGGCCCAGCCGCATAAGTTTTCGGCGACTCTGACTTCATCACCCTCCCTTTTAGATTTCCGAAAAGCAGCCCTCAACAAGCTGCAGCTCAATATAGGTTCTCAGAATCAAGGTTAAGCCTTATCCATCGGGGTAAGCCAAGGCTCAGCTAACGTCCGGTATGTTTCCCTCCAACCTTCCCGGCTTTTGCTAACGTAGACTATTTGTTGTTCTGGGACTTTGTGGCCCATCCAAAACTCTATGTAAAGCGGGTCAACCTTATGATCACTTAGAATGGTGCGAAAAGCCGCCCTTAGCGAATGAGGGCTATACGGGTTTCGTCCTTTGAATTTTCCGCCGAACTTTCGGCCTATTTTTGCGAAGTAGCCGTCCACAGCCCTAGCAGATACGGTAAAGATGGGCGTGTTTCCTTCTAAGTTTTTACCCTCCAGATGCTGTTTTAGAAGCGATAAGCTCCAGCCTCCAAGAAATGTCAGAAAAGGTATGTTTGTTTTCTTCCTTGAAAGGTCTAGGCAGAGGGGCGATACACCTTTCTCAAATTCGGTTTGGATGTCACTGTATTTTAGGCTCAGCAAGTCTGATATGCTTAGGCCGCTTTGGACAATGCAGGCTGCAATGCAACGGTATTGAATGTTATCCATTAGCGATGTGAATTTGCCTATCTCCTCAATGGTCCAAGGGTGCTTCTTGTGGAGGGCTTTTGCTGGAGGTCGACTCACATAACGCATGCTCAATGGAATATCATAGTATTTGGCTAACGACTGAACGGCCCCAATATACGTGTTTATGGATTTGGGGGCAAAGCCTTCACCCTGCAAATAGCCTATGAAGGCGTTTAGGGTTTTGCGGGCCACACGGGTTTTCTCCAATCTAGGCTTATGCAGGTCTTCCTCAACAAGCCTTAGAAAACCAGCCACATTGAGTCCTTGGCTGGCTAAGAACTCTTGGAATTTGGTTAAGGCTCTAGTGTATATGTGGCGGGTTCCAGGTTTGAGGGCTGAGAGGAATTCGTCGACTTCTGGCGATGTCATTCAGATGAAAAATTTAATGGAATCTTATCAGACAAACCCTCATATTAGGGGCGCTTTCAAGGCTTTTTGAAAAATTTTATTGAGTTGGGCGTTTTGGATGTTCTGTTAAGAGGTGTTAACAGAACAATATTCTCCATGAAGAAAACCATGGAGCCACCCATTTCTTAACAGGATTCGTTATTAAACAATTAACTTTGCACGGGCAGAGAGAGTTAGAATATACATCTTAATTTATGCTTCAAGGGGCGAGGAGGGGGCTTCAAAGTTAATTAGTTAATATTTTTCCTTTGGAGGGTTTGCCTCGTTGCCTAGGCCTCGGAAGTATGCTGATATGATTGTCAAGTCTTTCTGTGTTGAAAGGGCGGTTTATGAGGGTTTGAAGACCCTTTTGGCTGGTCAAGGTAAATCCATAAGCGAGGAAGTAAACGA
>Ga0209080_1000652_pt1 | contig 21610 bp, 23 predicted proteins | sample JNZ110809AmetaG_FD_184123 | JGI IMG/M metagenome (GOLD analysis project Ga0209080, IMG submission 184123) | Hot spring microbial communities from Jinze hot spring, China to study Microbial Dark Matter (Phase II) - JNZ 110809A (SPAdes) (version 3) ...
TAATCATAGCTGTGATAATAAGTGTAATACTTGGAGTCGCATTGATTTCGTTACTACTGTAACCTTTTTTTTTAAAAAAACATTATGCTTATCAGAGTAAGACTGTAATCTCTATTTCATCGCCATCTTTTAGGCCTAGTGTTTCGCGTAGGTTTACCGGAGCTATTATTTCAAGTATGTCTTTAGGGTAGGATGGGACACGTGGGATTACAACCGCACCTTTGATTCTACCTGATACTGTTGCTTTAAAGCATTTTCCAGGATAAAATCCTTCTTTAGGCACTATTTCTATCCCCCTATGATTTTCTAGAATTTCCACCGTGACTCTATGTTCCGGCAATAGTCTAATGTTAAGTGTTCCGGGATACGGCTTGAAGCCGAGTTTTTCTACGAATTGCTTCATAGCCCAGGGAATGTTTACGAAGAGCCTTCCCTTGCCTTCACCACTGAAAACACGGCCTTTCACAATCACTTGGTTTTCGGTCAATTGGATTAGGAGCCTATCTTATCTAACATGGCTTCGATTAAAGCGTAATATGCTGGCTTTGGATTATACTCATTGTCGAATATTGTTGCAGCTCCGTATCCTGGGAATGTATAGTCTATCCACGAGTATTTGTCGACGAAGCCCCACATTACGAATGCCTGCGGGCTATCGCTATTTAGATATGTTTTTAGAATACTCTTGTATATTTCTGCCTGCTTGGTTATTTCCTCTTCGGAAACAGGGAGTCTGATTGCAACATCCATCTCCGTTATCTCTACTTTCAATCCTAGTTTTCTAAACCTCTTTATGTTCTCTGCTACACTCTGGGGATTAGGATACCATTCTACTCTCACATGCATTTGTAAGCCTATTCCATGTATGGGAATACCTTCTTCCAATAGGTTTTTAACAAGTTCGTATATTGCATTTGACTTACTGTTTATTGCTTCAGCACCATAGTCGTTATAGAATAGTAGTGCATCCGGGTCTGCTTCATGAGCCCATTTAAATGCTAGTTTAATATACTCTGGCCCAATATTCCTAAGCCATACGCTATCCCTCAGTGTCCCATCATCGTTAAAAGCTTCATTTACCACGTCCCAGGCATAAATCTTCCCCTTATACCGTCCTACTACGGTGTAAATATGGTCTCTGAGAATTTCAATCCACTCTTCTCTGGTATAATTTCCTTTTAGAATCCAATTGGGTAATTGTTGATGCCAAACGAGGCAGTGGCCCCTTACCTTCATCCCATGCTCTTCTGCGAATGAGACTATCGTATCCGCTCTGGAGAAAGTATAGACGTTCCTAAATGGATGAACCGATTCGAACTTGAGCTCGTTCTCCGGAGTTATGACGCTAAACTCGCGAGCAATAATCTCTTTATACTTATTATCGTTTAATAATGGAGAGTAGCTTACACATGTACCGATCATTATTCCACACCTGCTGGCAAGATCCTTTAGAGTATAATTTTTAAGATGTTCATAAATAGGAGTGCTTGGCTCACCTATTCCACTGTCTTTTCTTTCGATGGGTTTTTGAAGAGTTTGGTGAAACCCGAAAAAAGTGATTGTAACAAACAATAGCAAGAAGATTAATACAATGCTTCTTTTACCTATGCTCATTTTCCGAGTTATTAAAAAGGTTCTGAATAATAAATTTTTGTAAATTTGCTAAAGGTCTATCATCAACCTGGGATTACTCCCAATTTTTAACTCAAAGCACTCACATAGATTTATTACTTCTTAAAATTACGATTTCCTTTCGATTATCAACGAAAACAAATAGTAAACGTATCATAATTCTTTGTATTCCTCTATTCGTGTTAATACCTGTCATATTGATGCTTTTTATCATGCTCTCTGGAAAGAATGGTGTTATTGTTATAGTGGAAGTGGATGCTTCTGGGAAGTATCAAGTAATCCAAGCTTGCAGTTCTGGAGCATACTATAAATCTCTACTTTTCAACCTGAAAGAACCTTTAAGAACAGAAGCCACTGACCTTCTATTCTCCGATTTAGGTATAAGTATCTTAGACTACGTGTTTGGACTGGAGTTGAAAGCAATAACGACAATGGATCCTAATAATTTTAACTGGAAGTTTTTTGATTTTGCTGGTAATACTTATCAAATCTGGAATATGAAACAAGCTGAGAACAGAAGTGTTAACATGTTCATGGTGGATGAAATATAACTTAAGGAAAACCGATGACGGGAGCCTTCTACCTGAGATGTATGAGAAGTTTGCAAAAATGGCTTGTGGCTTACATAATAGGATACAAGGAAAAACACGACATAGAAATAGGATAGTTAAGCATCAGACGAACCTGGCTACGTTGCTAGTTGTGAAACTTGCTTCTACACTGTAAAACAATACTCCAAGTTCATCACCTCCCGAGTCGAGAAGGATACATGCCAGCTCCAGTAGCCCACAGATTCTTGTTTCCTCGTATATCCACGAGGAAAGTAGCAGGGTCGTTGTTGTAGTAATAAAAGTAAGCAATAAGCCTGTTTCTCTAAAACTTTATTTGAGAATACAGAACATCGAGAAACGAATCACGTGTTTTCATTGGAGAAGCGGGTTCATCAGAAAACTGCTTAGAAATAATAATTCCACCGGAAAGCATAACAACTTTCGTAGGCTGATTTGTCGAATAAGCTCAGAATCTTTACTAAGGGACCGGGAATAAACTGAATTGGCGGGCCCGGAGGGATTTGAACCCCCGACCGTCAGGTTAAGAGCCTGCCGCTCTACCATGCTGAGCTACGGGCCCCTAAGCTTCTTTTAATTTTGGTATTTTAAAAACTTTTAACCATATGCTTTTTATGGCTCCTATTGAAGCTGGTATGGAGAAAAAATGCAAGGTTGCTCTCACTACTGGAGTATTCGACATTATTCATCCTGGCCACATAAGGTTCTTGGAGGAGGCTAAACGCTTAGCCGGCAGGGATGGTAGGCTGGTAGTTATTGTTGCACGCGACATTATTGTCAGGAAGAATAAGGGCAGGATGCCTTTATTTAAGGCTAGGGATAGAGCTCTAATGGTTTCCAAGCTAAAGCCTGTTGACACAGTATACGTTGGTAGACGAGGAGACCTTGAGAAGAATATAGAATTTTTCATCAAGAAGATTAAACCTGACGTTATAGTATTCGGATATGATCAAGATGATGTTATGCGTAAGACTATTAAGGTACTGGAAAGGCTTGGGCTCAATACTAAAGTCGTGAAAATGAGGAAATTTTATAACGTCAGCAGTAGTAAGATAATAGGGAAGATAAAGGGTTTTTAAGGGGCTTTTTCAATTGCTAATGTTTTGAAGAGGAACGTCACTCTATCACCATCCTTTAGGGAGAGTTCTTTTCTAAGATTATACTTGGATATTATCTCTACTACAGAGTTGTCGTAAATTGTTCTTAGGGCTCTCACTATTGCACCATCGTATTTATCTCCTATAACCACCGGGTAGCAGTAAACATCTCCAAAGGTTCTTTCATGGTTTGAAAAGCCGTGTATTATTATCGGTGGCTTAGCCATTTTCTCCGCTAGGAGTAGCTGATCCATGTAGCTTTCAATCTTGAGATTAAGAGTCCCGACATAAGGATAGAAGCCGAGTTTATTATAAAATTGTTCAAAATATGGTTTCCTGGAGATGTAGTATGCGCCCTCTCCCAACCCTGTGAAAACCTTTCCAGTGAATACGTGGGTTACATATACTTTATTTATCGTTGAGAGAATGGAGCCAACGTGGAGCTTAATCTGATCAACACCTTTACTAGTTAGTTTTATCAGCCTGCCTTTGGATGATATTACTGTTTCTATGAGCTTCTCTTTCTCAAGCTCTTTCAAATATCTCGATGCTGACTGATGCGATACTCCAATTACTTTTGAAAGCTCCCTTGTAGAGATGTTTTTCTTACCTTCTTCAACCAGCCTCGCAATTGCAATCAAAACGTATATTTTCTTATACTCTTTCAGCATTTTTAAACACCGTGTTCAACATCTTTTTGGAGACTTTATGCGCTACTTCAAGGGGGATGGGTAACCTCCAATCCTCCGGGGTCGTCTCTTTGAGTATTTCATACGCCTTCTCAATGGTAATCATATTGCCAACACTATAGTAATACTTGTTTTCAAACATCCTTAAATTGTTAACGTTATAATCCTCGTCCAGGTTTCCGATAGGGCTATTGGCAACGCCTATTGTCGGCTTCCTAAGGACAACCCCAAGGAATGTTGCAAGGCCGCATTTCCTGGGATGAGCTAGGCCATGGCCATTAACCAATAAGATATCATACTCATCTCCGAATCTTCTAAGCATTCTAAGTGCAGGAGGACCTTCTCTAAAGGAGAAGAACGTTGAAACATATGGCATTTTAATACTCGTTATTGCAACGTTTATTAGTGTTATTCCCTTTTTAGAAAGGTCGTATACTGAAAAGCCGACTGCCACCACATCATCATTGTAGGAAGCATCCACCCCGCCGATTCTCTTAGCTTCTTTTATGAATTCATCTGAAATTACTGCCATTCGGGAGATTGACTCTTGGACCCTACAAAGTCTAGAGTAAAAAGCGTCGTCTACTCTATGCTTATTGTTTATCGACATTACTGTTTTTCTTAAGACATTCCTCCATGGAGGATAAGAAGGCTTTCCTTCTAAGCTCCTCGTTTAAAACGGTGAATGCTGATTCTACTGAGGCTCTGTTAACATCCACTTTCCTTTTGAACCCCGGTAGCACCGCCTCTCCCAGTGCTATAGTAGATAGGTTTTCATATAGTTGCACCATGGTATTGTAAGTATCCTCTGCTTCATCCAATCGTCCCCTTCTGAGTTTCTCCATCATAACCCTTTTCAACTCGCCTATCAAGTCTGACACTGCATAAAGTATTGAAGCAGGGGGAGGCTTAGACCTGAGCCTATACCTCCTTCCCGATGTAAACCAGTATATGAATACTGCTTCCAAAAACTCTTGGTATGTTTGTACTATCGGCGGCCAACTGTCATAAACACCGTTTTTAGATGCTTTTTTAGTAATATCCTTAATATCGCTCTGTACCTCGTCTAATAGTCTTCTCGCTTTTTTGAAGTCCTGGGCATAGACTGCTTTAACCGATTGCCTGCATTTCTTTAGAGTGTCGCTTATCCTCTTCAGGAGCTCGTATTTTGCATCTTCCTGTTTCCTGAGGAATTCATACGAGTCTTTAACAAGCAGATTAATCCTATTATGCAATTCACCCGACAAGACTTACACTATCCTAGCCGTTCTTTGGAGAGGCTTTGTCTGCCACGAGTACTTCCTAATCTTGGCCGATCTTCCAAAGCCGCATGCAGCACAGTATTTCTTTCGAACATGGAAGGACTTTCTTCCACATCGCCTACATATCTTATGCGTAGCCTTCTTGTGGAGCCTACCAAATGCTGTAGTACCAGCTGATGTCTTACCCAATTTTTAACTACCTCTTTTCCTCGGGCTTATACTCAATAGGCGGTGATATCAATATTACGTTGTCTCCTCTTATTACGATTAAGCCGAGTTTAGTAGTCTCGTTGCCTTTTAGCTCTTCAGCATCCGACAATACTATGTTAAGATGGGGATCATACCCGTCGAGTATGCCACGTATCTTCGCTCCGCCCTTAAGCTTCACTATTATGCTTTTTCCGAGGGATGCTTGAAGCAGCTCCATCGTAGTGTCTGTGGACAATTCTCAGAGTTTCTGTGAATTACCTAAATAAATCTTTTTCCCATCTTCCAGAGGAAGAAAATACCTTGTTTTTAAAGGGCTCTATATGTCTCTAGGAGCCTCGGGGAATAGACGGAGTCGCCGTACATCTTGCTAAGTATCTTCTTCATATTCTGTATTTTCTTGGCTTCTCCATGCACTAGGAAAAGGGGACCCTTCTTAGTGTATACGCGTCTTATGTAGTTTAAAAGCTGGTTCCTGTCGGAGTGGCCTGAAAAGCCATCTACTTTTTCAATAGTGCTCTTTATGGTTAATGCTTCAACCTTACCGTTTGAATTTTGAAACGTTAACTCCCTAAGGCCGTTTAAAACCCTGTTTCCCAGGGTCCCTTCTATTTGATAGTTTACGAAGATCACTATAGACTCTTCTTGCTGTGCAATCATCTTGAAATACTCCAGCACGGGTCCACCTTCTAACATGCCTGAAGGCGATAGTATTATGTTTCTCCTACTCTCAGCTATCTCTTCTTTTGAAACCGAGTTTTTAACAGGTATGACGTATTCTGATTTGAATGGATTGAAACCATTATTCATAAGGCTCCTCAACTCTTTAGACAAATAGTTGGAGAAACATGCGTGTATGGCAGTAACCTCTGAAATCATGCCGTCAACGTATATGGGTACTTCAGGTATTTTCTTATTCCTTATCGCATTGTCGAGTATAAGCATTATCTCCTGGGCTCTTCCTACGGCTAGCGTTGGTATAAGGACGTTTCCATTTTTCTCCAGAGTAGAGTTAACTAAGCCTATTAGCCGGTTCTCCACCTCTTCCCTCGGTGGCATTATATCGTTTTGACCGCCGTATGTGCATTCGGTGATGAGTGTTTCAACTCTTGGAAACATTGTAGAAGCATGTTCCAATAAGATCGAACGGTCATACTTCAAGTCCCCTGTGAAAACAATATTGTGAAGTCCTTCCCCTATGTGTAAGTGTATTATTGCCGAACCAAGTATGTGACCAGCATTTCTGAATGTCAGCTTTATATCGGGTGCGATGTCAACCACAACTCCGAATTTAACAGGTATAGTATGCTGAAGTATCGTCCTAAGGTCTTTCAATTCGAAGAACGGAATTACGCCATTCTTCTGGAGCACATCGTAGAGGTCGTTTAAGAGTAGGAACATCAAGTATACTGTCGGCTCAGTCATGTAAACAGGGCCTCGGTATCCGTATTTGAATAACAGTGGAAGCCCGCCCATATGGTCCAAGTGAGCATGGGATATGATTACGGCATCGATGTTTTCGACAGAAATCGGGATTCTATCGATTCTTGGAAAAGCGTCTGAGAATATGTTTGCTGCAGGGTTTATTCCAAAGTCCATGAGGACATTGCTTTCATCGGTTGATACGAGTATGCTAGACCTCCCAACCTGTTCAGCACCACCTAGAAAGGTTAGGGTAATGTTTTCGGTTTTGAAAAGAGGCCTTCTGAAAATCCTCTCTCCAACCTCCCTGAGTATTTTAAACCTCTCTTCAGCACTCTGGTTGAAAACATACATCACTTGTGGGATGGTGGTTGTGCTTAGAGGAGGTATTTTTATTACGACAGGCTTCCAGCCTGTTTTAACAAGTATTTCGTTAATTATCTTCTCGCCAAGTTCTTCAACAGCATCCGGGTTTCTCACGGAGATAAGAACTTCGCCAAAGACATCGTTGAAAACCACTGCTTCCAGTCCTGCTTTCTGAGGAATAGTCTTTTTTATTACATTCTCAGCCTCTTCCTTCGACACTCTAATAGATGCAGCTGGCCTTACGATAATCCTCTTCCTAAGCTGTTTTGCAACCTCAGCGAGTATTTGCTGTCCTCCTACTAGGAATTCAGGATTTTCAACGTAGACAGCTATCGTAGGCCCCTCCATTTCTATGCTGACTATCTTAGCGTCTCTGGGAATCCTTTCGAAAATGACTTCTTTAATACTGTTTTCAGAGCTCATGATAGCTTTACGTACCTCGCCTTTTCCTCTGGTCCAAGTTCCCTACAGCCATTTGAATCTACAACCATTACTTCAAAGTCATTGCCGGTTGCAGTATCCCTTTGCATCGCTGCTAGTATTGCCTTGATAGCTATCGGTATGGCTGATAAAGTGTCTATCGGTGTCTTAAGCTCTGCTTCAAGATAGCCTAGTGCCACAGGAGAACCCGATCCTGAACCTGCAAAAACCTCTTTGGAAAATCCTCCTAGAGGATCTAACACGTAGAGGCTGGCTCCATCCCTGTCATAGCCTCCTATCATTAACTGTATGTAGAAAGGCGCCATCCTCATAGAGGAGAGCAATATTGAAGCTATGTTTGCTGCAGCCTTAACCGGAATGTTGACCCCCCTCTCAAGCTTGTAGGCTCTCGCCTCCCATTGTAATGTGGATACGAGTGCTTGAGCGTCAGCGACGCCGCCTGAGATTGTTGCAGCTATGTAATCGTCTATCTTCAGAATCTTCTTACCCTTCTTATGCGCTATGAAGTAATACCCTTGAACAACCCTTGTATCAGACGCAAAGACAACACCGTCTCTGCATGATATTCCAACTGTAGTAGTTCCCCAAACAGGGGAAACGCTTCCTCCTCTACCAAACCTCTTAGTAATGCTCTCCAAATCCTTAACACCTCTAGAATATAGACCGAGTTCCTTTAGAGAAATGCTTAAAGATAAACCTTTCCCTGAAAACAAGTAAGGTATTGAGAAGCAAGGGTAAGCATGTGATTAACCTCCCCCGGCGGATAATACTGGGAGATGGGGCCTTAGAAGAGCTTGGGTGTTGTATGAGAGAATCAGGTTTTGAAAATGCCGTTGTACTGATGAGTAAGACCCCTCTCAAGCTATTGGGAGATAGGATAAGGAGAATACTCGCTGGAAACGGTTTCTCCTTTAAAGTAATGTTGGTGGGAGATGGAGACTCTTTTTCAGAAGCTAAGAGAATTGAGAAGATGCTGAGTTTTAAAAAGAAGAGGGAAAAGACTGCTGTTGTAAGTGTTGGTGGGGGGAGAGTTATAGACGCTGGTAAAATTCTGGCCTGGAGAAGTGGCTTAGAATTTGTAAGCGTCCCTACTGTGCCTTCCCACGATGGGATAGCAAGCCCTTTGGCCTCAGCACCCAAAGGAAAGAGGAGATATTCATTCTACACGGTTATGCCCTCTGTGATAATAGGAGACGTTTCTATTCTTGCTGTTGCGCCAGACAGGTATTTCGCCTCGGGTGTAGGAGACCTGGTTGCGAAGTATACTGCAGTAAGAGACTGGCGCCTATCCCACTTGCTTAGGGGAGAATACTACGGCGAATATGCTGCAAGCCTCGCGGAGAGTATTGCTGAGAGGATAATGAAATGCGCGGATATCATTGCAGGCGATAAGTTTGAGGGAGCTAGCATACTGATTGAAGCGCTTATTCATGCGGGTGTTCTTATAGGGATAGCTGGAAGCAGCAGGCCATGTAGCGGCTCGGAACACCTCTTCAGCCATGCTCTGGACCTTGTAGCAGGATATCCTGCACTCCATGGGGAGCAAGTCGGCATAGGGACAATAATGATGAGTAAACTTCATAATTGCGATTGGATGAAGATCAGAGATGCGTTATCAACTGTTAGGGCTCCGGTTACGGCTAAGGATATTAACGTTTCAGAGAAGAAGATAATTGAAGCACTTACTATAGCACACACGATAAGGCCTGAAAGATATACCATCTTAGGTGATAGAGGATTGACGAGAAAAGCTGCTGAAGAGCTTGCTAAGAGTACAATGGTAATATAGAATCAGGTGGGGAAAATTGAATAAATACAGCTATCTTAGTCGGGGAATCAAACCCGGTAGCGTATTTACTTACCTAGGTGAGACGTTTGAATGCACGCAATGCAGCAATAGGAAAGTTTGCCATAATACGTTAAACATAGGCTTCTCTTACAGGATTTTGAAAATGACTGAAGGTGAGAGCGTCTACTGTATGCTCAGAGGTGAGAAGGTTTTCCTCTATGAGGTTTCTCCAGAGCCGATAGTCCTGTTAGCTCCCAGAGGTAGGGTTAAGGAGGGCGCTATTATGGAGATTAAGCTTGACGATGCATTTTGCAAGACGGATTGTGAAAGACTGGGGGAGTGCCCCGTATTGTTTAATGTGTTAATAGCCGACCGTAAGGTGAGGGTTTTGGAGAGGCTAGAAGACTTCAACTGTTCTGAGAAAAAACTTTCCCTAGTTAGAGTTGAGATTTTAGATTAAAAAGCCTATGTAGATGGCTTTTCTTCAACGACCTTCTCAGAAGATTCTCCCGTTCTTGTGAAAACGTCTACAAACCTGACTGTCTTGACGTTTTTTATTATGCTTACAACGTCTTCGAAAACGGCCTTCTTAATCTTCTGAATGTCCTCGGAGAGCAAGACCCTGTTTGGAAGACTTATGGTAGCCGTCTCTCCTTCGATTTCAACAGATATTTCTTCAACAGAGACTTCCGGAAGCCTTCTGTTAACCAAGTATCTTATCTTCTCTGAATCATCTTCCAAAACCTTTACTATCTTAAACTTATAGATGAGGGTCTTACCTGCAAGTGGCGGGTTGAAATCAACCTGTACCCTCCCCCCGCTGATGTTCCTAACGATCCCTATTTTATTGTCAACCTCTACTAATGCACCCGGTGTTAAGTCTTGAGGCCTCGAGAACCTTCTCGCAGCGTAGGTCTTAACCTTGTTTGGATCTCTGAATCCGTATGCCTTATCTGGAGGTATTTCAACAGTCCTCTCGACGCCGACTTCGCTCTTCAAAAGCTCTTCCTCCCAGCTCTCCAATACCCACTTACCACCTAGATAAATCAGCTTAGGCGAATACTTTTCACCCTCCTTGTAGATCGAAGCCCTCTTCGCTTCTTCTTCTATCGTCGTTTCTATTACGCTACCGGTTTCCTTTACGGTTAGTGTATAGTCTACGAGTATGAGCGACCCCGGTTCCATTCTGGAGACTGGCTGTAGAACGGTTTTATAAATACTCCTCCTATTTAAAAACTTCATCGGATGAAGCCAGGGATCTTATTCTTTCAACACCCTGAATGCTCATTATGTATTCGAAAACCTTGACTGGAACAAGCGGGCTCCAGTCTTCTCCGCACAGTATCCTCCTCCTTATCTCTATGCCAGAATACTTCTCTCGCTCAAGATATGGTATTGGCATAACTTCATAGCCTGCTTCAGCAAAAAGCCTCTTCGTGAAAGGCTGATTCGTATAAACTATTTCAAAGGGGGGAGACATTGCTTCAACCATCTTAACCCAGAGAAAATGCATACTCGGCACGTCGGGGACGCCGGTTATAATACATTTACCAAAATCTATCCCAGTTTCTTCAAAAGCGAGGCGTAGCATTTGAAGTCTTTCTCCAAATGTGAAAGGATTATCCTTCTCGTGACTGGTCAGAGAACTCCCTATTGCTATGATTATACTGTCGTGTTTTGACAGAATATGTTTTATAGCATGTATATGACCATTGTGAACGGGCTGAAATCGACCGATGTACAGAGGGGCCTTTCCCATTCTAAATCTCATTAGACTGACTTAAAAGGTTGATAAACATTAGCGCTTAAAGCCTATGCCCACGACTCTGTAGCCTCCTGGCGACCCGATTCCACCTTCTACTTCAAACTTGACGGGTAAGAATAGTTCTACAAGCCTTATCGTCGTTAAAGTATGGAGTGTAAGCTCATGCGTCCTTAAAGACGAGACTCCATCCGCCAGGGCTGCATATACTACTAGCTGGTCGGCTAGGTTCTTGTCTGCAGGAGCCTTGTGCTCAACCTGCCTTATGAACTCTGAGGCTGCTTCACTGCCCACTTTCTCGGAGGGCTTTCCCTTCTCCCCTAGGGCGCTGGAGGCGAATGCAAAACCGTTTTCAAGAACACCTATTATCAATATCCCACATCCGGGGTCTAATGGAGCATTACGCTCACTACCGCTCATGATTTCATATTCTACTACGGGTTCTATACCAAGTCTGCTCCTTATATGGGACATGGCTGAGCCGGCTATTCTCTCAGCAACGTGCTTCGGCAGCTTGGAACTGTAGACGAAGATCTTAACGCTCTTCAAACTGGGGAAATCGGTCATGTTAAAAGGCCTTAAGAATTCGACGGGTTTGGATTCGAAACGCACTATTCCACCGCCCCTGGGATAAAAACCTCTGCGTTCAACCTTCAAATCAGCAGAATAACCTGTTCTCGAAAGATTCTTTAACAAAACCTCCTTGACATAGTCTATTGGTGGTGCTTTAGGATTGTCAGTACCTCCCTTCAAGATCATTTTCACTTCCTTCGGGGAGAAAGCTAACACTGGCATCATGGCTTGAAGCACTAGGGAGATGCTTCCTGCAGTCCCAACGTCCAACTCGATGTCGAAAGATTTTATCTCACCGGGGTTGAAGAATATCTGCCTGGAACCAACCTCCAACCCTTCCACTCTCGCTCCCGTTATATTCGCCACGGCTTTCACTGCTGCGAGGTGTTGTGGTCTAAGACCTGGGTTTGACCGTTTAGCCCTAATATTGAAGACTCTAATCGGCTTCTTCAAAAGTGCTGAGAGAGCTACTGCAGTCCTTAAAACCTGACCACCACCCTCCCCCATGGAGCCGTCTATTTCAAGCAGTTCAACCATACTGAAGCCGTTAATGCCCTTCGATAAAAGCTTATTTCCGACCCTAAGCATCAGGAATAACAAAGGTGATTCAGAGAATATGAGTGAGATAGTGCCGGGCGCGACGGTGGTAGGGGTAGTATATGACAGTGGGGTTATACTCGGGGCTGACAGAAGAGCTGCCTACGGGACGTTCGTAATAGGGAAATCTGTTAAGAAGCTTTTCCAAATAACCCCCCGAATAGGCCTGGCCTCCGCAGGCTTAATATCAGATGTCCAGACTATAGTGAGGCAATTAAACTATCATGCTAGAATGTTCAAATACAATACTTCAAGGGAGATTACCGCGAGGGCGCTTTCAAAACTGCTGTCGAATATACTATTCTCAAACAGGCTCTTCCCACTCATAACGCAGACGCTAATAGGGGGCTTTACATTCGACACTCACGGCATATACGTGCTCGACGCTCTCGGCTCAGTAATAGAGGATAAATACGCTGCTGCAGGAAGCGGGACGGAGATAGCGCTTGGAATACTTGAAGCAGAATATAGAGACGGTATGAATATGAGCGAGGCAAAAAGCCTAGCGTTGAAAGCAATAAGAACAGCATTGGAGAGGGATTCTGCAAGCGGAAACGGTATAGACCTGCTGATAATAGATAGGGCAGGAACGGTTGAAGAAAGCTACCCTGGTTAGTAAAAACCTTACGGGCGATGCAGTAAAAGCTTAATCAGAATTCCACTATTAAAACTGTTATTAACAGAACAATCATCGAAGAAGATAGTATCAGTATAATAGAAAAGAAACTATCAGACAGGGCACGTGGACATGTTGAGGAAGAATTGGAGATGGCCGGGTATAAGAAATACTAGGAATGCCGGTTATGGCTGCGAGCACACCGTCGCGAGGAACCTTCTTTCCCAACTTTTTTAAAGAAACATAGGCAGTAAGGTATCCGAATAAGGCGTGAACGGGCCCAATCACTAACCGAGCTATCTCGTCTCTAAAAAGATAGTAATGACCATACCAATATGAATGAGGATGAAAAATATAAAAGGGTTATAAAAAGCTACTTTGCTTCGAAGGGAACTTTCTCAGGAATCTCCGTAACGATGCCGGCAGCTATAGTCATACCCATGTCTCTAATTGCAAACCTGCCCAACTGTGGGAACTCGGAGTATACTTCAATCGCGATAGGTCTTAAAGGTCTGAACTTAACGATGGCAGCATCACCAGTCTTCAGGAAATCAGGCTTCTCCTGAATAACCGCACCCGTACGAGGATCGATCTTTTTCTGAAGCTCCTCGAAAGTACATGCAACCTGCTCAGTATGCACATGGAGCACAGGAGTGTAGCCAGCAGCAATAGCAGTCGGGTGTCTAATTACAATAATCCTGCCTATGAAAGACTTCGCGACAGTCGGCGGATTATCAGGATAGCCTATGACCATGCCCCTCCTCAACTCCTGTTTTGAAACGCCCTTGACAGCCATTCCAACGTTATCGCCAGGCTCAGCCTTCTCAAGCTGAGTATGATGCATCTCAATAGTCTTCAACTCAACAATCTTATCCAGAGGCCTGATAACAACCCTAGTGTTAGGCTTCAACACACCGGTCTCAACCCTGCCAGCGGGGACAGTTCCAACACCGGGGATGGTGAAAACTTGCTGAATCGGAATCCTCAAGGGCTTGTCAACAGGCCTAGGTGGAGGCTGGAACATGTCAAGAGCCTCGAGCAAAGTAGGACCCTTGTACCAAGGCATCTTATCACTGGGCTTAACAAGATTATCACCAGTCCAGCCGCTGATGGGTATTATCGGAATCGGATTCTTCTCAAGGTTAAAGCCGATACGCCTCAGCAAATCCTCAATGTTCTTCTTAACCTCGTTAAACCTCTCCTGGCTCCAGTTAACAGAAGGATCGTCCATCTTGTTAACACCGATGACGATTTGTCTTACACCGAGAGTAAACAACAGGAAAGCATGCTCAGTAGTCTGACCCTCGGGACTAGTACCAGCTTCAAACTCACCCTTCTTTGCAGAAACAATCAGTAAAGCACTATCAGCCTGACTCGCACCAGTAATCATGTTCTTTACAAAGTCTCGATGGCCAGGAGCATCAATAATAGTGTAGTAATATTTCTTTGTCTCGAACTTTACGTATGCTGCGTCGATAGTTACGCCACGTTCACGCTCTTCCTTCAGCTTGTCTAGGACCCATGCAAACTTGAAAGTGTCGCCGAGACCAGTCTTTGCGGATTCTGCTTCAAGCTCCTTCATCTTTCTCTCGTCAACGTAGCCGGTCAAGTAAAGCAAGTGGCCAGTAGTTGTAGATTTACCATGGTCTACATGTCCACAGACAACAAGATTTAGGTGTGGTTTGCTTGACGAACTCATCTTTTCCTTTCCTCCTTGCTGTTCATTTGCTTTCCAGAGGTGTATTTAAGGTTTAGGGTTTTAAGTGGGTAGAAAGGACTTTGTTTAAGGCTATTTTAATACCTATGGTATGTTAATCGAATAATCCTAACCACTTTTCACAGTACCAAATTTGATAGATGGTATAGTCGAATTAAAATATTGGACATAGCGAATAGAACTTACAAGCTACGTTTTGAGGATCCGGAAAGATTTAATGAATTTGTTAACCAAATAAGAGTATGCAATAAGGTGAGAGGCAGAAAGGGCTGGAGAAGGTATATCTTAATATTCGTTAAGAAGGATATGACAAGCGGTGAGAAATTCAATAACTATATTCAGATGCTCAGAGATGCTTTAGGAGGTGGTGCGAGTTTGCTTGTGACTTGGATGGTCTTGGATAAGTTTTTAGTCCCCCATTTGCAACTAATCTTCCATATTCTACCTGATGATCCTCTCAACCTCCTTCTTAGTAAGCACATGTGAAAAAAAGACTTGACCTCTTATCCAGTGGCTTATAGTACTGGTATCTATTGTCACCGATCAGGCTGTTTTATCTTCCCCATTATAGGGTTAATCTGGAGCAGGTCAGTGTAAGAACAGAAGTCAACGGTATTTTTTAACCTCTAAAAGTGAATTGAATGCGTGTATTGTGGCCGAACCACTCCTCCTCTATACCAGTCGGCTGAAATATCCTTGGAAATTCCTCAATCTTTCGAAAATTTCCTCGGAATATGAGTCGGAGTATTCTTCGAAGAACCTGATTTTTACGAAGATACTCTATCGGCTTTATGAAGCACTCCCTAGCGCCCATCTATTTTTGTGGCTGGATTCTGGTTATGCTTAAAGCCCTATGATGCATAGATTAATGAATGTTGAGGAACGTTTCAGAGTCCATATAAATCTGGAAATTAAAATTAACCGGAAAAGCAGATTTTACTAATGCGTCATCTTCTTTTTAGTATATAAAATATATTTGAAATAGCACAGTACTCGAAGGACCGGGGCTTTGAGAATTCTCTTTTAACGAATGGCTTCTTTGCGCAAAACTGGCAAAGGAGATAGCTGAGAACTTTAAGGTTGTTCAGATTTCTATTCACGGCTTGCAACAAACACATGAAAGGCTTACTGGAATAAAGGGTAGCTTCAATATGGCATTGAGGGGAATAATAGCGCTCATGGATTATAGCGTATTCATGTCAGCAGTAATCGTTGTCAATCGTCTAAACCTGCATGAGCTTAGAGATACGATAGCTCTAATTGCTTCAATGGATATGAGTTCCGTGTTGATTAACAGGTTTCTTCCCGGGGGCAGAGGATTAAGAAATGCACAAAGCCTAAGTCTAAAGAAAAAAGAACTAGTAGAAATGCTTAACATAGTTGAGGAAGCATGTGAAGAATACGGAATTTCACCTTTTGTAGGTACGCCCATACCCCCATGTCTTGACGGGTTGAGGGATTATAAGTTCCTTCTAAAGGAAGGATGTATGGCAGGAAAAGGTCTCCATTGTGCAATAGATCCGTCAGGAGGTTAAAGGTTTGTAATCATTCCCCGACAGTTCTTGGTAATTGCATTGAATCAGATCCCAAAGAGCTCTATGAAACATCAGAGTACGTGAGGGGCTTTAAAGAATTACGCTACACCCCTAAGATGTGTGAGGGCTGTTCCAAACTTGAAAAATGCAAGGGTGGATGCAGAGAAGCGGCCCACGTGCTCTTTGGCGATATAAAGGCACCAGATCCCGTATTTTGCCTCTAAACTAAACCATTAAATCAAAGGCTCGTTTAAAAGATAGGGCATCGCTGGGAAGCCTAATTAAGGTCTGGACCATATGGGTCTGTTTCGGTTTACTAGGATTATAGGAGAGAAAAGAGTTTCGGCAGAAGTTTTTCACGGTAAGAAAAACTGTAGGATATGAGAAGGTTATCGAGTTGGAATGCCAAAGACCTTATCTGAAAACATGTATAAGCTACTCGGAAACCCTTCTCTATGTCTAAGAACAAGCCTCCGAATAACCCTAATAAAAAGGGTTAAACACGAATATTCCTTAAAATGACCTAATACTAAGGAAAGGCTTAATAACCCTTTTTCCCAAGCCTTGACACCAAATAAAGGTGTTAACCAGACTTGCCCAGATACAAGACAACTGAAGAAGTGTTGCGTCTCTCAAAGAACTTAGAGAATATTAGAAATATTTCAATATGTGCCCATGTTGATCACGGCAAAACCACTCTGTCTGATTCCCTGCTTGCTGCATCAGGACTATTGTCACCGACGGTTGCGGGTGAAGCACTGGCATTAGACTATCTTAAGATTGAGCAGGAAAGGCAATTCACGTATAAGGCTGCGAATGTATCGCTATATCATGAATTAAATGGAAAATCGTACATTATCAACCTAATAGATACACCTGGCCATATCGACTTTACGGGGAATGTGACTCGTAGTTTACGTGCTATTGATGGTGCTGTTATTGTTGTTGATAGTGTTGAGGGTGTTTTAGTTCAGACTGAGACTGTTACTCGTCAGGCTTTAGAGGAGTATGTTAGGCCTGTGCTTTTCATTAATAAGGTTGACCGTTTGATCCGTGAGCTTAAGCTTACTCCGCAGGAGGTCGAGAAGACTCTTCTGAAGATTATTGCTGATTTCAATAGGCTTATTGAGCTTTATGGTCCTGAGGAGTTTAGGTCTCAGTGGCGTGTCGATCCTTTAAAGGGGATGGTTGCTTTTGGTAGTGCTAAAGACAGATGGGGGTTTACTATTCCAAGGATGCAGAAGGCTGGTTTGAAGTTTAGCGATATCGTCTCTGCTTACGAGAGGGGTAATCAGGCTGAGCTTACAAAAATTCTTCCTTTACACGACGCTGTTCTGGATATGGTTATTAATTTCCTCCCTCCTCCTTCTGTTGCACAAGCTTACAGGATTCCCAAGATCTGGAAAGGCGATTTAGACAGTGAAGTTGGCAGGGCTATGTTGAAATGTGATCCCAATGGCCCCGTTGTAATGGCTGCTTCGCATATAAGGGTTGATCCACAGGCTGGCGTTGTTGCCACTGGCAGGCTTTTCTCAGGTACTGTTTACGAAGGACAGGAGGTCTACCTAATTAATTCAAGGGCTAAGGGTAGGGTTCAGCAGGTTTGCCTCTACATGGGTCCGCATAGAGAGGTTGTTGGCGCAATGTCTGCCGGGAATATTCCTGCGCTCCTAGGCTTGGAGGCTGCTAGGGCTGGTGAGACTATTACTACAGTTCAGGATTTGGTTCCGTTTGAGAGCATCAGGTATGTCTCTGAGCCCGTTATGACTATTTCCATTGAGCCTAAGAACCCTGCTCAACTCCCCGAGTTGATTAACGTTATGCATAGGCTTAGCATTGAGGATCCTAACCTCAGAGTAACTATTAACGAGCAGACTGGTGAATATCTCCTATCTGGAATGGGGCAGCTTCACCTTGAAGTTGCCACTACTTTCATACAGGAGGCTGGTATTCAGATAACCACTTCACGCCCTATAGTTATTTACCGTGAGAGCATTAGAAAGAAAGGCGGTCCGGTGCTGGTGAGGTCTCCAAATGGGCATAATAAGGTTCTGATAGAAGTCGAGCCCCTCGAGCCGAAGGTTATTGAACTCATTGCAACAGGTAAGATAACTGAGTTTACAGATAGGAGGGAGGTTGCTAGGATGCTTAGGGAGTGTGGCTGGCCTGCTGATGAAGCTAGAGGCGTCCAGGCTATTAGCGAGAGCTTCAGCGTACTCGTAGATGCTACTAAAGGTGTTCAGAGGCTTGAACAGGTTTCCGGTAGCATTAGGATGGGCTTTATCGAAGCCATGAACGAGGGTATTCTGGCGAGGGAGCCTGTTAGGGGGGTTAAGGTTAAGCTTCTAGATGCCACTATTCACGAGGATCCTGCTCACCACGGTCCTGCCCAGATAATACCTGCTGTTAGGAGGGCTACTCACGCTTCCATCCTCCTAGCAGACCCTGTTATATTAGAGCCTATTCTAAGGATAGATGTGAGGACTAGTATGGATCAGGTTGGCAATGTCACTAGGGTTCTAAGTCGTATGAGGGGCAAGATTCTCAACATAGAGCAGAGGGGCCTTATGACCTTCATAGTTGGAGAACTACCGGCGGCTGAGAGCTTCACATTATCAGAAGACCTTAGGAGCGCTACTGGAGGCAGAGTCTTCTGGGACACTAGCTTTGCAAGATGGGAACCTGTTCCAAGCCAACTTTTCAATACTGTCATTGCAGAAATAAGAAAGAGGAAAGGTCTTCCGGCAGAGATTCCTAAAGTAGAGGACTTGGTAGAGTAATGGGAATTACGTCTTGCTTTCAACAGGCGCTTTTATCATGTTCCAGTCTATCCTGTTTACAAGGTCTTTAAGAACCCTCTTAAGTTCTTCAATGGCGTTTTCCCTGCCCAACTGACTAGCGTTCCAGGTTACAAAAGGCGGGTAGAAGCTTGCTTCCTTAAACTTGGGCTTCCCATCTACTATTTCGAACTTTATATATCCTACTTCCCTAAGGTAACAATTATCGTTTGGACAGAGAATATCTATCTCATTTAGCTCCTTCTTAAGGTATAAGAGCTTGAATTCAGAAGCGTTTTCTATTCTCCTGCCGCAGGGACAAATTAGAGTTGGGCTCATTTTCTTTTACTCTGTTTTAAGCCAGTCTTAAATTTTTCTCTGTTCTTTTTTAAATTAAAGTTTTTATACCCCGTTCTGAAAAAGAGGGTTTCGAGGTGATAGTAGAATGGCTGCTATACCCGCAACAGTGGGAGGAACGCCCGTTTTAATCCTCAAAGAAGGCAGTACGAGGACAAGAGGCAGGGAAGCGCAGAGAAACAATCTGAATGCTGCAATAGCCCTGTCTGAAATAGTTCGTTCTTCACTGGGCCCGAGGGGAATGGATAAGATGCTCGTCGACTCCCTCGGAGACGTTACGATAACCAACGATGGTGCGACAATTCTGAAGGAAATGGAGATAGAACACCCTGCCGCTAAGATGATGGTTGAAGTCGCTAAAAGCACTGACGTTGAAGCTGGCGATGGAACAACGTCAGCTGTCGTATTGGCAGGGGAGCTTCTGAAAAAAGCCGAAGAGCTTCTCGACATGGACGTTCACCCAACCATAATAGTAGACGGCTATAAAAGGGCTACGACTATGGCGCTCTCTTTCTTAAAAGAAATTGCTCAAGAGGTTAAGCCAACTGATAGGGAAGTTCTAAAGCAAATAGCCATGACTGCCTTGACGAGCAAGGTTGTAAGAGACTATGCTGAGCAGCTTGCAGACATCGCAGTGGAGGCTGTTCTGAGCGTTGCAAGAGAGGAAAACGGCAAGTACAACGTTAGGCTTGACGATATTAAGGTTGAGAAGAAGGCAGGCGGCTCCGTCATGGAGACCAAGCTTATTAGAGGCATTGTCTTAGACAAGGAAGTAGTTCACTCTGGCATGCCGAAGAAGATAGTTAATGCTAGGATCGCTATTTTAAACAGTCCGCTTGAAATAGAGAAGACAGAATTCGACGCTAAGATAAACATTGAGAGCCCTGAGCAGATTAGGGCATTCTTAGAGGAAGAACAGAGGATCCTTAAGAGCATGGTAGACAAGATCGTTGAGGCTGGTGCTAACGTAGTGCTCTGCCAGAAGGGTATTGACGACATTGCTCAACACTATCTTGCTAAAGCTGGTATACTCGCAGTCAGAAGGGTTAAAGAGTCCGATATTGAGAAAGCGTCGAAAGCAACTGGAGCCAGGATCGTCACCAATATCAACGAGCTATCTAAAGAAGACCTTGGCTACGCTGGCCTAGTCGAAGAGAGGAAGGTCGGAGAAGACAAATGGGTCTTCATAGAGCAGTGTAAAGACCCGAGGTCCGTAACCATACTGATAAGAGGCGGAACCGAGAAGATGGTTGACGAGGCCGATAGGGCTTTACACGATGCTCTTTGCGTTGTAAAGGACGTCGTCACCTATCCATACATTGTTGCTGGAGCAGGCGCTCCCGAAATAGAGGTGGCTATGAGGATTAGAAAGAAGGCTGAAACAATAGCTGGTAAAGAGCAGCTTGCAGTACTGAGGTTTGCAGACGCGCTTGAAGCAATACCGTCGGCTCTCGCAGAAAACGCTGGAATGGACCCAATAGACATAATCGCTGAGTTGAGAAAGAACCATGAGAGCGGCAACAAGTGGTATGGAATCGACGTTTACGCTAAGAAAACCGCTGACAGTTGGGCTAATAAAATCATAGAACCCCTCTTAGTGAAAGAGCAGATAGTGAAATCCGCCAGTGAGGCTGCGAGCATGATCCTGAGAATAGACGATGTAATCGCTGCAGGCAAGCTCAAGGAAAAAGAAAAACCACCATCGCCACCGTCTGAAGGATCAAGCGGAGAATTAGATTAACACTCTCTTTCTTTTTTTTTACTATCTTTTTCCAACCTTTTGTAAGCGTTCAGATTTTTTAAATTAAGGATAGAAGAGGTTAAACTTAGATAGGAATGCGGCGCCCGGGATTTGAACCCGGGATTCCCAGCTTGGGGGGCTGGTTTTAGGGAAAGATTGTAAACCCGTCCTACCAGGCTAGACCAGCGCCGCAGCCACATTAATATGATTTCCCATCGAAATAAAAATTTTACTCAAATGCTTTAAAACACTAATTTAAAACGCCTTGTTTAAGAGGATTTATCCATGCTCTTTATTTTGCGTGAAAAAGGAAAACTTAAAAACGACTTTACTAACCTAATCTTAACGCGGTGGAAAGCGATGAATTCTCTGGCCTTGGGGATATTAATTCCCGGGATCTTGAGTTATGAGCTTCCACCATCTAAAAGGAGGGTTTAGGTTTTGAGTGTAGAAGCTACGGG
>Ga0209080_1000653_pt1 | contig 21575 bp, 22 predicted proteins | sample JNZ110809AmetaG_FD_184123 | JGI IMG/M metagenome (GOLD analysis project Ga0209080, IMG submission 184123) | Hot spring microbial communities from Jinze hot spring, China to study Microbial Dark Matter (Phase II) - JNZ 110809A (SPAdes) (version 3) ...
AACCCCAGGCATGCTTTACGACGTTATATCAGTGTCTCAAGTAGCTGATGATGGTAGGCTTGTGAGGAAGCTTGCCTCCGAGCTTGAGGAAGTCCCGCCAATAATAAGGGAGAATTATGAGGTTAAGGCTTATGAAGAGGCTGTGGGGAGGCAGGTTCCAGGCAAACGCTTAGTGACATTATGCCGAAGCGATGATGAAAAGGCCATGATCAAGCTTTTCCTCCTTGAGAGGGCTTGGCCAATCGCGCCTAAGACGCCGGAGCAGAGGCTAATGGAGCTTGAAGCTGAAAAAGGGGAAGCGCTTAAAAGGGTTAAACGTGAAATTGACACGGCGCAGATTATTGCATGCCCCATATGCGGCGTCCAGCACCGCTTAATCCATATTGAAGTTGAAGGCGCCGTGAAGCATGCTCTTAAGCGCCATGAAGCAGGGCTAGAGCTTGAGCTTTCCTAGCACCTCCTCAGGCTCGAAGGCGCCCCGCGATCTTATGGAGGCTTCCTCTACATAAAGCCTTATAGCGTACTTGATGGCGTCTTCGCTTATGGGTATGTAATCCAGTCCAGAGCCAAAATATCCTATTAGCGAGGCGGAGCAGGCGAAGCGCAGAACCATATTCTCGAGGCGGGCTGAAAAGCCTACAGAGCCATTTGGAATATACTTTAGGATGGCGTTTCTAGCCCTCTCAATAGCCTCAAAAGCTTTAGGCGTTATCAACACAGGCTTCTTGGGGAAGCGTCCCTTAACAAGTGGATGCTCCGACTCAATAGCATAAACAAGCGTTAAGTGATCACGAATCCTCTGAGCGCCCATATCCACATCAATCTCGCCGAGGGCCATACGCCTTTGGCTCATCGCCAACTCTACAAAGCGCTCCTTAGTAAGCCGGTGCAGCCTACAAAGCATCCTATCCTCAATAGCATTAAAATTTGGATCGGAAACCGTTGTCTCATATCCTTTAGAGTATGTGGCTACATTGTAGTTTACGCTGAAGAAGCTGCTGAACTTATAGGGGCCTATGACTTCGCGGTGGAGCTCATACTTTATTACTCCGCGCTCCATGGCCAGTTTTAGAGGCTCCACCATCCCCTTGTATTTAAACCAGTCGTTAAATTCTGGAATTATGAAGTTGAATACTCTCCCCTCGTAGGCTTGGCCTATTCTTATGAAGCGGGCTGGCGTCATCCCGGCTGCGTAGCGATTCCTCCCCGGTATCCCGTGGGCGGGTACTTTGGCGTCAGGCTTACCCAAGATCATATCCCTTGTAGCGAAGCTTTTGCCTGTGCCTGGGTCTCCGAAGAGCGCTAGGTTCCAGCCTGTCCGCATGCCAGTCCTACCCCTTTCGTGAACAATTTCCACGTCCGCCAAGCCGTACTGCTGAACTATGCTGAGGAGGCTGTCAAAGTATAGTACTGGCCCGAAGAGTTTAATGAGGTAATCAGCCAAGGCGCTTAGGGAGAAGGTTTTACCAAACCTTATGGTGGCATCAAGCCGCTTCTTTAATAAGTCGCTTAGGAAAGCTGATAGCTCATTATCCATACGCTCAATTTCAAGCCTCTCCAAAGCTACATAATCAACTTTACCCTCTGCTCTAGTGGGGGCGCCTTTAGCCTCATAAAGCGGCTTAGCCGATGCCTCAAGCTTTGAGAGCCCAAGTTCCATCCTAAGTAGGGAAGCAACCTCCTCCTGGATTATCCACTCTCTATAGCTGTCCCCCTCGTAGTAAGGCGCTATAATCTTCATCCTTTCAAGGTCAGCGAGAATCGAAGTTGGATCCACTCGCTCCTTAAGCTTTTCAGCAATCTCCCATTGGCTGCAGCCACCCCCAGCCTCCAGGAGAATCCTCAAAACCTTATCTAGGCTGGCGCCATACTTTTTACGTAGCTCTCTTAGGCTGGATTGAATTTTATCCCATGAACCCTTAAGAAGGAGGAGCCCATCCTCGAAAGTGTAATGTCTCCCATGGAAGGTAACCCAGCTTCTAGGCGTGTAGGCATTAAAGATCTCCTTAAGTTGAGCATCATTTATAGCGGAAGCTATTTCATAAGCAGCCCGCTCCTCATCCACAGCCCATGGGCTATAGATGTGTCCAAAATATGGGATAGCGAGTTTCCGCCCAATTTCAAAAAGTTTAGCTCTTGAAAAGGCTCGCCTCAGCAACATTTTCCTCTCAATAACTTTCTCCTCAACCGACATAAGCGTCACCTAAATACTTGCCGGAGATAATTTCAGCCTCCTTATCGCCTATAAAGCCTGCATCCTTAAGCTTTTTCACGCCATTTGCTAGAAGCTGTTTAAAGCTTCTAGAGGAGAGCAGGTTCGCTGAGGATACTATGGATTTAAGGGCGCGGCTTGAGGCTTCATCAGAATTGAGGATAGCCTTAACTCCCAAATCCATGGCACGAGCCAAGGTTTTACATCTGGGCTGCATGTAAAATTTCAGCTTTGAAGCTAACCCGAAGCCTAGAAGCTTCTCCCTCAACGTTTTCATAACGCTTGTGGAGGAGGATGCCCTAAGGGGCGGAATAATTGCTAATCTAACCTTCCCGCCAGCTCTATAACCAGCTAGATAGAAGGGTACGCATGCGAGGGATGCTTCACCAACATTCCATGGGATTGTTAAAGCTTCAATCCTCCTTTTTTCGCATCCCTTCTCCTCAATTAAGCCATTTATATGGTCTATTAGAGTGTTAGCAACAGCCTTAATGGATTCCATTTCAGCATATCTTGATTGAACCTCCCTATTCATTTCATTCTCAAGCTGGGTTATAGATGCCTTCTCCCTATCAATCGACTCTTGATATTTGCGGCTTATCATCTCAACTTCAGCTTCATAGCGCCGGCGAGCTTCCTCAAGGAGCTTACTTAAATTGCGAATCTTACCCCTTGATTCATGAATCTTTGCGTCACAAACTTTAATGCTGTATTCCAGCCTAGCTTGAGCCGCTGCGCCCCTACCCTTAATAGTCTCTAGCCGCCCCTTCAGGCCAGCCCTTTGAGATTCTAGCTTCTGAAGCTCTTTTTCTCTACGCTTTAGCTCCTGCTCTTTAGCTTTAACCTCCTTTTCAAAAGCCTTCTTTACCTTAGAAACTTCAGCACTCCAACGATCCTCAATTTTCTTTACTTGCTCCTCAACTTGAGACTTAAGTACTGAAAGCTTCTCGCCATAAGTTCGCCGTATAAAGTTGAGCTCTTTACTAAGCATTTCTTCATGAAAATTTAATGCTTCTATCAACAGCTTTTTTACGTATTCGAGACCTAAAATGTCTGAGTCAACATTTTCATAAAAGATTGAGAGTTGATTGGCAACCTCCACAGCGGCTTTCGAGTCAACCTTTAGGGGTAAAAGCGCCACCTTAATGCTTCCGTCAGTTGGGCTACTAATGGCGCTGCGAATATAATCCGCCATTGATGTAAGCAATTTACCATCAGAGAGTAGAGCATTAAACTTAGACTCAATAGTTTCCCTAAAGCCCGTGAAAGTTTCTAAATGCCTACTTAAGAAATCCTTGAATAAGCTCCTCCTCAATCTACACCTCTCAAGATCCTCTATAAAGGCGTCGAGGCTGGGCAGCTTCTTATAGGCGATGGTTGAGGAAGCTGCTGCTAAACCATCAAGTAGTAGACAACCATCCCTCCACGGGACCAGCCAAAAGGGGTAATAAACCTTAGATAGGTAAGCCAGATTTTCCCCATGGCTTAATAGGCCTAGTCTTTTACGTTGAGCCTCAGCCAGCAATAGGGCGGATGCTAATTCCACATCAGGGCTTATAACTTCGCCGCCTTCCTCCACCCTCACGGCAAATGGGAGAATTAAGCTAGATGTAGGCATCTAATTTCTTCACCGACTAAGGAAAATTAGTGAGGAATAAATTATTTAACCTTAGAGGATGAATTAAGGAAGCTACAAAACCACAACATATTTTAATTTGATGAGCCTAAACGGAAGAGGCAACATAATGGATGAGACATAAATGGAGACTATGGCGGGGGAAGTTAAACTCGACTTCGAGAGCATAAAGGCTATTATCCTTGAACACTTTCAAGTTGAAGATGCCTTAATGGAGTTTAATGTGCCAACTTTTTATCTTAAGCAAAATCAAGAAACCAAGGAGCCATTCCTAAAAGTGCTTAAAAAGCTGGATGAAATGAATCTAATAGCATTCATGAGGAAAAGCGATGGGAGAGTCTTCATAAAGGTTCTGCCTAAGCCACCCTCAAAGCCCATTGACGTTAGAGTGAATTGGCTCCTCCTCATCTTGACCATATGCACAACATTTGCGACGGGATATATTCTCTCTGCAAGCTTAGCCCAGATAGGCGGGCCCATAAACCCGATAGTGGGGGGAGCCTTATTCACGATTAGTATAATGGCTATATTTGGGCTTCATGAGATAGGGCATAAAATAGCCGCTAGGAAGGAGGGCGTGGATGCTACACCACCATACTTCATACCTGGCCCGCCGCCCGTTGGAGGAATCTTTGGCATAGGAACTTTTGGAGCAATAATCCTACAGAGGACGCTGCCGCCTAATAAGGATGCCCTCTTTGATATAGGATTAAGTGGGCCAATAGTTAGTTTCATAATGGCAACCATTATTTCAGCGGTAGGGTCGTTGATAGCGGTTCCAGCTGAGCCTACTGAAGCTACGATGCTGCCAGCACCACTCATGATGCTTGTAATAGGAAATATTTTAGGTTGGTTGGGGGTAGCTCCTCAAGCTCCTCCAGGGAAAGCCCTCTATATGCATCCTGTAGAGTTTGCAGGGTGGGTTGGCATGCTTATTACAGCGCTTAATCTTCTTCCAGCAGCTATGCTTGATGGGGGGCACATTGCTAGATCAGTTTTAGGCGATAGGGCTAGGAGCGTCTTAACATTTTTGTCAATTTTGATTCTAGTGCTAAGTGATTTCTGGCTTATGGCTCTCTTCGTCCTATTTCTGTCCATGCAAAAGCATCCAGGCCCATTAGATGATGTTTCAGGCCTATCTAGGGGCAGAAAGGCTTTAGCGGCACTTCTAGTAGCCGTATTTATATTGACTTTCCCAATATTAAGGTGATAAAATTCTACTCTAAAACTTCGATGAGAAAGCCTACAAGTCTTATGATGCTCCCACATCTATTACACTTAAGGGTAAGCTCTGAAAGCCTGTCGCCCTCAACTTTAGTGTCTACTATTTGATAGATTTCATCAGTTTCATCATCAGGGGAGATTATAACTCCACACTTTGGACATGGAAAGGATCCGTCACCATCAATACTTAATAAATCAATGGTGTATACGGCGCTACGCTTACACGAGGTATGCTTTGCAGCCATGATTCATCTCTCCGTTAACCCCACAGTTTTCAAAAGGAAATTAGGATAATTATTAAGGATTATGAATTATCAATTTAGATTATTCTGAAGTATTAAAGTTTTAATTTTGGAGCATTATTAAAAGTTCATTATGCAAGTGAAGCTTGACGATAAGGATAAAGCTATCTTAGCCCTTCTTCAGGAAAACTGTAAACTTACGGCTAAGGAGATTGCTGAGAAAATTGATGCACCTGTAACAACGGTTTTTGCGAAGATAAAGCGTATGGAGCAGCTTGGGATAATAAAGGAGTATAGAGCCATCCTCGACCATAAAAAGCTGAATTTTGGAGTTACAGCCTTTATTTTAGCATCCTTCTCTTATAGGGCTGACAAAAGCGAGCAGATTTTATCTCAAAGGCAAATAGCTGAACAAATAGCTAAATTTCCAGAGGCTCAAGAAGTACACATAATATCGGGAGACTGGGATATCCTAATAAAGGTTAAGGAAAAAGACGTAGACAGCGTTGGAAAATTCGTAGTAGATAAACTGAGGACTGTTAAGGGCATAGAGAAAACCCTAACATGTATAGTTTTTGACACGCCAAAAGAAACCACGAAGATACCAATTTAAAACACGAACAATGCTAAAATAAGCCGCTAGAGTAGTATAGTAGTGGGAGGGCTAGTAGCACAGTTTCCCTACCCCTCCTTGTTAGGGCATACTCAACCCTAAGTGGTGGCCCTGAGTGGACTCGCCTATCTATGTAGCCGTACTTTTGAAGATTTTTTAGCTTATTTGATAATGTTCGAGAGTTAACGCCTAACACCCTCTTTAAACTGCTAAAGGAAACAGCATCCTTTAGGAAGAGGGTGTATAGGATCTCGAGATTCCATTTCTGAGATAACATGTTGAAGCTTTTTTCAAGACTCTTTAAGTCATCCCTCAACTCTTCCACGGTTACTCCTTGTCTAGAAAGCACATCCTTTAGGGTTTCCTCTATACCCCTTATTGTACGCTCCATCCTAGACTCTATTAACTGGCGGAGGTCGCTGCTAATAGTTAACCTATGATTTACCATTTTACACCAAGTGTAGGAGGGCATACTCCATGCTTATAAGAGTTTACTTATACAACATGGTATAGAAAGTAAACCGGGGTATCCTCTTGAAGTTTGATGTAATAGTTGTTGGAGCAGGTACAGCTGGGTGTCTAGCTGCTAAAACAGCAGCTGAAGCTGGCTTAAAAGTTGGCATAATAGAGCGGAAGACGCAGGAGGATATAGGGGATAAGATTTGTGGAGATGCCCTTGGAGAGCATCATGTAAAAAGCGTTAAGCTTCCAGATCCGCCAGTAGATGTGATTGATGCTAAAATTGAGGGGATCAAAATCTACTCCCCGGATTTAGAAACCATCTTCACAGTTAGACATGAAGATTTTTCCGGCTATCTCCTAGATAGGAAGCGCTTTGGCCAGTGGCTTCTAAGAATGGCGTTAGATGCAGGAGCAAACTTATTTGATGCAACCCTCTGCCTTGAGCCAATAATTAGCAATGGAGCCGCGATAGGGGTTACGGCCAAAAACCTTAGAACAGGCAGGGTGGAGCGGTTTATTGCTAAGGTTGTTGTAGATGCAAGCGGCTTCTCAGCTGTTATTAGACGCAAGCTGCCAAGGGATATGAATGTAGAAAATGAGGTTTCTAATGATGATGTAGAAGCATGTTATCGAGAGATAAGGCAACTTAAGAATGGGGTAGAGTCAAAGTATTGTGAAATATACCTGAATCAGGATGTAACGCCTGGAGGCTATGCTTGGCTCTTCTATAAGGGTAGATCAAGGGTTAATGCTGGGCTTGGCGTATGCATGAGGAAGGGATTTCCAAACCCGAGGAGCCAATTCTATAGGCATGTAATAAACAAGCCCATATTTGAGGGCTCAACAATTTTAAGTGCTGGGGCGTGGTACGACCCAACTAGAAGGCCGCTAGATAATATGGTTGGTAATGGCGTAATAATAACGGGGGATGCTGCCTGCCTTGTAAACCCAATTCATGGCGGTGGTATAGGCCCCTCAATGCTGAGTGGGTTCCTAGCAGGAAGAGCCATAATTGACGCGTTGGAAGATGGCGACGTAAGCCAACAAGCATTATGGCCCTATAATGTGCATTACATGAGCCATTACGGGGCAAAGCAAGCATCCCTAGACGTCTTCAGAATGCTCCTAATAACCTGTAGCAATGAAGACTTAAACTATGGAATGAAGTATAAACTACTTACAGAGGAGGATGTTCTAAAGGCAGGGCTTGGGGAGAAATTCCACCTAAACATAACAGAGACGGCAAGGAGGGTTTTCAGAGGAATAAGGAGACCCCACTTCCTTAATAAACTGAGGGCTGCCGTAAACCTAATGAATAAAGTTAGGGACCACTACGCTAAGTACCCTGAAACACCTAGGGATTTCGCCTCGTGGAAGGCTGAAACAGAAGCCATATTTAATGAGGCAAGGCTGAAGCTTCTAGCTGAGTAGACAGGCATGCGAGTTGCAGTATTGGCTACAGGCGGGAAGGATTCAACCTTAGCCTTATACAGGGCTATGGAGGAAGGCCATAAAGTTGAGGCTTTAGCTTGTATGATCCCCATGAGGGATGACAGCTACATGTTCCATTATCCAAGCATAAACCTCATAGATTTGTTTGCTGAAGCTGTAAACATTCCATTGGTTAAGGGGGAAACCGCGGGTGAAAAGGAGCGGGAGCTTGAAGATTTAAAGAGGCTTTTAGCGAGCTTAAATGTTGAAGGCATCGTCTTGGGGGCTGTAGCATCTACCTATCAAAAGAGTAGAGTGGAAAATATTTGTAGTCAGCTTGGTTTAAAGTGTTTAACCCCCCTATGGGGCGAGGACCCCTATAAAATTTTAAGGGAGATGCTTGAGTTGGAATTTGAAGCCATTATAACAGGCGTTTATGCCTATGGCCTTGACGCACGGTGGCTTGGCCGGAGGATAGACGAAGAAGCCATCGTGGAGCTTATGGAGCTTAATAGGCGGTATGGCATCTCGCCCATAGGGGAGGGGGGTGAATATGAAACCCTTGTGGTTAACGCAAAATTCTTTAAGAGAAGGATTAAGATTCTGGAGGCAGAAAAGCACTGGGATGGGCAGAGGGGCTACTTAATGATTAAGAAGGCGGTTCTTGAGGATAAGTAGTGGAAGCCTTAAATCGGAAAGTTTATTTTATGGGTTTATTAATGCATTGGAAGCTGTAAACCCGTTGGGATGTAACCGCATGGTTGAACCGTAAAGGGGTGAAGCAAAAATGGCGTATAAGTATGTTGCACAAGCTTGGAAGAAGCCGGACGAGTCATATGTTGGAGAGTTAATGAGGCAAAGGTTGATTGAGTGGCGAAGGCAGCCCGCAGTGGTGCGTATTGAAAAGCCTACTAGGATAGATAGGGCTAGGAAGCTTGGGTATAAGGCGAAGCAGGGCTTTATAGTTGTTAGGGTTAGGGTTAGACGGGGTGGATTGAGGAAGGAAAGACCTAGTTCTGGTAGAAGGCCTAAACGGATGGGTGTAAACAAGTATAAGCCTGCAAAGAGCTTGAGGCTTATAGCTGAGGAGCGGGCTGCTAGAAAGTTTCCAAACCTAGAGGTTTTAAACTCCTATTGGGTTGGCGAGGATGGAAGATATAAGTGGTTCGAGGTCATAATGGTTGACCCCCATCACCCAGCGATAAGAGCTGATAAAGACATAAACTGGATATGCGAAAAACAGCATAAAGGCCGAGTCTTTAGGGGATTGACAAGTGCTGGAAAGAAGGTTAGAGGTTTAAGGAAGAAGGGACACGGTGCTGAAAAGGCTAGGCCAAGTAAGAAGGCGGCGAGAGAGGACTAGCCCATGAAAGGCGTAAAGCCTCTCGTATTCAAGAAAGGTGGGCAAAAAAGGTTCGGCAAAGGTTTCAGCCTAAACGAGTTAAAGGCGGCTGGAATAACCGCCACTGAAGCACGGAAACTTGGCATACCAATTGACGTTAGACGTAAAACAGCCCATGAAGAGAATATAAGAATCCTCAATGAACTCATAAAAACAAGCGAAATACCCAATGAGTCTAAGAGCGGAAAATCTAAAAGCGGAAAAGCGAAAAAGTAAGCTTGGATGGTGTTTTGTCCTCCAAGGTTCCAGTGGGCTATATAGAGGTTAGAGCATTCGCTCATGCAACAGAGGATGAGGAGAAGGTTTTAGCTGCAATTCGTAGAGTTTTCCCCCCAGAAGTGGCAGATAACATAACCTTTAGGAAGAAAAGGCTTAGTGGGCATTATGGAAACCCCATAACACTTTTTGAAGCAAAAATAAGAGATCAAAACCATATCAAAGCCTTTCTTGAGAACCTAGCATCTAAAATGAGCATTCTAGATAAGGAAAACTTAAACAATTCTATAAAGCAGCATTTGGATAAGGCCAGCCTATACATTAGGCTAGATAAGCAAGCAGCCTACCTAAACCAAATAAGGCTGTGTACAGCGGACCCCATACATTTTCGAATACACTTTAAGAAGTCTAAGCCAGAGGAGATAATAGATGCCTGTAGAAAGCTTGGGATCCTTCCATGAGAAGGTTTGCCGACCTACATTTAAGGCCGGACTTAGGCGACATGGAGCAAGCTCAGCGGATGATAGCTAAGGCGGCTGAGCTTGGATATAAAGTGATAGCTATTCCGCTGTCAATAAGCCAATTAGACAAGTATAAGGATCAACTTCAAGTCCTCTGTAGAGAGAGAGGCGTGGATTTCGTCTCTCGAGTGGATATAAAGCCTCGAACATCCAGCGAGCTTACCCGCATACTGAGGAAGATTAGAAGGAAGGTTGAGGTAGTAGGGGTTATATGCGACTCTAAGGCTATAGCGAGACAAGCTGCAAAGGATAGACGTGTAGACCTGCTAAATTTCCCAGCAGATGCACGTAAGAGGTTTTTTGATGAAGCTGAAGCTGAGCTAGCTTCAAGGGCACTAGCATCCCTAGAGATAGATATCAGCCCACTAATAACCCTTGAGGGTCCTCCTAGAATAAGGCTTCTATCAACCCTCAGGAGGGAAGTAGCTACAGCAACGGATTATGGCGTCGCCATAGTTGTCTCTAGCGGGGCTAATGAAGAAATGCTAATGCGGAGGCCATTAGAGGTGGCAGCGCTAACCATGCTCTTTGACATGGATAGAGCGCAAGCCTTAGACGCTATTTCAAAAACTCCCATGAGCATTGTTGAGAGGAATAGGGAGAAGCTTAGCCCAAACTTTGTAGCCCCAGGCATCCGCATAATCAAGAGGGGAAACGATTGCCCATAAGAGTTAAACGCCGCTACATAGCCGTAAAAATCGACTCTGAAGCCACTTCAAGCTCAAAAGACTTTATGAAAGCCCTATGGGACTCTCTCATAAAACTCTTTGGTGAATATGGCGCAAGCAAAACTGGAGCAACATTAATCGAGTACCAAGATGAGGAGAAAACAGCCATTATACGCGTCTTTCACAAGGAAGTTGAAACAGTTAGAGCGGCACTAGCCACAATAACCAAAATAAATGATAAACCGGCCACAGCCCACGTAATAAAGGTTTCAGGCACCCTTAGAGCCCTAAAAAATAAACTAAAAGCGACAAAAAAGCGATCCACTTAAAAAGGAAAACGAGAAATATAAAAATGGGGGATGATGTAGCCGCTCCAGACTGACGCAACATGAGGAACTCATGACGGGCAGACCCCAAATAACCAGCTATTCTTCACCTACACAAATCACATAATCAATTCAGGGATCAAAAGCCGAACAAACCCAATTGATGGTGGGCCGGGCCGGAATCGAACCGGCGACCTCAGCCTCGTAAGGGCTGCGTCCTAGCCAACTAGACGACCGGCCCTCGGTGACGCATTGAAACGCTATATGTGCAAAGCTTATCTTTGGTCTTCATTTTCTAAAGCTTTTTGGTGGATTCTTCGTCCGCGGGATGCTATTTTTAAGGTTGCTAATGTTCTTTTAGGCTTCAATGCTTACGTCATGTTTTATTAGAAAGGCATAAGCTTTACCCTCATCGCTACAATGAATAGCCAAAAATGTTAAAATCCTCAAGGGGCTTATTGGCGATTAAAAGGGTGATGTATTGAAGAAAGTTATTGCTACAGGTGCTGGCGGACCGGCTGGAATAAACTTTATAATGTCTCTTCGAATAGCCCCAGAAAAAATTTCAATTATAGGAACTGAGGCGAACGAATATTTCAAATACCTTTCTCCGGCAGATAAGACATATCTGGTTCCAAAGGCAGGCGAAGATGGTTACATTGACGCGTTGAACGAAATCATCAGAAAGGAGAAAGCTGAATTTCTACACGCTCAAACCGACGCTGAAGTAGCTGTGGTTTCAGAAAATCGCGAGAAAATTGAGGCAAATGTCTTCCTACCATCAAAAGAGGCTGTAAAGATATGTCAAGACAAATTGGAGTCTGCCAAAATATGGATGAGTAAAGGGGTGCCTGTTGCAAAAACCTTAGAAATTCGAAGCGAAGAAGATGTTGATAGAGCTTTTGAAGAGCTAGGTAGCCCCATCTGGATAAGGGCACGGCATGGCGCTGGCGGAAGGGGAAGCACACCAGCCTACAATCGGGGAACAGCCATCTCATGGATAAGATACTGGCAGGCGCGAGGCATGAAATGGGGATTCATAGCACAAGAACACCTTCCAGGCAGAAACCTAGCCTTCCACAGCCTATGGAAAGAGGGGGAACTCGTAACCTCCATGGCTAGGGAGCGCTTAGAGTACATATACCCACATCTCGCTCCATCAGGCGTAACAGGCACACCTGCAGTTCAAAAAACTATTCACGATGAGGAAGTAAATCGAATAGCTACTGAAGCCATTCTCGCCATAGACCCTAACTTTAATGGTATTGCATGCGTCGATTTAAAGGAGAACAAAGACGGTGTTCCCTGTGTAACTGAAATTAACGCAGCAAGAATGTTCACCACATCATACTTCTTCTCCTACGCTAGCAAAGTCCTTAGAGGCGATTGTTATGCTAACATTCCATACTTATACGTTAAACTCGCCTACAAGGAGAGCATACCAGAAATACCGAGGTACAACATCCTGCCAGAAAATATTTATTGGATACGCCATATAGACGCGCCAGCGAAACTTGTAAGGAGTGGGGAAATCTTAGGAGAAATGTACCATTGGTGTGGACAATGAAAGTCTGGTACGATGCATGTACCGGGAAACACGTTAGGTATGGAGTTGCTATATCGCGTAGACTCAGGGAGGCGGGACATGAGGTTATATTAACCGCTCGTGAGCACCCAGATATAACACCTCTTGCGGATTTCTTAAATGAAAAATTTATCTTCGTTGGAAGATATAATCCGAAATCGCTACTTTCTAGACTAAAAGAGGGAATTAAACGTCAACTTTTGTTTTGTGGAATACTTGAAGATAATATGCCTGATATTGCCATCTCCCATGGCTCAGTGGATCAGATTCGAGTAGCTTTTGGATTAAATATCCCAACAATAACAACTTTTGATACTCCTTACGCTGATGCCGTGAATAGACTTACCCTGCCCCTTGTAGACTACATTGTTGTTTCTAAAGCCATTCCAGAGAAATGCTTGCAAAGATATAACGTCAGAGGTAGAATTATTCAATTTGATGGTGTTGACGAAGTAGCGTGGATGAAAGGTTTTAAGCCTTCAGTGAAATATGACTTTGGAAGCCCACTAATAGTCGTTAGGGAAGTAGAGAGTAGGGCTAGCTATGCTCAAAATAGGTTTTCTCTCATTAAATTAGCGAAAAAATTAACGCGTTTAGGTAAAGTCATTTTCCTCACGAGATATCGCAGGAAAAACATTAAGGGGTTAATTGTCCCCAAAGAGTTTGTAGACTCAGCGAGTTTAGTAGCGCAGGCAGATCTATTCATAGGAGTTGGAGGGACTATCACGCGAGAGGCAGCCCTTCAAGGCACTCCATCCATCGTGATAGATATTTTCCAGGAACAATATGTAAACGATTATTTAGCCAAAAGAGGCTTTCCAATATTTAGAACAAACTTATCCTCAGCATTTGATTTAGCAAAGGAAAAGTTAGGCAATAAAGCGGATGTAAGCGGCATATTAGCTGATCTTGAAAATCCTGTTGACGTAATCTTAGAGCTCGTGAAAGAATTAATGTAATGCAAGGAAGAAACACATACAACACGCTCTAAATCAATAGTATTATCAAGGTTCAACAGCCCCAACTACTTACTATCATATATTAGCTTGAACTTGAAATGGAAGCTTTAATAGGTTTGATAGAGTTTAACGAAGTGACAGGGATGACTAAGAGATGACTAGGGAGAGAGTTCTAGTCGTAGGGTTGGGTGAAGTCGGCCGTCCCCTTTATGAGCTGCTAAGAGAAAGTGGAAAGTTTGATGTTTACGGTTATGACTTAGATGAGAATAAGATGCGTGAGATTGAACAGCCAGCAAATTTCCCTGAGAAATTTGATGTGATGCATATTTGCTACCCTTGTGTTGATCAAGAACAATTCGTAAATGTAACCATTGATTACATGAACAAGTTTAAACCGAAACTTACAATAATTAATAGCACTGTTGCACCTGGCACAACACAGAAGATCTATGAAAAAACTGGGTTTTTAGTTGTGCATTCTCCAATACGTGGAATGCATAAAAGTTTGGAGACAATGAAACGAGATATAATGTTTTGGAGCAAATATATAGGCGGAGTTAAACCAGAGGCAACAGAGCTCGCGAAAAAGCACTTCGAAAAGCTCGGCTTAAAAGTTAAGATTTTAAAAAGCCCTCTGGAAACGGAGCTTGCAAAACTTTTCGAAACAATTTATAGAGCTTGGATGATTGCATGTTTCCAAGAGATGCACCGCATAACAAGACACTTCGGTGCGGACTTCAATGAAGTCGTAGATATGATTGAGGATATACACCGAGTACACTTCAACAAGCCTCTTCATTATCCAGGAGTGATTGGCGGACACTGCCTCATCCCAAATACAGAGTTACTCTTAAAAGTGTATGATTCAGAGTTTTTGCGGCTAATTTTGAAGTCAAATGAAAAGAGGAAGAAGGAAATAGAGGATGAAAACATAAGAAACGAGGTTGAAAAGATAAAGAAACGCGTAGAGGCTTTGGAAAAAGAGTTGCTCAAGGGAATTATTAAAAATCCTTAAAAGAATAATAACCTTCTACCAAAAACCTCGATTAGATGCTGCCAAGATACAATTAAGTAATGTTCTCAAAAATCGCCCACAATAAGTAAGGTGAGGCAAAGTATGAAGGTTGTTATGATTAATGATTGCGCTTTTGTTGGTGAAACTTTGCTAAAATACATGCCCGATTACGTGGATAAGATGCATATTAAGCGAACCAGGGGGTTTTGGAATAAAACCTTCGGATTAGCCTATAACATTTTGAGAGCTACAGGCGATATTTACCACGTACACTATCTCCTTCAGGACTGTTATTTAGCCACATTTTTTAGAAAGAAGCCTCTCATTGGGCATGCCCATGGCAGTGATTTGAGGGAGGTTATTAAAACGAGGAAGTGGGGCTGGATTGTTAGACATAATCTGCAGCATTGTGACAAAATCTTAGTAGCTCAGCCAACAATTTTGGATATTGCAAAGAGTTATAACAATACTGCAGAATATTTTCCTATCCCCTATGACCCAGAAATTTTTTATCCAAAACCTTTATGTGAAAATCGAAAAGAAAAAGTCATTTTGATAGCCTCACCCCAAGATTTTAAAGTAAAAGGAACAGACAAATTCCTATATGCATGCACTAAAGTAAAGGTTCCCTTTGAGTTAAGAATCATAGGTTATGGCAAAGATTTAGAGAAAGCAAAAGTCCTCATTAAAAAATTAGGCTTAAAAGCTACAATTTTAAGCAAAGTACCCCATGAACATATGAACAGACTTTATTGGGAGGCAAACTTAGTTTTAGGTAGTTTTGGCATTGGTCAACTCGACACGGTAGCGATTGAAGCAATGGCCTGCGGAAGACCTGTGATACATCACATCTTGAAGGAATATTTTCCATCATGTCCACTCCAAGAATTAAAAAGCATAGATCACGCCGCTGAACTCATCAATGCAATATTAACAGATAAAAGGGAAGCAGAAGAATTGCGCCGCAAGCAGCTGGAGTATGTGTCTACCCATCATAATGCTATTAACCTGGTTGAAAAATTGCTCCAAATTTACAAACACACCGTCAAAAGTTGAGCCTTAATCAATACGTCATCAAATCTTTATGAGACAGAAAGACTGAATATCAATGAGTATACAAAGCAGAGAGAAACGAGATGAGCGTTTCAGTTATAATTCCAACGTATTACCGTCGAAAGGAGTTAGCTGAGCTCCTTAATAGCCTACTGAGGCAAACCTATAAACCTTCAGAAATAATAATCGTTGACGACACGCCGACTTATGAAATCGCAAATTTATGTGAGGAATTTTCAATTAAACTAGCAAAGGAAAAAATAGAATTGATATACTGCAAAAACCCAAAGAAAAAATCCTCGAGTATTGCCAGAAACGTAGGTGTCGAAAAATCTTCTGGAGATATCCTACTATTTCTCGATAGCGACGTCGTTCTATTCCAAGATTACATTGAGAATATAATGCACGTTTTTAACAAATATCCCAATGCATTAGCTGTTCAAGGATGGATTGTAAATCTTAGGAGAGGTAAATTCTATTACCTTCGCCAGGTATTTTATAAAATCTTCTTTATGAGCCATCACGCACAAAATAGGTGTAGACTATTTGAATACCCAAGCGTCTTAACAGAGATCAGTGAATGCCAAGCTCTACATGGATCAAACTTCGCTGTAAAACGTAATGTTTTTAATGAAATTAGATTCGACGAAAAATTGTTAGGAACTGCTTACATGGAGGATCTACTGTTCTCATACACGCTCTTTAGGAAACATCCCCATAGCCTATTTATAACACCTTACGCAAAGTGTATTCACAAAATTAGTGAAGCTGGACGTGAAAAAGGAGATAAAGCGGAGAAACATAAGTCTGCGTGTAGGCTATATGTCCTAACTAAACTATTCGGTTTTAAGGGAAAGCTATTGTACATCTGGCAAAACGTTGGTCATACGATTCTAAAATTTTTCAAGCGGTTAATCAAATACTCATCTTAATGTCTATTTTCAGAATGACCGATCCTTTAAAGTTCCATTCCACATATATCATACATAGCCTTGTTATGGAATATTACAAGTATTGCGGATAAGCCTTCTTTAAGCACTCCCACAATTTCACACTGAAGTTTTTGGAGTCCAGTTCTTTTAATTTTTGCCAAAGGACATTTCTATAAGAATCCCATAATTCTTCATCAAGATTCATTGCAAAGGAGAGTTTATTTTTTAAATCCTCCTCGTTTTTCCACCTAAATATTTTCGGGATAAACTCTTTCGCTCCACTCTCTTCAGGGACAAGCGTTATACATCCACTCGCCAGCGCTTCCATGGGAGCTATCCCGAAATGCTCCCCCTCCATTAAGTGGACATAAATTTTTGATTCTTGCAACAGCTTTTTCAAGTCATTTACCGGCAGGTTTGGTTTTAATATGTAATTCCTTGGAGCCCCTTCACGAAGCTTCTTAAACCATTCTCTCGCCTCTTCAGCTAATGAGCCAACACAAACAAACTCAAAATCAGGAAATATTTTGGCAAGTTTTTTCATAACTTCATGTCTTTTTGCGGGGATAAACCTCGCAATATATACAACCCTATTCGCCCTATCACTAAGAGGCCTTGAGCACCAATACTTTTCCAAATCAAGGGGTGGATAAACAACTTCAATATTTCCGGCATATATCGTATTCCAGAATCGGATAATCATTTCCTTGGTATAACAGCTATTACAAATAATCAAATCGAGATTTTTAACGCCTTTTTCAATAAATCGCTTAAAGGGTTGAATGTAAACTCTTTTCAACACTCCTGACCTTTCGTATTCATAATGAATTTCTGGAAAATGCACATAACCTATAGCTTTATCATAATTCTTCAAGAAGGTTAATTCAAAAGGGGACGATGACTGAGTTAGGAATAGGAAATCGTATCTTTGATCGTTCCTTTTCTGAAAACTAATTAAAGCTTTCCCAGCATCATAAAACCTTTTATAAATTGTGAGCGGTGGCTTAATTCTAACGTTGCGACGTAGTTCGTGTATAATAACCTTAGTAGGTATATCCTCTCCAATCATCAATTTATATTTGTTTCTATCAAATTCGAAGGATAACAAATCAACTTTCTGACCCCGCTCAATCAATGACTTTAAAACATGATGACACACTCTTTCAGATCCACCGAACGCGCCGAGCGATAAATGTACAACAAGGAAACTTGCCATATACTTTTCGTAGAGGTTTATCACACTTTGCTTCTACATAAATTTATTGTCACTTACTAAGACCCTAGTGTAAAAAGAAAAATAGTAACTTTATCTATAATTCCATTGCTAAAATACTAGCAATCAATGAACACTAGTAAGCGAGAATAAAAATGTATGAAATATGGGAGAATATCTGGAAGCATGAAAAAATTTCAGAGTGGAACCGACTATGTCAGATAATATTTGAAGTACTGCAGAGGGAGCTTAAATCTTTTGAAGGCAAACGGATCATAGAAGCTGGTTGCGGTAGCGGTAGGGTATCATTGAGGCTCGCGCAGCACGGAGCAGACGTGTATTTATTGGATATTTGCAAAGAGGCGGTGAAATACGCGAAAAATATCTCACAAAAGAAGAAACTAAACGCTAACGTAAACATAATTCGGGCATCGATATTTAATATTCCATTTAGAGATGATTGCTTTGACATTGTATGGAACGCTGGTGTCTTAGAGCATTTCCTCTCATATGAGCAGTTATATGCTTTGAAAGAAATGAAACGCACATGCAAGAATGGGGGAAGCATAATCATAATGGTTCCCTATAGTAAAGCTGTTTTCTACAGGGTAGGGAAGTTTTATCAAGAAAGAAGGCGAAGATGGAAGTGGGGTTACGAAAGGCCTTTTAAGACTTTAAGACAATTATACAATAAAGCTGCCATTCATCTAAAAAGGGAGTTTAACGTGGGATTCGAAGAGCAGTTGGCATTTATATTTTGTATCCCAGGTATGGGCCGTATGGCTCCGCTTCTGAGGAAGCTTAAAAGACTACTTTTTATCCTAGGAATTGGCGGATATCTGCTCATCGCAATTGGTATAAAATTAAAAACATAATTTGGTTGGTGAAGTTGTGCAAATAATCTTCATTCCACCCATCAAGTGGACGGATTTATATCAACGACCTCAACAAATTGCATCACAACTCAGCCGGAGATTCATAGTAATATGGATTGATAAACCTTCATTTTGCTTAAGTGCAATGTTTAAAGCATTTTGCAAAAAGACAAGTTTATTTAAACACATAAAGGATAACCTTTACGTCATCCAGACATTCACTTTTATACCTTTTTCAAGGATTAATGTGATAAAGAGATTAAATGAAGTTTTTTGGATTATTTTGATAAAATTTTACATAGACCTATTTTTTAGGAAGAATAAAGACACAGTATTTTTTATCTGCACTCCCTTACCATTTTTACCAAAGTTTTTGTTTAAGGGACGATTACTCATCTATGATAGATGGGATAGAGTTTATAGGTTCAGAGGGGTAACGGAGAGAGTTAGGTTAAATGACTTAGAATTGATCAGGAAGGCAGATCTTGTGATAAACTCTTCCAAAAGCCTATGGAAAGAGTCAATAGTATATAATAAAAGCTCTATTATAGTGAGAAATGGTTCTAATCTGGAAATTCTCCAGAAAGCCCGCAATTTAAGGAAGGAAACGAATAAAAAAGTGATAGGATATATAGGGGCATTAACATATTGGATTGATTTTGATCTAATAAGAAAATTAGCGGAAGCCCGTCCGGAATATGAAATTCATTTAATCGGACCATTAATGGAGAAAGAAATAGTTAAAGTTTTAGGGAACACTAGAAATGTAAAATTTTTTGGAGAAATTCCATACAATGAGCTACCCTTAAAGTTAAAGGAATTCGATATAGGGATAATCCCTTTTAAAATTAATGAATTAACAGAGGCTGTAGACCCGATAAAGGTATATGAGTATATGGCAGCTGGGAAGAATGTAGTATCTACTAATTTACCTGAACTATATAGATTTAAGGACTACATTTATATCGCAGAAAGTCATGAACAATTCATCAGATTCTGTGACGAAGCGCTAAAGAACCCAAAAGTTAGTTCAGAAATATTGATGAAAATCGCCTTAGAAAATACTTGGGAAAAAAGAGCAACGCAGATAGAAACGGAAATTTTAAAACGCTTATCAACTCAACAGAGATGAAAATCATATACGAAAGCAGACCGCTTCCTCTCTCTAATATAGCTGACTTGAATTTAAAAAATGGAAGTATAAAATGTTTGCACGAATGCCGAAAATCAATTTATCAAGGTGTCTCACACTTGAGGGGAAACTCAATAAGACTTCAATATTCCGGCTTTATCATCTTTACATCTAAGCTACTAAGTATCGTAACAGGCTTTGCTTTCCAGTTAATGGTAGCAAGAACTGTTACTACAGGAGAATATGGAATATGGTTTAATATAAACGATTTAACAGCTTATTTTACGCTTTTCGCAGGAGTGCTTCCTTTTTGGGCGATGCGTTTTGCCTCAAGAGGGGCTGAGGGAGCTATTAAAACTGGCGTGATAATTAACTTTTCTTTATCGGTTATTGCGGCATCCATATACGCTATAGTTATAAGTTTAGTGTTGCCTACACTTGGCGTCGAAAAGTACCTTTTGGTTTATACACTTGGGGCGATTCAAATTATTGAGTGTTTTCTAATTAGCGCATTGGAGGAGTTTCTAAGGGCAAGAAGACCCCAAACGATAGGTTATGGACTTCTCATGTCTGAATTGTTTAAAGTGTTTTTGGGTTACATTATGATATTTAGGTTGGGGGAAGCCCTTAGGGGCGCGATAATAAGCATAATTTCAGCTGTAGCCATACAATTAATGTATTACTTTATAATGCTTAGAGGAGATTTAAGGGAAAAAATTAGGATAGATTACGTCAAGGAGTGGATTAAAGGCTCAATTTTGAATGTATATAGCATAATAGGAGCGCAAATTAACAACCTTATCTTTATATTGCTATTTATATATGGTGGGGAAGAGGCACGTGGATACTATGGTGCTGCAGCGCAAATAGCGACTGTAATAACATACTCTTCTTTTTTGGCTTTTGCATTGTATCCAAAACTTCTTTCAGGCGGGAGTACCCGCGAGATAACGCAATCATTAAAAACTGTTTTAATGTTCGCGTTGCCGATGACTATTGGGGTCTTCGCCATGTCTGACTCATACCTTTTGATGCTTAAGTCAGGATATAGGGAAGCACAACCAGTTCTAGTGGTTTTAGCTGTTGATGCATTCCTAGCCACGCTATCTAATTTCCTAAGCTTCATACTTTATGGACTTGAGAAAGTGGATGAAAAATGGCAGATACCCCTCAGCGAGTTGATAAGAAGTAGAATATTCCTCGGTTTTTCCCTAGTATACCTTCAAGCGTCCATAACAGTGCCTACAACCTTCTTCATTCTAACATCGTATGCCAGAGGGCAAAAACTACAATCTGCCTTGGTGGTAGCTATCATTAACACCATAGCCAGGTTTGTGATCTTTGCAACATTATGCATCATCGTAAACAGAATGGCAGCGATAAACATTCCATGGAAGAACATCTTAAGATACTTTTTTGCTTCAATAATAATGGCTTTCTTTTTATGGTTCACGCCCCATCCTGAGAGACTTCATCAAATACTTATCTTAACCCTTCTAGGCGGCTTAATATATGTTGGCATAGTCTCAATAATAGATGAAGAAGCTAAAACTCTATTTAAAAGGGCCTTATACGAGATAAAGGTGAGATTACATGATTGCTTAACGTACTTCCCAAAGCTCGTTAAATAAGGCCTTGAGAGTTTTTATGAATGTTTCATAATTGGTCCATAAAGCGGCTATTCGCTTCTTCCCATTTTCCTTTCTTATAAGTAGGAGGAGCTGAGCGTTATCGACTATTATGAATGTTGGCAGGTTTTCAGTTATCGAGCTTATGTATCGGCTATGCCTTATTTTAGTTTGCTCGAGGAAGAAGCATGTCTTGGGCGAGTAGCCTGTTAATAGTTTAACTGTTACGC
>Ga0209080_1000655_pt1 | contig 21569 bp, 20 predicted proteins | sample JNZ110809AmetaG_FD_184123 | JGI IMG/M metagenome (GOLD analysis project Ga0209080, IMG submission 184123) | Hot spring microbial communities from Jinze hot spring, China to study Microbial Dark Matter (Phase II) - JNZ 110809A (SPAdes) (version 3) ...
AACGCATAGTTCCAGACGAGGAAGTCACGTAAAGCACAATAAGTCGAAAAATCAGAACAGCGGAAAAACCGAGAAGACAAAGTTTGACAGCCCATGTGACGTTAAAAAGGACTGCGGCAACGCTACCAATTAAAACAAAGGGTAACCATAGAATCCAGCAAGAAAGGGAAAGGGCAGCCGTACGCCTCAGATCATAAACGGGATCTTTTACAAAGATGCACAACCTCAAGAAGTAGTTTAAGAGAACGGTAAGGACAAACAAAGTAACACCAAGAGCCAAACCACCAATCAATCCTAGAATGGAACGATAAAAAACAAATGTGTGAGGCAAACCCATCGCTAAGCATACGACTGCTGAAAAGGCGAGGCTTTTTCTGTAGGAGGGTAGTGTGAAAAGGGAGGCGTAATGCCTTACAGCCCTATCAAGATACTGGTTGAAGGAATCGCTTGTGCTCATTGAAACTCAACCATTATTTGTGGAACATTATCTCGAAATCTCAAACATATTAAAGTGTCGCAAAACACAGCAGCGTCCAGTAAAGCAAGACTAGTTTCCTTTTAAGTTGTTCCTTAATTTACATCAAACGTTAAGCCGAACAGCAACTGTTTTATTCCACAAGTGCAATCTAACACTTTGCGGAAACACATGCCAGAACAAAACATTCCACCGACAATATTTCACATGTTAGAGAAAAATATTGGCAAAAGCATTCGAGTCATTTTAGACCCTTCGTATGGCTTCGAAGGAACCTTGGCGGCTGTAACCCGTGAACCACCGGGAATTTGGCTTTCAGACGCTGAGGCCATAATTTTGAGGGCAACCATAGCCCAGCCGATTCCCCAAGTTGCCGCAAGAGAAGAGCGTAGCGAAATATTCATACACTTAAACGCTGTTCAAAGAATAGAAGTGTTACATCCGCCTTCTCGCCGCTGAATCTAAACTGGAAAGAATATTCTGGCTAGAATACACACGGCTATCAAGGCGATGGCAAAAACTATTAGGAGTTCAGGTCTAACTTTGATTCCTTCAGTTTCTTCTTCAAAAAACCTTAACAGCCCAGCGCTTGCAGCGGGCATGGGTGCAGACTCGCTTTTCTTCTTCTTGCTCATTGAAGGACTTCCACCGGGTTATGCTGTAAAGAAAGCGGGTTTCCTCCATTATTAATGTTGCGTTTAACTCAAAATGGTTTTATATTCAGACTGGGATAAAAGCAGCGAGGTGTCTGTTTGCCCACTCCCCTTGAAGAATACAATTATGTGTTAAGTCTTTTGCAGAAACATCATGAGTGGTTCCGTGAATGCATACCGTTGATTGCAAGCGAAAACATCCCTAGCCCGGCGGTACGGGAAGCGCTGACAACAGATTTCGGAAACCGCTACGCCGAAGGCTGGCCGGGGGAACGTGTCTATGCCGGTTGCCGCTTCATAGACATGGTGGAGTTTAAGTGTATCGAGTTGATGAAGAAGCTTTTCGATGCAGAGTTCGTAGATGTTAGACCAATATCAGGCGTTGTGGCAAACCTTGTTGTCTACACGGCTTTTACCGAGCCAGGCGACACTATGATGGCTTTGTCAATACCATGCGGTGGTCACATAACCATGGGAAAGAAGGAGTTAGGAGGCACTGCTGGAGCAGTTCATGGCTTAATAGTGGAGTATTTACCATTGGACTATAAAGAGTTGAACATCGACGTGGATAAGGCGAAACAGCGGATAGAAAAGCTGGCGGCAGAAGGGAGACCACCTAAGCTTGTGATGTTTGGAGCCAGCGTCTTTCCATTCCCACATCCCGTGAAAGAGCTTGCAGACACCATTCACTCGGTGGGCGGAATTGTTGGCTATGACGCCGCCCACGTGGCAGGGCTGATAGCTGGAAAATGTTTCCAAGACCCCCTGAGGGAAGGAGCCGACGTTGTTAGTCTCAGCACCCACAAAACCTTTTTCGGACCGCAACATGGCGGAGTCTTGTCTTGGGAAAAATATGCAGACAAAATTAAGCGAGCTACTTTTCCGGGCATGGTTAGCAACCATCATTTGCACGCGGTTGCGGGTGTAGCCATCGCAGCAGCCGAACTCTTAGAATTTGGAAGAGACTACGCTCGTCAAGTGGTTAAAAATGCGAAGGCGCTTGCCCAAGCCCTATACGAAAGGGGCTTCAACGTGTTAGCCGAGCACAAGGGGTTCACGGAATCCCACGTCATCTTAATAGACATAACAAAGTATGGCGATGGAGGCACCATTGAAGAGACTTTGGAAAAGGCAAACATAATAGTGAACCGAAATCTTCTACCATGGGACATTAAAGAGGGCAGGCACTTCCAGCATCCAGGAGGAATAAGGCTTGGCGTTTCAGAAGTTACAAGGCTTGGAATGCGTGAGTCCGAGATGGTGGAGATAGCAGAATTCATGAAACGCGTAGTGATAGATAAGGAGCCACCGGAAAAAGTTGCTATTGACGTAGCGGAGTTCAGAAAGAGCTACCAGAAAGTGCATTACTGCTTCGAGAATGCAACAGAAGCCTACCAGTACATAAAAATCCGCTAGGCGCAAATTTGGACACTACAACTGTCTGGACAATAGGCCACAGCAACCGCTCTATGAACATTTTTCTTGAACTGTTAAGGGAGCATGGAATCCAAGTCTTAGTGGACATCCGCAGTTTTCCAACATCAAAAATTGAGCACTTCAAAAGGGAACAAATGGAGAAGTGGCTTCCAGACAACGGCATAGAGTACGTTTGGCTTGGCAAAGAGTTGGGAGGGTACCGTAAAGGCGGCTATAAAAGGCATATGCGGACTAAACTTTTCAGGGAAGGCGTAAGGAAGCTTCTGGAAATAGCTGCCCAAAAGAGGACATGCATAATGTGCATGGAGACAAACCCAAAATACTGCCACAGAAGATTCTTAGCCGCCCACCTAGAGCGAAAAGGAGTGAAAGTAATCCACATAATCGCAAAGGGACAGCAAAGCCTTATACACATGATTTAGGGAAAAGCAAGACTCTGCAAGGCGGGATGAAACATGCACATATCCGAATTTCAAGAGTTGATGCACCGTCTATACTTTCATAGAGATTCGCAGAGAGGTGTAGAGAAAACCTTTGAATGGCTTGTGGAAGAGGTTGCCGAACTGGGCGAAGCCTTGAAAAGCGGTGATAGAAAGGCATTGGAAGACGAGTTTGCAGACGTTATCGCGTGGCTGGCTTCGCTGGCAAACATTACAAATGTAGACCTTGAGGGGGCGGCCCTCCATAAATACAATGGTAAATGTCCAAAATGCGGGCAAATACCCTGCCAGTGTCCCTTTTTAGTTGGCAAACCTTAACCTAAACGTTTTTGCCCAAGCCCTGTGAGCGCCCAAACAATGGGGCGGCCGCTTTTCCTCTGCACAATGCCTCTTGCTTCTAAGAGTTTCAAATGATGCAGAGTAACGTTGTAAGGTAAACCGGTCTGTTTTGCTATCTCCTTTGCGTTTGCTGAATTCTTCTCTAGAAAGTTCAGTATGGCTGTTCGTGCCTTCAAGCCCAGCCTAACGTTTCTAAAGGTCGTCAAGTAAGCGTTGGGATGATATCCTTCTCTGGGCATTGTTCTCTACTACCATTTAAGGGCAATTTACAGAAAAATTTTCACCCGGCGAAGTCTGTTAGGCTTATCTGCCTCGGCTTTTTGTTCTCGAAAAGAGCGTTAATCTCCTCCCGCACAAGGGCTATTCTCTGGGCGTAATACTTTGGCAGGCCATATTTTCGGACTATATGCTCCGCAGCCTCCAAGTACTTCTCTATTCCACCCCTGTAAACGGTTAGGGTAAGCTCTCCACCGCACTGGGGGCATTTACCGTTAAGGGGTGGACGGCGGAGCCTCTTGTTGCATGCTTTACACCGAAACCCTTGTGTTGAGAAAGCCCTAAGGTTTCCGGCGATGTCGCGGATGAAATGTTTAACTAAAACTTTTAGGGCAACTTTTCTTGCCTCCACCGCTTCAATCTTTTCGGCAAGGGACAGCTGTCCATTTAGTTTTTCCATCATGGTTTTGAATCGTTTGTATGCACTTTCTTCAACGCCCATGTTTATGTTCGAAACAGGCACTGTAAAGTGGAACCCTTCAAACTGGGCTTCCGTTCCAAGCCTATACTCGATCAAGTCTATTAAAGAGCTCACTTGTTTAGCTTCAAGTTTCTCTAAGGTTTTTTCGTAAAATTCTAATGGATACTCTCTGGCAACGTCAAAGTCGTGAGCTTGCCTTTGCACTTCCTTGGGATTCACGACTGGTATAAGGAGTAAGGGTGCGTCCATGATTCCACCGATCTGTGCTGGCAAATACTTCCTAGAAAAGTTTAGCAATGTATCTAATGCAAGCATAAGTGCATCTTCGTCGCCGTCGCAGTCTCTGCGTTTTGCGGAATGCCAAACGGGGTGCGCATAGCACACATTCAAATTTGTGAAGCCAATAACGCGTCCTAAAATGCCGACTGAAGTGTGAGGCGCCAAACCTATAACCAGATGCCCCACAAGGTCTTCGATACGCTTGACGTTATAGTATGGTTGTAGCCCGTAAACCTTCACTAAAAGCTCGTCCAAAAAGTTTGCAACACGCACGAAATATTCAGCACATTTAACCGGAATAACAACGTCTTGAATTTTCAACTCGCAGATCTGGTCCGGACTTGTCAGAGGGCTGCCATATATGTCATAGCGATAGCCAAGCTGGACAAGTTTTTCAACGGAAACACCAACTTCAGCCGGCTTGAAGTGGGTTAATGGGGCGTTCGTCGCATCAAAACGAATGGTGCCATCCTTGTACACTGACAAGTCATACTTTGCCCTTAAAATACCCTTTTCGAGGATTTCAGGCATTTTCATCTCGTTAGTCAAACCCTTAACGCCCTTCAAAACTTTAGGTTGAGATAGCCCTAGCTTGTTACAAGCCTCTTCAAGCAATTCCCTAACGTTAACGTCCCTTTTTCTCCACGGAGACGCTGGCACATTACAGACAGGACAGCTTCCACCACCATTGACGCTTCTACCACATCGCGGACAGAAAAACTCTGGGATGGTTTCGGAGCCACACGCTGGACATTTTATTCGAAGCGAATATACCCCACATGCGGGACATTTAAGATTAACAATCTCAACAGAAGCTTTGCCCTTTTCCGCAGCTTCAACAATGTCCCTTTGAGAACCTCCAGCCAAACCCACAGGGAAAAGCACGTGCACGAGGGGTTTCATCTCCCGCCTTTTGGCCTTCTCTGGGCGACCCATCCTAGCCCCAACAAAAGTTGGCGCCTTATTCTTCACTTTAATCCCTGAAAGGCGTGTGAGAGCATCTAAAACTGATCCGCAGTCGGACAGATCAATGTCAGGACGGCCATACCCCAGACAGAAGGCAAGAGAAGATGCGTCATCGCCTTTGACCACTATTTTATCATTCGAGACTTCGTGGGGTAGGCATATAAGCTCAAGGGCTCTTTTAACCCCTTCATCTAAATCCCCAACAACCTCGTAAACGCAACCATCTTCGACTTTCACTTGAGACGACAGCAACCACGCCCTCAGAAGTTTTACGTCTTCGACGGAGCCCAAATTTGCCCAAAATGGCGTAAAGGCTGGATGGAGAGGCACCCCCAGTTTCAAGGCTAAATTTACCGCTTCCTTGCAGGAGGGCTTATTTACAAAGGGGTCCTTGAGAAACTCTCTAAGCCTTTCCACGGTTGTCCCGGCTTCTGTCGCAGCCCGTTCCAGGCTACCCTCAAACTTGTCGCCTATAGCCCTCTCTAAATCGGCTGCCCACCATTCTTCTACATAGCCAGCTGGAGCCAAACTCTTTCCTTGATAGAGAAAATCTCCAAAGCTCACTAGAATGTCGCCTAAAAACAGAATTTTTTCAATCTGGTCCCTAATCTCAGAGAAATTATCCAATGAAACCCTAACCACGGAACCGCCTCGCAACTTAACGATGGGAGGCTCTAAGAAATCGACGGGTAATGCTATGCCTCCTTTCCCGGGCAGCTCTAAGCGGAGTTGTGTGCCAGCGGCTATAAAACCCTGTAAGACAAGCATTGTTGCAGGGTGAATGCCAACAGCAGTTAACCCAGTGTTTCTGGAACGCCCGTAACGTAGGCGGAATCCCCCTCGTCTAGATGGAAACGAAAAAATTGGGCGACCAGCAACAACGTCGTCCATGAAACCCGCGGATTTTTTCTCAGACATTTTCCGAATTTCCTTTAACCAGTCCCATCCTTGGATTCCAAGCTTCTCCACAATAGCCCAAACTTTTGAGGCTCGCCCCACAATACCATCATTCACAACACGTAACGCGCCGCCCCTCACTCGGTTAGTTTCAATGCGTGGCAAATTACGGTAAGAGGACACTTCATATGGGTCTGTTTCTGTCCCGGTGACTTCTACAGGTAGCCATCGAAGCGCTTTGGCTAATTCCTCGTCAGAGACATGATATTGGAAACGGCTGACGGAGCGTTCATAAAGTCTAATCTCTTCAATGAAACGGGCAATCTCCTCCTCAGTGGGCTTGTAGCGGTCTAGGCCCAAAAGCCTACGGATAAAATCCCCGATAACCAAGGTCAAGGCTTGATCCGTGCCACCGGCGGAACGAATCGGGCCAGCAAAATATATGGCCAAATACTTTGAATGATCCGGATTCGTCTTAATTTTTACCTGTGCCACGCCTTGAACAGGGGCGGCTGTGAGTCCCTCAGTGAGTATTGCCAGTGCAGTGCGTATGGCTTGTTCAGCAGCAGCCTCCGGTTCCATGTGTCCAAATCTTCCATAAACAATTTCCTCGGCAATTTTGAAGGCCAACTCTTCCCTTGGAAGTTTTACGCTCAGCTCTCGGATTCTTTGCGCTACCCCTTTTGGTCCAACGAGTCCCTCCACAAGGTCAGCCATATCCTTGGCTACTTCACATTCCGGTTTAAGCGAGGGATCCAAGCCCTTTTCCCGGGCTCTTCGGCTTATGTCATATAACTGTCCAAGCTGTCTCTCTAAGCTTTCAACGTATTCAGCGTAACTGCGGCTCATTTGAATGCTCAAGCTTAGCTCCCACCGACAGTTACCACAGTAAATTTATTTCTGTTTTCTTAACGCTGGAAGCAAAAGCTGCAGCTTTCATTCTTGGGATTTGCCGCGTTTAATTCCCTCAATAATTTCAGAAACTTTGTTCCTAACCTGTCCATCCTCCACAATGTTGCCCGTAACAATTATGTCTGCTCCCGCCGAAGCAGCCGCCACCGCTTGATCCTTAGACCTTATCCCTCCGCCAACAATCAAGGGAACGCTTATACATTGCTTAACCACGCGAATCATCTCCTGGGGCACTGGATTTTTTGCGCCCGACCCAGCCTCCAAGTAAATGAAGCGCATGCCAAGGTACTGCCCAGCCAAGGCATGCGCCGCAGCCAGTTCAGGCTTATCATATGGAATCGGTATAGCCTTCCCAATAATGCCCGCCGTACCACCTTCACCAACAATAATGTAGCCCATCGGAATTGGTTCCAAATGGTACTTTTTAATCAAGGGAGCACCCAGAACCTGAGCACCGATTATGAAGTAAGGGTCTGTAGAGTTTAACAACGACATAAACCATATGGCGTCAGCGTAGCGGCTTATGCTTGTAACATTGTTTGGAAATAAGATCACTGGAAGGTTTATTTCGCGTTTAATTGCCTTAACCACGTCGTCAAGATGTTCCGTTGAAATAAATGTTGAACCGCCCACCATTATGGCGGAAGTCCCGCTGATCTTTGCTGTCTCAGCAATAGCTAATGCTTGAGAAAGCGTAACCTTTTCGGGATCTATCAAAGTTATATGTATAGTCCCCTCAGAACTAATTTTGTCAATTAGATATTGCTCTACGGCGCCTACCATACTTTTCCCTTTTACTCCGTCCCTTTAATCTCCGTAGGTACATGCCTCAATCCGCTGTAAAATTTGTCTGTAAACATGCAATAAAAGTCTACTTCACTTAAAGCTGTCTTAAATGGAAACTCTTCTTTCGCGCCGCAGCTTCCACAGCTTACGACGGCTCGACCTTCCTCACGAAGCAGCTCCACCCGGACGGCTTGCTTGCCACAGTTGGGACATGAAAAGAACTTGGGCAGTTTTTTCTTGGGAATTCGGATGACTTTTCTCCTTCTGCGCCCCATACCTCAATCCTTCATGGAAACTAATGGAACCCTTAACATTATTCTATCTTCGTCCTTAAATACTTGCCTAATCCAATAAGCATTGTGGATCCAAGTTGAAGCTCACTCAGCAGGTTTTAGACTTAAATTGGGAAGAAGTGAAAACCAAAATCACCCGCTTCATAAGAGACTACGTCGAAAAAGCAAACGCAAATGGGATAGTGCTGGGCCTTTCCGGAGGTGTTGACAGCAGCACCGCTGCAGCTCTTTCAGCCTTAGCCATTGGAGGAAGCAAGGTTCTGGGGCTAATGCTTCCAGAGAAAGAAACCTACAACCCTCTGGACATCAAGCACGCCAAACTTGTTGCGGAAAAATTCGGCATTAAAACCGAAACAATTGATATCACATCGACCCTTGAAGCATTACAGAAAAGCATACCGATTTTCGACCTAAAAGACAAGCTTTCCAAAGGCAACTTAAAAGCCCGCACTCGCATGCTCTACCTTTACTACTATGCTAATAAACTGAACCTCATTGTCTGTGGAAGTTCGGACAAATCTGAAGTGATGATTGGCTACTTCACAAAATGGGGAGACGCTGCCGCAGATATAGCCCCTCTAATGGACTTATATAAAACACAAGTTCGAAAACTAGCAAGACATGTAGGTGTGCCAGATGAAATTGTTGACAAACCACCATCCCCAATGCTTTGGCCAGGCCAAACAGCAGAGGAAGAAATAGGCCTAAAATATGAAATTCTTGACCTCGTGCTCTATGGCTTAGAACACTTTATGAAGACAGAGCAAATAGCAGAAGAGTTGGGCTTACCAAAGGATTTGGTAGAAAAAGTGAAAAAACGATGGAAGGCCATGGAACATAAAAGGAGGCTGCCCCTAACAACAAAACTTCAATATAGAACTGTGGGCTTCGACTTTAGAATACCTCTCCCTTAGCCACAAAAAGGTGGTTACATGAAACAAAAGTTTAAAGTTGCCCTCGCCCAAATCAGCTGCCAAAGAGGAGACAAAAAAGCGAATATACAAAAGATTGAGGCTTATACGGAAAATGCACGGCAACAAAACGCAGACCTCGTGATTTTTCCAGAGCTTTCATTAACCGGATACGTCGTAAGGGATGAACTCTATGAATTAGCAGAGCCCGTTCCAGGCCCTTCCACCGCAGCTATAGAAAAAATTGCTAAACAGCATGGAGTATACATAGTTTTCGGCATGCCCGAATTAAGCGAAAAAGCTCAAGCAACCCTATATAACACTGCTGTTTTAGTTGGACCTAAAGGCTTCGTGGGGAAATACCGCAAAATGCACCTACCGACCCACAGCGTCTTCGAAGAAAAGAGATATTTTAGGCCGGGCTACCAAACGGGTGTGTTTGACACCGAACTCGGCAAAATAGGGCTTATTATATGCTATGACATTTTCTTCCCAGAGGTAAGCCGCCTAACACGTCTCGAAGGAGCACAGCTAATTGTATGCATATCAGCCTCACCCGCCGTAAGACGCGTTTTCTTTGAAATCCTCACGGCAGCAAGAGCCATAGAAAACACGGCGTTTTTAGCTTATGTGAACCTAGTAGGCATAGAAAACGGACTACAGTTTTGGGGAGGAAGTAGGTTAATAGGCCCAAACGGAAGGGCATTGTCCATCGCAAAATATGATGAAGAAGATTTAGTGATCGGCGAAGTTGACTATTCAGACATAAAGCCCGTAGAAGCATTTGTTCCAACACTGAGAGACTTGCGTCCAGAGCTTTTTGACAAAATAAAGGAGAACGCTGAAAAGCTTTAGACCGCAATCTTCAGCTTCTTAACAGTTTTCTCTATGCGGTCCATTGCCTCTTCCAACTGTTCATAAGCAGCGGCATACGAGATCCTAATATAGCCTTCGCCGTAAGACCCGAAAGTTGAACCTGGAACCGTCGCCACACGAGCTTCTTTTAAGAGTAAATCCGCAAAATGTTCCGAAGACATTTGAAAGTGTTTGATGTTCGGGAAAAAGTAAAAAGCGCCCTTGGGAAGTGCGCATTTAAAGCCCTCAATTTCATTAATCCTTTTGAAGACAAAACGTCGCCTCCTATCAAACTCTCTAACCATGTTTTCCACAAAATCTTGCGGTCCTTTTAACGCCGCCAGCGCTGCATATTGGGCAAAATTATCTACACATGCAACAAGATATTGGTGGACAAGCCATATTGGAGAAATTAATTCCTTTGGTCCATAAATGTAGCCAATTCTAAGGCCAGTCATAGCATACGTTTTAGAAAAAGAACCAACAACCAGTGTTCGCTCTTTCATTCCTGGGAAAGCTGCCATACAATAATGTTTAGTTCCATCATACAATATTTTTTCGTATACTTCGTCAGAAATCACAATAAGATCACGTTCAACAGCAACCTTCGCTAATGCAGTCGCTTCATTGTAAGAAAGCACCATGCCCGTTGGATTGTTCGGCGAGTTAACTATCATCACACGTGACCTCTCTGTGACACGTGACGTCACACTTTCGATCGAAGGTTTAAATCCATTATCCTCCAGCAACGGAAACGAGACGGGCACGCCACCAGCCAACAAAACACCAGGTTCATAGCATACAAAACCAGGGTTGGGAAGCAATACTTCGTCTCCGGGGTTCACCAAAGCAAGCAAGGCAAGAAAGATAGCCTCCGTCCCACCAACAGTCACCAAAACCTCAGAGTCTGGATCATAACGCAGCCCATAATCCTTGTAAGCTTTCTCCACCAAAGCCTCTCTAAGTTCAGGAATTCCGTTGGTAGGAGCGTAGTGAGTTTTACCATCTAAAATGGCTCGCCAAGCCTCCTCCAAAACAGGCCTCGGCGGGGTAAAATCCGGTTCACCAACACTTAAATTAATAACGTCGGGAATTTCTTGGGCTGCTGCAAAAAATCGGCGTATTCCAGAACGCTTTATGTTTTTTAAGCGTTCAGCGGCTCTAAAGTTTGGCATTTAAGCTTACCTCGTCATGTGCTATGCAACCCAGCACGTAAAATAGTTATCGCTTAAACCGAATAAAAAAGAAACGTTTCACAAGCCTTAAAACCTCGTATACAAAACTGTATTCACCAAACAAAAACTGGTGATCAAAAGAATGAAGCTTAAAGATGTCGTGCAACAGTGGTTGAAAAAGTCTTTAGAAGACCCCATTGTCAAAATACTGGCAAAAAACAGCCATCTAACAAAAACGCAGCTTGAAACTCTGCTAATAAATGTTTTAGCAGAAAACATATCCGGAAAACCCTTAAAATACGACGAAAAAGCCAGATTACGCTTAACAAAGGCAAAAATAAGCCGCGGTGCCTTTAATAGGACATTAAAACAAGCAGAAAAAAATGTCATTAAATCTATCTACACAATACTCCTTCTCGGTTATTTAGGAATCTTTGAAAGCACAAAACTTGACCCATATATTGAAACAGCGAACAGGCTTCAGGAATACATAGAAGCGCACAAAAACCTGCCAAGTGAGAAGGAACACGTTGAAGAACAAAGGAAGTTACTAAAAATATTGAGAGAGGAGCTTGAAACAAGTCTAGAAAACCTTTCTAAAGCTCTCGAAGACAAACTGTGACATCACATATCACAAAATGACAAACAGATTATTTTAAAGAAATGGTCAGAAAACGAAAAAGAGGACTTTAAAAGGGCTTTCTTAGCATAATGTTGTGACATGTGATATCATAGGACATAAGCATAGACGCAAGTTTTTTAAACATTTACGTTCCAATACTGTGATATGTGATGCAACATATGGAAATCACAGCACGCTTACAATGGAGTCACAGGTGACGAACATGATTGATCTTGTAATTGTTATGTCTATTGTGTTGTTTGCTGCAACTATCGGTTTCAGCCTAGAATATTACAGACATATTGTTAAACTAAGGAAGGAATACGAAAAGGCAAAAGCCTCCTTTAATGATGTGCTTTTGAGTTTTAGCCGGGAGCTTAAACGGGCAGTTGAGGATATAGAAAAAATTGCCTTCAAGGTTGAGGCTTCATCTACTAGAAGCGAAGAGGCCCTAAGCAGGGTAAAGGGAGTTGAAGATAAGCTCAAAACACTAGAGGACAGAATTAATGAACCACTCAAAAATTTTAGCAATTTAACCTCACATTTAGCCGATCTTGAAAAGCAAATCCGTGATATCACCACTTCTCACGAGGAACTAGCATCAAAAGTTTCTTTGCTAGAGGGGGAAGTTCGACAACCACAAGCTCTTCCAGAAGCCGGAATAGAGACAGTTATACCTATAAAGAAAGAAAAAGCACTCGCCCATTTAACAGACACAGAACTTGCTGTCCTAGAAATGCTTGCCTCAGAAGGCCCGAAAACAGCCCCAGAAATTAAGGATAGGATAAAGCTGAGCCGCGAGCACACGGCAAGGTTGATGAAGAAGCTATATGAAGAGGGGTACCTCGAGAGGGATTCAAGCAAAATTCCATTCAGATATAGTGTAAAAAAAGAGATGGAGAAGTTTCTAAAAAAGACTGAGTTAGAAGAATCTTAGGGCGCTGATTGTTTAACAACAATATGGGTTGGGCTTGGAGAGGTTCTGTATTTCAAGCGGTTTGACGCCCCTGCTTTTATGAGCAGCCCCTTATTTGCCATTCGAGCCAAGTATGTGGCGACCGTGCTCAAGCCTATTGGTTCCTTAAATTCTTGCTCGTATGCCGCTTGGATTTCTTTGGAGGTAAACCAGGCTATTGGAAAGTGTTTATGGATAACCGACAGTACCTTCTCGAATTTGGATGTTCCGCTTGAAGACATGTTTACCTCAGATGTTGAGGTACTGCTCACTCCACCTAAAAGTTCAACAAGATCAAGTAAGCGTAAAGCCTTCTCTCGGGTTATTTGCCCTTCAAAGGCTATGCTATACTTGTTGCCTTCACTATCGAATATTTCAATTCGCATCTTCCTTGCAGGCATTTGCGCAGAGGCACCCTAGTCTCTTCACATTTTGCATTTCACAAGTTATATTTGTTACGGTGAAAACACTAAAAAATAAAACCCATAAAAAGGTTTTAAAATTAAAAATGGGGAAATTTTTCAAAGATTTTGCTTCTCAAGCTTCACAGAATTTTTCTTTAGAATATACAGGAAAAAACATAATAGAATTTTTTACTTGCAGTAGAAATGTTAAGGTGGCTCTTTCGCAGAAAAGAGGAAGAAAAAAGAAAAAAGCCAGCTTTCAAAACATGTAAAAGTGAAATTTCAACAAAAATTCACAATGACTTTACAAATTGTGAAAAGCCTTTAACATTTTAACGTTTGACAGTACAACAAAAATTGTGTTATTGTGTTAATGAGAATGCACGTTAAGTGTAAATGAAGAAAGTGCCGCTACAACCCATCCACCCCGTTTTTTCCACTGGAAGTTGGAAGGACGAGGAAGATTATGAAATTTTTAGTTGTTAATCGTTTAAATTTTCATACACTTTTCTTTACAAATAGTCTTTTACTCAGCTGCAGCGATCTTACCTTTCAGAGTATATTTCTCCACTTTCAGAGAAATCAAAGAGTAGATTATGTAGAATTCAGAGTTTCCAATGGAAATGAAGGGGTGTCTCTGGTGTTGCGTTCAAACTTTTTCGGGGAGTTTTAGGGTTTTTGCTGGTTATGTCAAGTTTTTTGTATGGTATCCCTTATTTTCTATGCGTTCATGAAAAGGCTGTTGCTTGAGAGGAGAAAGTATGAGCGATGTAAATGTGCTCGATGAAGTGTTCAGCAAATTCTTTAATGATCGAGGTATTTTTCGAGATCGAGAAGTTCTTCGTCACGACTATTTACCGGATAAGCTTCCACACCGTGAGGATCAAATAAGACGTCTCGGCGAGGTTGTTGCTCCAGTTTTAAAAGGGGCAAGGTGCTCCAACGTCTTTATTTATGGGAAGACAGGGACTGGCAAGACTGCTGTCACAAAATATGTTCTGACACGTTTGGAGGCTAAAGCTAAAGAGGTTGGTTCTCCGGTGAGTTTTTGTTATATTAACTGTCGCTTGGCTGGGACAGAGTACCGGGTTTTAGCTAGCTTATGCAATAGCCTCCATCTTTCTGTCCCCTTTACTGGTCTTTCTCTGGGTGAGGTTTTTGAAAGGTTTGTAAGCGGCTTGGATTCGGCAAAAAGGATTATGATTATCGCTTTGGATGAGGTAGATGCGCTTGTCAAAATGAGAAGCGACATTCTCCTTTACGAGCTTACCAGAATCAATGAAAACTTATCGCAAAGTAAGGTTTCCATTATAGGCATATCCAATGATCTGCGGCTTAAAGAGTTTCTTGATCCAAGAGTTTTAAGCTCTCTAAGCGAAGAGGAACTTGTTTTCAGACCATACAACGCAAACGAGCTAAAGGCAATTCTCGCCGAAAGAGCGCAAAAAGCCTTTTACGAAGGTGTCCTAAGCGAAGGAGCACTAAGCCTTTGCGCAGCCTTGGCTGCGGCTGAACATGGTGATGCTCGTAGAGCTTTGGATCTATTGCGAGTGGCTGGTGAAGTTGCGGAGCGTAAGGGTGCAAAAACAGTTACCGAAGAGCATGTTCGAGAAGCTGAAAAATTAATCGAGCACAACCGTGTTATTGAGGCCTTGGCAAACTTAACTCTACATTCTAAGCTGGTTATGCTAAGTGTTTTCCATCTAGTGAGGGCTAATGGGTACAAGGCCATTACTGGGGAAATATACGAGGTGTACAGTGAGCTTTGCAGAGAGCTAGGGGTTACTCCGCTGACTCAGCGGCGGGTGAGTACTCTAGTCAACGAGCTTGACGCGTTGGGGCTTTTGAATACGCAGGTCATTAGCATGGGGCGCTATGGGCGAACCAAAAGGATACGGTTGGAGGTGACGCGCACACTTATCAAGGAGGCGTTTTCCAGTGATGTGATGCTTGAACGCTTATTGGACTATGAACCTCGCTGCATCCAAAGGGCATCAAACAAAAGTTAGATTGCAGTTTTATTTTGAGTTTAGGCAAAGGATAGCACGGTTATCTCGAAGGTTTGCAGATTAATAACTGGAACTAGGCATGGGGTGGGGGCAAGGCCCAAACGTCGCATATAGTCAGTCTGTTCCTGCCAGCATCCTGAGTTTACGACTAAAACCCCTCGATAATTTGTATAACCCAACGTATGAATATGGCCCGCGTGAAAAACATCCGGGACACGCTCTATGACTAGGCGGTCTTTACTCTCCGGCGCCAGCGGGGTTTTTCCTCCGTATGTCGGCGCCAAGTGGCGGCTTTGCAAGAGCAGTGTCATTGCCTTTTCCGGATGCGTGTACTCCACTCCCGGGACTGTTGATATTAAGTCATCGAGACTGCGTCCGTGATAAAGCAGAAACTCAACTTTGTGGAGGCTTATTGTGCAGGGGTTCCCCAATGAATAGATCTTCCTCGATTCTTGTAAGGGTTCAAGGTAATCATCTGAGATGGGTGGTTGAGGGAGTGCCTTTCTTGGAGCGTCGTGGTTTCCAGGTATAATTATGACTTCAATGTAGTCTGGAATCTGTTCGATAAATTTTGCTGCTGATCTGTACTGTCCATAAATGTCTCTGATTGCTAACTCCTTTATCTGGTTGGGATAAACCCCTATACCGTCAACTATATCGCCTGCTATTAACACATACTTCACGTGGCTTGCTATTTCACGCATCCTTTCGTTTCCATATTTGCCATTAAGCCACAACACAAACCTGTTAAAGGCTTCTTTCTGAAATTTCACGCTGCCGACATGCATGTCCGATGTAAGAACTGCGTACACAGGAGCGTGCGCCTTGTTCTGAGTTTTTGGAGCAATATCCGGCAATATGATGTCTTGAGCTATTAACAACTTTTCCCGTGTTTTCACGACGCTTACACAAACAACTTGGTCGAGTAGTAGGGCTCTTGCTTTGTCTAGAAGTTCGCTTGGCGCATTCTGTGGGACAAGCACTGTAGCGCTTGCATGCAAGTCCTCGATGGTCAAGAAAATTTTCTGTCTTGCCTCCCTTTTTTCAACAACCATGCCAATAATCTCAAGCTTTGTGCCAGGCTGGGCGTGCAAAGCATCAATAACAGACACAGCACCACGAGCATCCATTCTCTGCCTCAGCAATTTCTCCATTCGTTTGAACCGATCTCTAAAATAGTCCAAGTAATCGCTTAAAGTTCCACTTGAACTCAGTTTGGCGCCCGGATCATCGATGACGGAGATTTCTGCCTCTATTTCCTTTGCAAGGGGACGGAAGGCTTTTTTCCCTTCCAAAATCTGTGGCTGCTCAAGCTGGATTGCTGATGAGGTGAGCGCTTGCATTGTTTGAGGATGTGAAATTGAGTCTTTAAGAATGTCTGGCTTTTTCACAAGTTCCTCAAGAAAAGGCCTCTCGATGAACAGTGGCTTATCCTTAAGTCCATTGATCTTTTCCAAGGCTCTGCTTATAACATCCACAGGATCTTCGGTTGCAGCTATTAAGCTCAAAAACTCAAACGCGTCCTTTTTAAGCTGGTAGCCTGCCGAAATTGTTAATTCAACAGCTTTTTGGAGTTTCTCAAAAGAGCTGTTCATAGCCTTATTTCCTGCCAATTAAGCCTTTTTGGAACTATGATAAGGCCTTCTCTGCTGTCGCCGAAATTTTCTGTGAGGCCTTGCAAGTAAAGGTGCGCGGTGAGCGCAGCCGTGATGGCATCCAGTTCATGATGGGTTAGTGTACGCTCTTCTATCGTCCCACTTAAACCTATTTTTTTGAAGATTTCTTGGATGTCCTCCCAGTTTTTTGTTGGCATGCTTAGCGCCTTTCTGGTTGATGTGGGATGCACTTCTATTGTTCTTACTCCGCTTTTTGTTATTAACCTATTTAGCCTTATAGCTCGCAGTGTGAGCGTTTTCATAGCTGGCAAGCCCGGTGGAAAGACGCGATAGCCTTTTTTGATAAGTTCAAAGTCTCCTTTGCGTAGGATTCCTTTTTTTGGGAGTTTAAGTGGGGCGTCTATTGCTGCGATTGATGGTTCAGTAACTCTCACAGCATCGAGAATTTCCTTGTCCGTGTAAACTAGGCGAGTTTCAACTTTTTTATGTTTCAGAATTGCAAGACCTGTTGGGTTTTTCTCCTTACCTGCTAAGTCTATACCGATTATACCTTTGCTTTCCAATTTCAACACTTACACTCAAGTTTATATAATCTGTTTTTGTTTTAAATTTATTAACATGCTCAAACCTTGTTGGTGGTTTGAATGGGTGTGATTCGTAGAATACAGCGGACACCAAGTGGCACATTTTTCGTTTGCTTGCCAAAGGAGTGGGCTGAACGTTATGGTTTGAAAAGGGGTTCAGTGGTGGCTATAGACGAGACAAGCGACGGTAAACTTCTAATAGATCCAGAATATGGTGCTGCTCCTCCCTCTCGTGTGGTTGTCTTAGAGCCTGGACCATATTTGAGTCGTGAAATTATTGGCAAGTATTTACTAGGTTTTGACATAATACGGGTTGAAGCTAAGGAAAGTATTAGCTTTGAGACGCGGGAAATCGTTAAAAAAACAGTTAGCCGTTTGATTGGTTTGGAGATCGTTGAGGAAGACTATTCAAAAATTGTTTTACAATGTCTCCTTGAACCGACGAGTTTTCCTCCCGAAAAGATTCTTCGACGTGGGTACGCGACTGTTGCTGGTATGCATAGAGACGTTGTCAATGCATTGGTGAATGGTGATGTTCACATGGCGAGAAGTGTTATTGCAAGGGATGAAGAAGTTAACAGGCTCTATTTTCTGCTTGTTAGGATTCTGCGAACCATAATCCAAAACCCAAGTTTAAGCGAGAAGTTAGGCTTGCAGCCCATTGAATGTCTTGACTACCGCTTAACTGCCAGCCTCGTTGAGACAATAGGAGATGAATGTGTACGGACAGCTTTCAAAGTTTTGGACTTGAAGGGCACAAAGCTTACTGAAGCCCTCAAAAAATTGATAGTCGAGTTTCACGTTATGGTTTATGGAGCACATGAAAACGCTTTAAAATCATTCCTTGAAGGCGACATTGCCTTAGCTGAAGAAGTTCGAAACATGAGACCACAAGTGGAGAAAACTTTAGGGGCTCTAGAGAAAAGCGTTAAAGAACAAGGCCTTGAAGCCATGCCATACATACTAGCCGCGGTTTCAACATTGCAGCAAATATACGAACACAGTGTGGACATCGCCGACTTAGTTACGCCAAAATCCAGAAAACCCTAAAGCTGGTGGAAGTCATTGCATTGGACAAACACGGATGAAAAGCAATACCATATTGCCTGCAAAAAGGGTGATCTAGCCGAGTACCTTTTAGTTCCAGGAGACCCGGATCGTGTTCCTAAAATAGCGAAATTCTGGGATTCTGCCAGAGAAGTTTCATGCCACCGTGAATTCCGGAGTGCAACGGGCACTTATAAAGGCGTTCCTTTATCCGCTTTGTCCAGCGGAATCGGCCCAGCCTGCATGTCTATAGTTGTTAACGAAGCGTCAGCCATAGGTGTCCACACGTTTATCCGCGTGGGAAGTTCCGGAGCAATACAGGAGAGCATTGCGTGTGGCGATTTGATCATTTCCTCCGCGGCCGTTCGCCTCGACGGTACAAGCAACTGCTATGTAATGCCCGAATATCCGGCCGTAGCCAACCATGAAGTTTTACTAGCCCTTGTTGAGGCAGCTGAGGCTTTAGGCATATGCAACTATCACGTGGGCATAACCGCCACAACCTCCGACTTCTATGCTGGACAAAACCGTCCAACAAAAACCCAAACAAGCCATATTCTGCCAGTCTTACAGAAGGCAGGCGTGCTCAACTTTGAAATGGAGACTGCAACACTGTTCACGCTGGCAAACCTTTACGGTTTAAGGGCCGGAGCCATATGTGCCGTCTATGCAAACAGATGCACCGGCGAATTTAAATCCGGTGCTGGTGAAGAAAACGCCATAAAAGTCGCTAACGAAGCAGTCAAAATCCTTCACGAATGGGATGAGCAGAAACGCGCAAAAGGCAAAAGATGGCTTTATCCATCACTTATAACATAACCCTTTTAGAATCGAACAAGTTCTTTAAGACTTTGGGCCGGGGTGGCGGAGTGGTCAACGCGCTGGCCTCGAGATCTTAAACGCCAAATGGGGCCTTGACAAGTAAGCCAGTGGGCCTTCGGGCTCGCAGGGGTTCAAATCCCCTCCCCGGCGCCAATTTAGGGCTGGTGGTTGCTGGAAAGTTTATCTTTGTTCACTGTTAGTAAATCAAAATTTTTCATAACTGTGCCAGTCAAGCAAAGCAGTATTCTTTCATCCGGATCGAAAACATTGTATTCTACGCTTTTGTTTAATGCTGCTAGGGTTGCAGCGGCCTCGGGGCACGCATATACGCCGCTCTTAAGAAGGCTCTTCATGGATTGAATAATTTCTTCGTCGCTTACTGCTATGGCGTTTCCGTTAGTCTCTCTTATAGCCCTAAGTGTCAGATAACTTGCGTATGGGCTTGGAACTCGGAGACCAGCAGCTATTGTTTGGGCGTTTGGCCAAGGTTTCACTAATTCATTTGCCCTTTTATGGAAGGCTTCCACCAGCGGAGCGCATCCAGTGGATTGTGCAATTATTATACGGGGCGTTTCGTTTATCCATCCGAGTTCAACAAGTTCTTTGAATCCTTTCCATAGTCCTATTACGCCTTCTCCTCCACCGGTTGGAAAGATTATGGCGTCGGGTGGTTTCCAATTGTATTGTTCAGCTATTTCAAAAGCCATAGCCTTGTAGCCCTCAAACCTGTAGGGCTGTTTGTTTGTTGAAGCGTCAAACCAGCCGTGTTGGTCTTTAAGTTTGTTCATTAATGCAGCGGCATTGCTGATTAAACCGTCAACAAGGTGCACTTTTGCCCCCAGAAAAAAGCATTCCTTTATAGTGGTTTCTGGAGCATCCTTCGGTATGAAAGCGTGAACTTCCATGCCTGCCCTTGCTCCGTAAGCCGCTAGAGCTGCAGCCGCATTTCCAGCTGAAGGTATCGCCAAACGTTTTACGCCTAGCTCTTTAAGTTTTGAAACCGTAACAGCCATACCTCTAGCCTTAAAGGTTCCCGTCGGGAGTCGGCCTTCATCCTTAGCGTACACGTTTTTGAAAGGCTTAACAAGGCTCTTTGGAAGTTTTAGCAACGGTGTGTAAGGCTCCCCAAGGGATACAATATTTTTTGGCGAGGTTATTGGGAGAAGTTCTTTGAATTTCCAAAACGTTGACTCCCTATACCTTAAAGTCTCTTTGGAGATTACTTCCGCTACTTTGTCTAGGTGGTATTGGAATAGCAATGCGCCTCCACAGTCCTTGCAAACTGTTAAAAGGTTGTGTGGCGAATACTCTTGTTCGCATTTGCTGCATTTAACACTTGTAACATACATTTCTGGTTTCCTCTCCTGGTCAGAGCTCGGTAGCTAACAATCTTTTAACGAAACTTTTCACAATCATCAAGTCCGTTAGGTACACAAACTCGTTTATGCCGTGAAAGTTTGTGTCTTCCCTTAAAGTGCCAAATTGAACTACTGGCATTCTTTCAATGAGGTATCTTCCATCCGTTCCACCGAGCTCAACACTTACTTTTAAAGGCTTTCCAACAACCTCTTCAGCTACTTTTCTAACGGTGTTTACAACTTTTTCATCAGCTGTATACCAACCGTTTGAAAAAGACTTAACTTCAACCATCATGTTCAGCTTGTTTTCCTTCGCAAAATGTTCTAGCATGTCTCCAACTTCTTTGGCAACTTCTTTCGCATTTTCTTCTGGGATTGTTCTAACATCAACGGTTATGTTGCACTCGCCTGGAATTATGTTGGCGGCAACGCCACCGCTTACCATTGTGGCACTCATTCGTCTAGGGAGTTTCTCGTAGTGCGTTGGTGCTGGAAATTTTGAAAGAACAGTTTTCTCAAATTCCTCCGCCTTTCTCTTTATGAATTCGATTACTTTTACCGCCTCATAGATGGCGTTCACCCCCTTATAGGGATATGCGGAATGTGCTTGCTGTCCAAACACTTTAACCACTAAACGTACCGATCCAGAAGCACCAATGGAAATTGACTCGCAGCCTACGTCGAGTATAACAGCTAAGTCTCCCTCTAATGTCTTGAAGAAGCCTTCAGATTCACCCGTTTCCTCACCGCCTGCTACAGCTAAGACGGGATTTACTTTTAACTGTAGGTTTTCCTCTAAAACTTCATGAAATGCCACGAGCGCTGCCACAATGTTTGACTTGTTATCAGCCGCCCCCCTTCCGTAAAGCTTGCCATCCCTCACAAAAGGTTTGAAAGGGTCAAAGTCCCATCCTTCGCCAGCCGGAACAATGTCATAATGAGTTACAAAGATAACTTTCTTTGCCTTCTTCGGTGCTCCTGGAACAGATACTAGAACATGTGGAATTCCTCTTTTGTCGGTCCTTTTCTCGGCGGTT
>Ga0209080_1000656_pt1 | contig 21557 bp, 24 predicted proteins | sample JNZ110809AmetaG_FD_184123 | JGI IMG/M metagenome (GOLD analysis project Ga0209080, IMG submission 184123) | Hot spring microbial communities from Jinze hot spring, China to study Microbial Dark Matter (Phase II) - JNZ 110809A (SPAdes) (version 3) ...
CATGTATATTATGTATATATTTATTTTATAATAGTATGTGTGTATATATGGAGGTGAGAAATTGGGGAGGAGGTGTAAGTACGACCCGGTCCAAGTTGTTGACAAAATATTAACTACACCGCTACTATTTAGAGTATGTGAGGTAGTGTTTACCAGCCCCAAACCACTCCACTCGACAGAGGTTGGTAAACGTCTTAACATAAGCCAAGGCTACGCATACAATATGCTGGCGAAGCTTGAAAAGTGGGGCATAGTTGAACCCTTACGGGACCCAATGAATGGGAAGACCATGTTCAGACCGTCATCAAGATCGATAGCTAGACGGCTGGCGGAAGAGATCAGAAAACGAAAATCTGAGACACTCGTAGCGCGGTGGGCAGATGATAACCGAGAAGAGAAGTAGAGATTCTGAAAAAGATATCGAAAGAATAATCGACATAGGTAGGAAACATAAACAATTGGGTCTCTACCTCTACCTTCTTTACAGAGGAGAGTCCAGACTCGAAGACCTGTACAGGATCTACAACTATTTCTCGAGACACCGAGTAACCCTGGAAACCGTGAAACTCCAGCTAAAGTACCTAACGGTTAAAGGGTTGGTGAGGAAAGAAGGAGAGACCTACAGAGCGATCCAGGTACCAGCGGAAGCTCTGCCCGGGCTGTTCGACTTCAAACGGAGTAGGAGTGGGAGATTGGGGAGCTGGAAATCCTTACAATTTTACCTGTATAACGGGGAGTTACCGACCATCCGGGACATCAACCCGAAGCTGGTGAAGAAGATGAGAGAGGTGATCGAGACAGCCAAGGACCTGGTGGAGAAAGGTAGGAAGGAAGTAGCCCTGGACCTTCTAATACATACTTTCTTGCCAGTACGGCAAACGGGGGTCCTCTGGCTTTGGCACGGAGACACCTTTATCTTTTACGAGAAAAAGATAATGGCTGGGGGGTCTTTTCATAGTGTAAAGTTCCCCACACTTTCACAACTTCTCAAGACCTTAGGGTTCGAGGAGGGGGTCATGATATATCATACATTAGGTGTGGGGGAGACTAAAAAACACTTGAAAAGGATATTCGGAGAGGTTAATCCATGGCCATACTCTCGATCCATTTTTTATGGACTCAAGAAGCTGAATTTAATAGAAGAAGGCTACCAACACTTAGTGGAGTTACAGTACATCAACAATAAGATATTGTTTATTTTGAAAGATATCAGTGAAAACGTTATACAGGTATTCACCCTTAACTGGTTCAACCCTCCTCCCCCACCCCTGACTCAAGAAGGTGAGAAGAAGGTCTACCTATCCATGGGAGTCCAGCACGTGAAGCCGTCCAACGAAGCTAGCTACTTCTCCAGGTTCTTTATGTAGAGGTGAGACTTCGAAGCCTAACGCAACCGTTTCGGTCTTCACATACCTTTCCGTTTCCCGCCCTGGGTTTTGTAGGTTTTCCTAGGACGGGTTGTACTTCCTGTCCCGCGGCTCACTGCGGCTACTAGCCACTACGCAGGGGTCATGGGCACCCTTCGAGCCCGACGGCACAAGACTCACATTTAGTTCTATCTTTAGGTAGCTTGAAGTATCTTTCCTCATCAACATGAAAAATCCTACAAAAACCTTTATAAACCTAACATACTAAAACAGTTGCACACCCTTTCGCAAAGTGTATATGAATCTAACAGGGTATATAAAGAAACAATATGTTAGATTTATTTACAGTTTCCAAACTGTATATGAGTCTAACAGATTAAATTCATATACACTTTTTTATAAGGCATAAAATTCATATACAGTTTGACCATGTTAAATTCATATACACTTTACAAAGTGTAAATAAACTTAACATGGACAAAGCGTAAATAAATTTTTCATATACGGTTTGATTTAAAGTGTATATGGATCTAACATTACACCATCGGATTAAAGCGTAAATAAATCAAACATCACGCCATCGGATTAAAAGGTATATGAAACAAATCATGGATAGACCCCTTCACAACCACCAAAAGAAAACTCTTAATCTCTTCCAATCCATTAATGAGGTAAATACTAACACGAGACTTATCCTCCATCTGGAGATCCAACAAAGGTTGGAGAATATACATATCCAAACTGGTGAACACACCATCCCCCTCAAAGTAGACTAGTCCGATCAAATTCCCCGGAAACCATGGACTAGCCCAGCGAAGCACCCCCGTATCCACCCTGGTATCCAACCTTCTACCAAACGAGATAAGGTCATCCACGGTATACCTCCACACAACATCCTTCACAACACCAGCAAGGTATCCATACTCCAACACGTCCTCAACCCTACCAACCTCCCTAACCCCCCTAACCACAACCTCAGGTACTTTCTCAACGACAATTCTCTTGGGAGAGACATAAGAACAGAAAATTGGATCACACCTTGGAAACTGGAGAAGAATTCTAACCCCATCCAAAGAAAGGAAAAACCTAGACGGAACATACACCACCTCCCACCCCCTAATAAGACGGTAAAGAATTACATACGTCGAGAGAAAACCACCATGACCAAAGTACACATACGGAAACCACACCCCCCTAACCTCCCTAACCACCACACCCACTCACCAAAAAACACACTATACGAAGAGAACGACCACCACGGCAGTTATAGACACACTCCACGGCAGTTATGGACTCCCTTGGTTCAGTTATGGACCCCCGTTCATGAGGTTCACGAGTGTAATATTATAGTTATAGTAGGCAAATATAGTATTAATGACAGTTACGACACCCACCTTTCCCACCTATTCTCTGATAAGAGAAAATTTGATGGAGTACGAGGCATTAGAACTCTTTCATTTCCGATCCCTTCACCGATCTAGGGAGATCCTCCTGCAAACCTTTCAGTCCTTGCAGTATTTCCCGATTACTTCTTATCTTCAGATTTTCGGGAATCGGCAGAAGCTCTATAGTCTCTCTAGCTATCTCCACTAACTCCCTCGTCATCTTAAACGTAATTGGTTTCTCGACATTATAATATGGAATGATGGTGAACCCGTTGCTGTACCTAAGAACTAGAAACCTATCTGAAAGAGTTGAAAGAAATTCAAAATCTTTGCTAGTCTTATGTTCATGAAGAATCATTCCTAAGCTACCTGGAATTTGATAGAGTATAAGAGAAACGAAGTGAAAATGAAAACAGTATCTAGGAAATATCTGAAGAAGACAGTTCTCAACGAAATTAGGGGGAACCCATTTCGCCCGCTTCAGGGTCTTCAACCTCATCAGTAGCCTCATGGGTATACTCCCATCTTTTCCAGTCAACTCTTTAAGCCTCCTGACATCGTAGATCATGGCAATCCTACTTACATCGCTCTCCGTCAAGATCAAAGTCTGGTTAGAGGTACTCTTTAGAACAACAAACTTCTTAGGTCCCCTTCGATTCCTAAGCATGATATCCAAAGATTTTGTACACAAAACTTGGACGTATCGGAAACTGGAGAGAGACAGCCCAGGATAAGAGAAGTAAACCCTATCCCTCACAACTATCCCCCTAGAATAAACCTCAAAATATGTAAGATTCCTCAGCTCAGTAGAATAAACCTGTTTAGATGAGACAGTATACTGCGGCAACAAATCATCTAGGTTAACGATGTTGGCAGAGCTCTTACCCCAACCCTTCAGCTTCTTCCTCCTCACCCCCATCCCCCTAGGCAAAAACTAAACTTTGAATACTATCAAGAGATCTATACTCTGGTTCTGCTGTGATATCTCCCTCCATATGACGAGGTACCCCTTGCTTAGGTATACCTTATACCTCCCGCTTTCCCTAACGATATACCTATCCTTCATGAGGATCTTGCTTATCCCGTACTCCTGGTGCTGTTTCGGAAGAAACACGATGATGTCTACGGGTATCCTGCGGTTCTTGAGCTCCTCCCACAGGTCGTTGTACTCCGTGGGTAGGTACACCTTGAAGTGATCCGCAGACTCCTCGATTACCGATCTCCCCCTAACCAAAACCCTCTTCAACATCATTAAGTACTCTAATGCAGACATCGAATCACCGCTTCGTAGGGGTGAAAAGTATTTTTAAAAATTTTCAAGTACGAAAACCTAACAGTAATATCAAGAAGTATACCATGTTTCACAGCTCACGCACAAACCATGAAACATCACCACGACTAGTCACGAGCCTGCTAAGCCGGCCGGTGGGGGAAACCCCGCGCGGGTTCAAATCCCGCCCCCGGCGCCAAACTCGCCAAACACCTATACATATTCCAATACGATATGAAATCTTGAGGCACGAGAGCTAGCGCGCAGAGTTAAATTAGTACTTGAACAAGTAGGTAGCACAGGTGAATATATGGTATTGTGAACTGCTTTCTCTGTAAGAGTTTTTAATCTGTTTCAGTTACTGTATGTTTTTAGAATTAAGAGAGGTATTGAGTGGTTGTTTGAGAAGCTTTATGAGACTAGGATAATCCAGAAGGCTTTGAAGATTAAACTCATACCAGTATCTAGGAGGGATAAAGCTCTTATATACGGTTTACTGGAAATTTACACAGCTCTTCTCAGAGAAGCTCTAGATATAGTTGTTAGAAGCGACGCAAGGAGTAGGAAGAGAGCTCACAAGCACTGCTATAAATATCTTAGAGGAAAGTAACCACATCTCCCCAATAAGTATATTAAGGGGGCATAAGAGTACTATCAATATATAGAAGTTATAGAAACTATGTAGCTTGCATAAACCTATCCTCCTGCCTCTAATAGCTACCCAGCCGTCATAGATGCGGGAGTATATACATATTCCTCAAGGCGGGCCCAGGTGGTGCCCGTCAACGTAGCCCCCAATGACTCTGCGGTAAGTGAACGAGTGCTGGGGGAGAAGCCTGTGTTGAATATAATCAACACGGGCAACCACCTGTATGTTTCTAGAAATGTTAACGTAGAGGCTTTTGCTAGAGTGCTCGTTAAGTATATCTTATAGGATATGAGAGATATTCCTATAGGTATTGACTTGAGCATTATTCCACCACTTAGATATTCTGATATCGTTTAGGAGCTACCCCTTCATATTCTACCGGTACGTGAGTTCACTAAAAACAATCCTTACACCGTTGAGGAAAAGTCATTCACCTCTACACTTAAGTCTTAGGGTTGACAGCTGTTTCGGTGCGTTAGGTTTATAAGGGTTTTTGTAGGTCTTTTATACATCTTAGGTATTCACCTGTGAACCTTAGGGGTGTTTTTATAACTCTAGTTAGTATTCCTGGTAGAGGGATCATATAGGGAGTTTTCTTACAGTACTCCTCATATCTTATCCTATATCTTTATCCTCATCTCAAGCATTTCGAAGAGAGCTATTCCTATTATGAGCATTGATGATATAAGCCATATAAGTGCTGGAGGTGTTGTAAATGCTCCTCTCACATAGGTCTTGCTACTCACGAATATTAGTAGGCTGTAGCTCCAGAGTATGAATCCAAGGTACTGAGGGTGTCTACTGTACTTGTAGGTCCAGAAGTCTACGATTTCGTAGCCTTTGAATTAGCGGGTGATAAATGTCTCAGAGTCTAAAGCTTTGGATTGTATACCCGTCTAAGAATAAGACTCTTAACCTATACTTCAACGCTTTGCTAAAACTCTGTAGGAAAACCTAGATCTTCATTGTGCTAAACTAATGTAGGAAAACCTAGCTGGGTTCAAGTTACTTTAAATAATGAGTTTAGCATAAAGAGAGATCTATGATTATGATGAAAAGCTTGAGCAGTATAAGCTGGCAACCGCTAGATTCGAGTACAACGATGAGGTGCACTCTACAATCTAAATTCTTAGATTACTTAGCTAGTCCTGGCTTTCGGCGGCTGGGCTGAGCAAGGTTGTGAGCAATATTCCTGCGCTCCTCCATGTCGTAAGCTTTAACCCTTGCTAAGATTTATTACTACGTGCTATAGGTTATAGCTAGGGTTGCCCCCTCCGGGTGGGCGGTATGCTGCATCTACTTGAGGTCTGCCTAGTCTCTCTAATTCTAGCTCTTGCTGCGTGGCTCCAGGAGGCTTACTTGGCCTACCTAGATGGTATGTCCCGTGGTTTTATCTTCAAGATATTTATGATGCTTGTAACTCTACTCGCCATTATCTTACATGGAGGGAGTTTTAGGATTTATGGCTTCATACCTGAAAGCCCGCGCTTCACGCTGAAGTGGAGCTTAGTATTTATAGCAGTTTTTATTATACCTACTGGAGTCTCAATTATGATATCAACTGTTCTAGGCGTAGCTAAACCTGCCGGGCTGTCGATGCTCAGCATAATTATAATTATTGTCTACTATATGGTCTTCGTTGGGTTTATTGAGGAAGCCTATTTTAGGGGCTATGTGCAGTCTAGGCTTAACGAAGTCTTTGAGAAACGCTGGCGGAGGCTCATCTTTAGGGCATGGAAGGTTGATTATGGGATGAGTTTACCTCTAACCTCTGTAATCTTCGCTCTAATACACATAGTCAACTACTGGAACCCGATTACGTCAAGGTGGGAACCGACTTGGTGGATGCCAATACACATTTTAGGAGCCTTCGCCTTCGGATACCTGGCAGGGGCTATAAGGGAGGCGTCAGACATTTATACCTCGGCTTCACTACACGGAGGCATAATGACATCCTACACGTTCCTATCTATCTATACAAATGAATTAATCCTAAACATCAGCCTATTCACCAGCTGGCTCATCTTCTTCTATCTTCTAACCGTCTTCTTCCATGAATCCGAGAACCTAAAGCTTAGAGCTGTGGGGACTGTGAACAGCGGGCAACCGTGTGGGAGCCGCCACTATGGGGTGTTCTTGGGAGTCCATTGAGAGGTAGATGGCTAGGAGGCCGGATATAAGATAGTATGAAAGCTATGAATAGCAATCTACCGAGAAACTCAGCACTCTAAGCCAGTTAAGGTTTTAAACTAGATGTAGGTCTAGCTATGCTAGCTTGAAAGGATGCTCATGACCTCTGTGTTGAGTTAAGGTACAGCTAGCTCTAGAGAGACTTAGGTGTTAGTAAGTGGTCTCTGGTGGGAGTTCGCTACATCATTTTTCAGTAGCGGTAGATTTCTTCATTGACCGTTATTTGTAGTTTATTGTTTAGAGTTTATTTTCTTTATTTTCATAGTTATAGTTTGAGGGTTGGGGTTTGTTTATTAGAGGTGTTTATTACGAGTTTATAGCTATACCTTGTGGTCATAGGTATAGTATGCCTTTGGGCTTATTTTTTGGTGATAGTCCCGTCTTTAGGGTATACGCGGGTGCTGGCTTGTATAAGATTCTTAGGCTTAACGTGTCTAGGCTCCTACTACTATCTCCTGTTGATCCTCTTAGCTTCTACTATAGCCTTAATCATAGTTTTGAGTCTAGCCTAGAGTGGGGGGTTGATGGCTGCCCTAGCCTTAATTCTATGCTGGGAGCCTGGTATTCGTGTACTCCTAGGCTTGTTGGGGAAAGTATGGAATTTGATATTTATGAGTGTTCTAGCTTCACCTACTTAACCGGAGCTCCTCCCCCATATACTAGGGTTATGGGCTGTTTTATAGAACTACTCATATTATTAACTAAAGCTCGTGCCGGCGTATTAGAGGATAGCTTCCTAGAGTATGCTAAATGGCTTAGATGGTGTATTGAGAGAGCTAGTAGGGGTGATGAGAGGTATGTTAGAGTGGTTGAGCTCATACTGCAAGAGCTTAGAGGATTTGGGCCTAAAAGCTAGTAGGCTTATAAACCTATACTATAATATTGTTGAGCCAGTACTAGGCTACCCTAGGCATAGAGAGACTATAGCATCTCTAATAGGGCCTAGCATGTGCTACGATGAATGCTTAACCCTAGCCAGTCTACGTAGCACTATAGAGGATAATATTATATGTATTATTGGACCATCACAGCAAAAAATAGATTTAAGTGACTGCAATATAATAGCAGCTCCTGAAGGAGGGTTTCCCATAGTTCTAAGTACAGGCTTTAAACCATTATATATTACTGGAGATCTAGACTTAGAACTTAAAAGCCTACATATAATGATAAGTACTATTGATAAACTAATAGTACACTTACATGGAGATAATATTGAGCGCGTATCAATACTAAAACAACTACTATCAAGTAAGAATAGCATAGTATATACATCACAAGTTGAAACAATAGGATGCACAATACCCCTAGGAGGCTTTACAGATGGAGATAGAGCTATACTAATAGCTATGCTCATGAACGCTAGAGAAGTCAAAGTTAAAGGCTACGACTTCACAAGACCAGTATACCACCATAAGGGTTTAACCCTAGATACGGGCGAGAAAATCATTAAACTTAAACTAGCTGAGAGTATTATTATAGAGTCAGCTAAAATACTAGGATATAAGTTAATACAGGATAAGGCATTAAAACTCTTAAGATATAAAGAGTTTAGGGAATTATAGGGTTGATAGCTGTTTTGTGCGTTAGGTTTATAAGGGTTTTTGTAGGATTTTGGAGAAGTACTACTCTACTAGGGAGGGAATGTTTATAAGCTTTATTCTCTCATCCTATCCTAGGGATAAAAATTAGATGTGAGCCCCGTGCCGTTAGGCTCGGAGAGTGCCCATGACCCCCGCGTGGAGTGGTTAGTAGTCACCGCGAAGCGCGGGGTAGAGGCACAATTTATCCTAGGAGTATACAAAAACCTGGGGGGGAAACAGTGTTTACCGGTGAATCTCGAGACTATTAAGATAATATCTAGTAATACAATAGTAGGAGTTCCAGGCTCTCATAATAAACATATTGTTAGGATAGCGGGATTCCATAGTAAGTTGTTCCCTATGGGGACTAGATTTAAACCCAGTATACTTCAGGGCTCCTCAGCTAACATGTTAGCTATTGGGAGGTGTCAGTAGTGGCTAATGTGGTAGCTGATATTGCAAAGTCTAGGTATATAACTGTGAATCTTGATGATTCAGCTGAAGCTATAAGGAGGATTATGAGAGATTATGGTTTTAGAGTTGTAGCTGTAACTGATAGAGGTAAGTTTGTAGGTGTTATTAGTAGAGCTGAGATTCTACTAGTAACGGGGACTAAGACTGAGGCGAGAGCTAGAGATTTAGTAGTACAGCCTAAGATAGTATTAGAGCCTAGCGTGGGTATAGTTGATGCTCTAAAGCAAATGCTTAGAGTTGATGAATGGTATGCTCCAATTGTTGAGAAAGGCTACTTTAAAACATTCCTAGGATTAGAAGATATTATAGAGTATATGCTCGAGGCACATAAGAGTAAGCTAGAGAATACTAGAATTAAGAATATAATGACCCTAAAACCCGTAGCAGTAAGACCAGAAGATCCCATTAGTAGTGTGTGGAAGCTAATGATAGAATTAAGATATACTGGACTCCCAGTAGTTGATAGTAAGGGAGTAATAGTTGGGATAATAACACAATACGATCTACTAAGGAAAGGCTATGCAAGAATACACTTAGAAGCTGCAAGAGGACCAGCTAAGACACCAAAAGTAAAAACAGTAATGACTAAACCATGTACATACCTATACCCATCAAGTACAGCGCTAGAAGCAGCAGTATTAATGGTAAATAGGAATATAGGTAGAATCCCAGTAGCAGAGGATAGTAAGACTAGAAGATTAGTTGGAATAATAGATAGAGAAGATATAGCCAAACTCCTCTTACTATAAATCGAGATATCTTCTACTAGAGCTAATCATAGTATATGTTCATATAATGTTGATAAGCTAGTATAGGAGTCAAAATAAGTAAGAGTGTTTAGGTATGTTTTAAGCAGAGGTAGTATTTCTTATCTAATTGTAGTTTTAGTGGAGGCTTAAACTTAAATATTATACCCCAGAGTGATAGTATTGTCTTATTAAACTTAGATTCTGGCGTTACTAGGTATCCGTGCCCGCAGAACTCGTATTGGTCTATGTTTTCTGGTTTATTCTCTGATATTACTACCTCTATTTCATCACTTGGATTAATGCTTATTAGATCTCTTAGGATATCAAATACTAATTCTCCCTCTTCTCCTATTCTACAGTAGGCTATCTTCTGCCCCTCTATATTACCTGGTTTTAACTTCTCTACTACTGCTTTGATTATTATAGTAGACATGGAGACTCCCCTCCTGGTGGAGGATATGTTTAGACTTAAAAATCTTGCCTATACTTTCAACCTTAGCTAATAAAGATTTAGGGTCTTAAGATATCATTAATCTAGGGTGAGATCTGTGGCTTTAGCTGCTGAGCCTTCAAGGAGGTTCGTTGCTAAACTTAATAGCTTACTTGATAAGAATGTAGTAGTAAAGCTAAATAATGGTAGATATTATAGGGGGAAGCTTGTAGGTTTTGATATTGCAACTTTAAATATGGCTCTTGAAGGAGCAGAGGATAATGAGGGTAAGAAGTGGCCTATAGTCTTAGTTGGTGGTAGCTATGTCTCTGAGATTATCTTGGAAGAGGGGTCTGTTTTTGATGCTAAAGAGTTTGCAGAGTTTCTAGTAGCTCACGGCAATATTGGTAGGCATTTAATTAAGGTATATGATGATATTAATGTTGTAGAGGTTGGTAAGGTTGTTAGAGTAACTGAGAGTGGAGTAGAGGGTACTGGCCCTATGGCTCAGAAAGTTCATACCCTATACATGGAGTATCTTAGATCTAAGGGTCTTAAGGTGTAGTAGAATACAATGTTTATAGTTAAAGATGTAGACTTAGCTGGAAGGATTGGATTAATTAAGTTAAGGAGGGGGTCTATAGAGACCCCAGTATTTTTCCCAGTAATAGATCCTGTAAGGCAGGAAGTTAGTATAGAAGAAATAGGAGATATCGGGTTTAAGCAGGTAATAACTAATGCCTACCTAATTATGAAGAGATTTGGCTCTAAAGCTGTAGAGTATGGTATACATAAACTTCTAGGATTCAATGGTATAATTATGACAGACTCTGGAGGCTACCAGATACTAGAGTACGGGGATATAGAGTATACACAAAGAGATATTATAGAGTATCAGAAGAGTATTGGGAGTGATATAGCTGTAATACTAGACGTACCTACAGGCGATGTAGGATATGAGAAAGCTAGAGAGAGTGTAGAGATTACTCTTAGTAGGGCTAGAGAAGCATTAAACTATATAGTGGATAGTGAAGCTTTATGGGTTTTACCCATACAGGGAGGTAAATACCTTGATCTCGTAGAGTATAGTGCTAGAGAAGCTCAAAAACTAGAATATTACAAGATGTATAGTATAGGTAGCCCTACAGTATTCCTTGAAAAGTACGAGTTTAGAATCGTCCTAGATATGATTCATACAGCAAAGAAAGTGCTACCTCAGGGGAGACCAGTACACCTCTTTGGAGCAGGCCACCCCCTAATCATAACATTAGCTATAGCCTTAGGTATAGACTCCTTCGACTCAGCATCTTACCTATTATATGCTAGAGATAGTAGATACATGACTGAATATGGAGTGTATAGTCTAGAAGACTTAGACTACCTACCATGTAATTGTCCTATATGCTCTAAACTCGATATTAAAGACTTAAAGGAGGCTAGTAGAGATGAGAAGATTAGACTACTAGCCCTACATAACCTTTATGTCATTAAGAAGTCTATTGAGAGAGCTAAGCAGGCTATAAGAGAGGGGAGGCTATGGGAACTCGTAGAAGAGCTTTCTAGGAGGCATGTTAAAGCCTATGAAGCTTTTAGGAGATTTAGGAAATACTATAAGTACCTTGAACTCTATACTCCTAGAGTTAAAGGTGAAGTTTATGGTTTAAAATTCTATGATATAGAGAGTATATGGAATCCTAAAGTACTAAGATTTAGATCTAAAGTATTAACACTCCTAGATGATATTATATCATATGGTAAAAACATAGTACTCAAGCCACTAGTAGCAGAGCTTGAATGCCCAGGGGATAATGGCAGTAATATAATAGTATACTACACTCCATTCTTAGGACTAATCCCCTCTAGCCTATGCGGTGTTTACCCGACTACACAGCACTCAGCTCCTAAGAATGTAAGTCCTAGTATAGTTGATGACCTAGTATACTCGTTGAGAGTTTTAGCGGCTAAAGCTAGAGTTAAAGGTTTGAATATTATAGTAGAGTATTGTAGTGATGTACTGTGGCAGTATGTTGTAGCACTTGAAGCTAGAGATCTCGGATTGCATATTACTATGAGATGCTAGATTACATAAAGATTCCTTTAGACTCACGCTCTTCTCTCTCAATCATGCTTATCATTCTCTCAACTTCAGCTTTCTGTGTTCTAGCTAGAGTCTCTAGTTCTGCTAGTCTAACATCTACTTCTAATAGCTTTCTTGATACTATTTTAACTGCTAATAGTGACGCGTCATAATCTACTCCTTCAACCATAGAGTATGGTAGGATCATAATAGAGGGTACTTCCTCATAGTCTAGGTACATGTATAGTGACGCTAGTGGGCCCATAACTCCTAAGCCTATTTCTAAGAGTGGTGCTTCTAAGATGGGACCTTTATAGTGTCTATTATAGAGCCATCTATATCCATGTGGATCATTTGGAGGCTTAAAATCTCTACTAAGCCCCCCTAGTAGTATAGCATAGTTAAACCCAATCTTTGAAGCCCACCTAGCTAGGCTTCTAGTATAGTAATCTATGAACTCCCTCTCTGGTAAAGCTCTATTAACAATTATAGTAGATTTAGCCTTATCAGAGTAGTATATATCGAAGGGGTAGCCTAACCCATCCTCCTCTACAGCTATGAATGGGGGCATTAGATCTACTAGGATATAGCCTATCTTACGAGCTTCTAGAGCTAGGGCTAAATGCTTTGAGGCCATATAGCCTACCATACCAAAACCTCTAAACCCGGTTATTAGCGTAGTACCTGAGAGCTCTCCCCTACTAATTCCCCTCATGACTACTTTCATACTTAACACCTACAAGACTCCTAATCCTAACAACCTCCCCTTTATCCATACTCATAACTAATAGTGGTGGAAGCTTAAGTTTACCAATACCAATAAGCCTATCATACTCATCAACTATTATAACTTCATCTCCAGCTCTAAGAGCCTCATCTAAAGCTATAACTGAAGGCTTCAATATACTACCCTTAAAATCTCTAACGTGAATACTCTTAACTATAACTCTAAACCTTGGAGGTTTCACAGTGGATTTTATAATCCTAGCAGCCTCTATACTCAAAGTTAGTAGGCCGTCTGAAGCTCTCCTAGTTAATATCCTATAGTTATCTCTAAAAACATACTTAACCTTCCCCTTAGGTGAGAGCTCAACTTTAATAGACTCTTGAGGGTATAGTAGAGATTTAGCTACTTCAAGATTAAACTGGTAAGCTAGGGTATAGTATATCTTATTATACTCTTCTAATGTAGGCCTCCTCTTTTCAGGCATTCTCTCCTTATCCTATTGATTTAATTATAGTTGGATCTTTAAATAATAATACTACTAACGTTCTCATATGGGATTACTAGGCTTTAAGCTTAATATCTACTCCTTAACCTCAACGTAAATAGTGGTGCTTATAGTGAAGATATGTGCATATCTAGGCGTAGATTGGAAGAGTAGGCTAACTTTAAGAGTTCTTAGAGATCTCCAATTCTACATGGCCCACTATTATGGCTTAAAGGTTATAGTTGATACTATCGAGGTTCCTGTAGGAGATTCTGATAATATAGAGTTAATACCATTAGTCATTATTGATGGAGATGTTGTTAGTAGAGGAGAAGTACCATCTATGAGTACTCTTGTAGACATTATATTTGATAAGTTAAGCTTAAAAATAGAGAAGACTATTCTAGGATTCCCCGTTCTAGAAGCTACTATAGACGATAGTAATTAGAATTCTCACTTTTAAGCCTCAAAATACACATTAAACCTTAGGGGGCACCTAGGAGGTGATCCTAGTATGGCTAAGAGCCCGGGACTAGTAGAGAAGACATCTGAGGAATCAGTAGAGAAGAAATGGGTAAACCTAATGATTAAATCAGCCAAAAAATACCATAAGCTATGCCCATACTATGATAAGAAGACTATACAATGCCTCCTAATGGCTACAGTTGAAGGTAGAGCTGGTAAGTGTGATAGAGACGGGAAATATGATGGCTGCCCCATATTTACAAAGTTCTTAGAGAAACTATATAAGCATTATACCATGAATAAGAAAACTTTACCAAGAGACTTCCAAGATGTAGTAAACCAGATATATATCGTATAGTATACTACTAATCACCTAGTAAGTATAACCTCTGCATCTTATCAATAAGTACACGGTTACTCCTAGCTAGCCTATAAACTACTCTCCTAATCCTATCCTCGCTAGCTACACCGGCAAGCTCAGACTTAATCTCCTTAATACTCATACCATTCCTCTCTCTGAGCATAAATAATATAATCTCCTCAAGCTCGCGATCATCTGGAGTCTCGAGAATAACTATATCGCGATCCTCATAAACTACTTTACGAGCAAGATTAAACCCACTACGTCCCTCAGAACTAGTAGTTTCTACCATAAAGAAAAGCACCTAGGTAATACTTTGTAAACAGAGGCTAATAAATTAAATAATTTAAGAATTATAGTATAGGATTTAAATCCTACTAATATGAGGTATATGGAGTTCGGGTTTCATGGATATCGACCTTTGGCTTCACAGGCCTCAGACCTCCTTTCATTAGAGGCCTTGTTATAGGCCTCTACCCGTTCAGGGTAACCCCCAACCCACAGCTCCCCCTCATGATTACCTCAGGTTCACTGCTACGGAGAAACCCCCACATCTTGACTTACCCATAGAATAGTAGAGACAAGTTTATAAGTTTTCTCCATAACTAAAGAATGACATAAATTAATATAAACAACTATAAAACCCGAAACAGCCGCGTTAGGCAAATGTCTAAGATATCTATTAATGCCGGCATCCTTCTCATCTGAGTATTAATAAATGTTTCTCATAGTTATCTACTCCAGGGGAGTAGGTAGAAGCCTAGATCTCTAGCTAGAGATTAGCGTGTTAATCTCGAAAAGTGCTAGTAAATCTTATAAAGAGTTGTCTGTGATTATAGCGAATTTTGGGGTTAAGCTACCACCAGCTATAGTTAAAGCTATAAGAACTTAGAGTAGGGAGTATGGGGTTTAATTGAGTTTTTAGGGTTAAGTTAGAGGTTTCAATTATAGGTGTTACTAGTTTGGATATCATACCAGTACTTTATAATGTTAGTAGCACTCAGAGGCTTATTGATATGGCCAAGCTCGTATATGGTTTAGGCTTACATACTTTTACTGCATGTAAGGTCTATGGGGCTGCTGCTCAAGCTGGGATTCCAGAGGTTATGAGGTTAGCTTTGAAGAGTGAGAGGGGATTTATAGTATTACCTGATATCGGGGATGTTATTGATCTTTTTAAGCCTAGTATTATACTCATAGTCTCATATGCTTATGCTGAGGATTTCATAGACCCATTTAATCCCCCAGTTTATAGTGGTAAGGTTTTAGTAGTTTTTAATGGTAGCGATCCTGATTTCTCATCTAGTGAGTTAAAATATGGTAGACCTATTTATATTAAGGGTGTGCAGTATAGGCTTGGAGCTATTCCTGAAGCTACGTTAATCTTATATTCTTTACTATTTAAACTTAAATAGGGAGGCTTTAAGGGGGTTGAGTAAAAGGTTTAAGGGAGAATCTCTTAGAGATATACTCATTAACCTAAAATACTACTCTAGTATAGCAGTTGATCTTGCTATGTACTCTTTAGCTTTTAGAGATAACCTAGCTGCAATAGAAGTTTTAAAAATGGAGGAGACTATTGATGATCTATATAAGGAAGCTATAGCTAAACTTATAATAGCCTTTAGATCTACAACGTATCTGCAGCAAGCACTAGGACTAATATCTATAGCTTCAAGCCTCGATACTATTAGTGATGCTGCTGGAGATATAGCTAGTGTTGTTCTTAGAGGTTACCCTACACATGCATATATCACAGCTATAATGTGTCATGGTGAGGCTGTAGGCTTAGTTAAGAGCAGAAAACACTATAAGGGTGTCCCAGCTAGAGTCGATGTCTTACTCTTGAAGAGAGGTGATAGATACGAGATTGCTCCTAGAACTGAGAGTATACTTGAGGATGACGTGATTGTAGTTAGAGGTCCAATAGAGGAGGTCTTAGAAGTTGCTAGAACTCTTGGAGAAGAGAGTTTATCAAAGGAGAAGTGTGGTTTAGAGGTTAGTATGCAGGCTTTAGGAGGAGATGCCCTAGCATTAACACTATTATCACTAAAGGCGATATCTAGGTCTATGCTTGACCTAGCCTTCTACTCCCTATTATCTAATGATAAGAGTATAGCTGATACAGTTGCTGAGATGGAGGTTTACGCAGATAAGTTATACCATGAGCTCCTAGAGCATCTATTCACTACATCATATCCTGGAAGATCGAGTGAAATGGTGTCATTAGCTGTTCTTACTAAGAGCTTAGAAGAGATTTCTGACGCAGCTCTTAGAATATCTAATGTAATTAGATATGGTCAATATGCTCAAGTAATGAGCCACGTAGTAAGTGAGGGTGAAGAAGCCTATACTAGGGTTAAGTTTAAGTTGAGAGAGCCTCTATCACTAAGAGGATTAGGTTTAGAAGACAGGGGCTTTATACCCATAGCTATATACAGGGAGGGTGACTGGATAGCTCCTGTAAGTAGTGATGTGCAGATTAAGAGCGAAGATGAGATCATACTTAAATACTATAGGGTTGGAGAGGAGATTAGAATATTGGAAGAGCTTAGAGAGAGAGGCTTAGAGCCTATCAGGTAGATAGAGTTGAGTATTCCTCCAGAGCTATGTGCTAGATGTAAAGGTTATAAAAGACTCTGTAAACTACCTAGATGTCCTATCTTAGAGAGTTTTCAAGCCCAGGTTAGAACCTATATGAGACTTAGAGGCTTAGACGCTCATGGATCTACGCCACCATCTATTCTTGTAGGAGAATTTGGATACCCTAAGGTTAAAATCTACTATATGGTCCCTGTAGGCGTTTTCGGTGATAATGCTAGGTTATATGAGGATCCTGTCGGGTGGAGTATTAGAGGTGAAAGCCTAGCTAATATTATTAGGTTTAGGAGTGAGCTCTTATCTGGAGAAGTACAGGTTAGTATTGATAAGCCAGAGATTCTATATGAGAAAGAGTTTGGACTTGCAGGATTATCAGTAGATCCTGTAGACTCTGAGGTTAAACTAGCTAAGCCACCTATACCAACTCTTAGATTCGATGGACTAACTAAGCCTCTAGGTCCTAGAGCTCCAGCTAATACTATAAAGATTACAAGTAACCCTAAAATACCATTACAGGTCGAGAAAATTATATGGGATGACTTAAAGGCTGTAGAGGCTATTAGAGACTTATACTTTAATAACGTAGATATCTATACTATACAGAGACTACTAAGCCTCGGATTCCTAGGTAGAATACATCGTAGGAGGATTGTACCGACTAGGTGGTCTATAACAGCTGTAGATGATACTATCTCTAGAATACTAAGGTCTAAACTTAGAGGTAGGCCTGAAGTCCAGGAATCTGAGCTATACTATAATGAATACCTAGGTAATAGATTCCTCATACTAGTGAAACCCGGGCCTGGGAGGTTTGAGTGGATAGAGATATGGCAGCCTAGAAGCTTCTGGGTAAGAAGTTCTAGTAAGCCTATAATATGGAGAGTAGAAGAGAATACTAGAGGCGAGGCTACAGCAATGGACGGGGGATTCTCAGCAGCTAGACTAGCAGTATTAGAGGTATTAAGTAGAGTAGATAGGATTGGAGATACTATTATAATTAGAGAAATAACACCAGGCTACTATGCGCCAGTAGGAAACTGGCATATAAGAGAGACTGTTAGGAGAGCTCTAACCAAGCCAATAGCTAAGAATATAACGATTAAAGAATTGAAAGACGTAATCAAAACAAAAATAGACTATAACCCTGAAGATCTTATATCTAGAATTAGATTACTAAGAAATGAAGTAAAACTAACAGACTATACTTAAACTCTACTTAAAGCTTAACGAGCTCATAAAATACACTAATAATATCAATATTTACCCTTAAGTCACACTACTATTCTAGGGGTAATATATGGATACTAATAGTGCTGCTAGAATCATAATTAGTATCTGTAACCCTGTAAGAGGCGGAAGTCCAGGCTATACCCCATACCATGTTCTTGAAGCTTTAAAGATTATAGCTAGTAAGCCTATAGGTAGAATACAGTTATCAAACCTCCTAGGTATTGGTGAGGCTTCAAGTAAAACGCTAAGCTATAGGCTTAAAAGCCATAACCTAGTAGAACCTACAAGAACAGGAATTAAGCTAACAAGTAAAGGATTAGAAGTCCTAGAAGCCATCACAAGTAGCATAATCGCCGATAATGTAAATATACCCATAGAGGGATGGGAAGAATCTATAATGATACAAGTCACAGGATTAAACCCACCTAAAGACTTAGTAGAAGTATACCGTATAAGAGACTATATTGTAAGAGAAGGCTGTATAGAAGTAGTCATAGGAGGATATATAGGAGGAAGTTTAAAGTATCCCGGCATGCCAGAGCATATAGAGAAGATATTCAATAATAGCATACCAAAAGAAATCCTAAGAGAACAAACACTTAACATAGTAACCCCAATAAAATGCAGAGAGCAAGCAATAAGCGGAATAATAAAACTATTATCTAGAGAATAAATAAATAAGCCTAATGCAGCTGTTTGATTTTATAGATGTTTATATTAGTTCATATAATTAAAGCTTATAATCCATATCTACCTATTCTTAATGCTGAGAGCTACCTGGTGAGGGATTGAGAGCTTATAAATGAAAGGCTCTCCCCAAGGGTGGCTCTTTATGAATTCTCAAGATGTAGGGTTCAGGGGGCCGCCCTGAAAGTCCCCAGAGGGTGATGCAAGCCCAAGACCAATGCGGGGGAACAAGGGATGAGGCTATGAAATCACCAGATATAAACCCATATAAGAGCTAAACCCCTACCATAGCTACTAGAATTTAAACTAAGACATTAAATCAAAAACTTAAATACTCAGCTAGAAACTAGGGCCTACAACTGTTTTTGGTGGTTAGGTCTATAGTTTTTGTAGGATTTTATGTTGATGTAGGATTTTTGATTAAGTACTACTCTACTAGGAAATTAGATGTGAGCCCATGTGCCGTCGGGCTCGAAGAGTGCCCATGACCCCCGCGTGGAGTGGCTTGGTAGCAGCTGCGAACCGCGGGGCAAGAGGCATAACTCGATCCAGGAAAACCTACAAAACCTAGGATGGAAACGGAAACTCGATGATAGAATCGTATATTTAGATTTAAATGGTAGTAGTTGAATAGTGTTCATCCCCTCTAGAGGGAGTAGAATTTAAATGGAACTAGAACAGCCCTCATAGAAAATTAAATGGGGACGGGGGTGGTTTGTTTGTTAGAGTTTACTCTTTACTAAGTTCTTTGTATCTAGAAGCGAAGTCTGCTAATAACTTTACGGCTACTGGTGCTAGGACTATTACTGCTATAAGATTTGGTATTGCCATTAATCCGTTTGCTGTATCTGAGAAGTCCCATAGTGTTTTAAAGTATTCTTCTGCAAGCACAGCTGCTGGTATTATTGGTATAACCCAGAGTACTCTCCATATTAGTCTCATAGGCTTCTCTGGTAGTTTAAGGACTTTACACCAGAAGTATATCCAGTTAACCTCCCCATACCAGGCCCATGTTAATAGTGTTGTGAAAGCAAATAGTATTAATGCTACTCCTACTATTAGCGGAGCTAAGAATCCATAGCCTCTTGAGAATGCCTCCATAGCTAGGGGAGCTCCAGTAAGACCTGTCGTGTATGCGCCTGTTATAATAACAGATATACCTGTTATCATACATATTACGAGAGTATCCATGAAGACCTCAAACATCCCATAGAATCCTTGCCTACCAGGATGATCAGATTCTCCATAAGCATAAGCATTTGGAGCACTCCCTAATCCAGCCTCGTTAGAGAATAAACCTCTAGCAACACCATATCTTATTGCTTCATAAGTTGTCCACCCTAGCACACCGCCTACTGCTGCTTCTGGAGATCCCGCCATAGATACTGTTGTTTTAGCTACTTCTATAGGTGTAAATGCTCCTCTTAGAATTGTTATAATAGCTTCTATAAAGTTACCAGCAAACATAATCCATAACCCTATCCCCGCTAATATATACCAGGCTGCCATAAATGGGACTAAATAATTTGAAACCTCAGCTATCCTCCTAATACCTCCTAGAATAACTAAGGCTACTAGTATGAATAGTACAAAGCCTACTAGCCACTTTGTCAGAGTAACATTTAACCCGTAACTCTCTGCTAAGAAAACTGCTCCATAAGCTACATTACTAGCTTGAACCATATTCCCTATTCCAAACGCCGATATAAAAGCGAAGAGTGCGAAGAGAACAGCTAATATCCCCCCAATTATTGGAACCTGCCTAATATAGTATGGCGTTCCACCCTCAACTACCGTCCCATCAGCTTTTACTTTCCTATATTTAATCCCTAAAGTAACTTCTACAGCTTTAAGAGCCATACCAAAGAGTCCTGTGAGGAACATCCAGAATAGTGCACCAGGCCCTCCAAGAGCTACAGCAGTACTTACTCCTGCTATATTACCTACACCTACTGTAGCTCCCATAACTGCAGCCCAAATCTTAAATGGGTGAACCTCCCCGCTCTCCCTCCTACCCTTCCACCTCATATTTCTAACAATTGTTCCAAAGTATCTTATTTGAATAAATCCGAGAAGTATAGTTAATGTTAGCCCAGTACCTAAGAGTATTATTATGGCTGGAAGCCCCCAGACTATCCCATTAATATAATACATAATATTTATGAGAGCATCTAGGACCATAATAAATCACCTCAACCTACAAGCTCTCCAGGCTCACTACTAACCTTAACTTCTCTAACTCTTACAGCTAAGCCATAGAAGCCTATAATAGCTAAAACGAATATCAAACCAATGAAACCAAGCAAAGTTGGCAAGTTACTGAAGACTTCCCCACTAATCTTATCCTGCTTCTCTCTACTTAACGCTTCATCACTAAACTGAACATTAACTTGTATAAGAGCTACAGAGAGGACAAATAAAGCAAAAAGAGCTACTATAATAACCCAAACTACAACTGGGATAAAAGTTATCTTCACAATATACTCCCCCACTATAACCACCTCACATAGCCGTATAGAAGAAAAGATAGAGGTTTTATAAAAAATTTACGATTATAATCAATTGTAACTATATATAAAAATTTACTAAAACAAACTCTACCAAAATATAATCCCCGCCTTAAAGAGGCGAGAGGCTTTCAGGATGTAACAATATCAATAAGCCTACTAAAACTACCAGAGTCCAAATAAGACATAAAAACACCAGAAACAAAAATAGCAATATGAAAACAAAACCTTAAATATTTTACTTGATGAGTGGGAGTTATCAAAAGATATGCGAACATTGATGAGTAGGGGGTCTGATGGAGAAATACGAACAAACATTATAAA
>Ga0209080_1000663_pt1 | contig 21429 bp, 25 predicted proteins | sample JNZ110809AmetaG_FD_184123 | JGI IMG/M metagenome (GOLD analysis project Ga0209080, IMG submission 184123) | Hot spring microbial communities from Jinze hot spring, China to study Microbial Dark Matter (Phase II) - JNZ 110809A (SPAdes) (version 3) ...
CCGAAGAGACATGAAAGTTAAGTAGACGCTTGAAGAATAAATGTCTTATCGATCAAACTCCGATAAACCTAAGAAAGGTTTTAAAGAGAGACAAACATGGCTAGAAATAGTGGGCCCGTAGCGCAGAGCCTCGTTTACGCATGTAAACGGGGTGCGCAACTAGGATAGCGCGGCAGCCTCCTAAGCTGTCGGTCGTGGGTTCGAATCCCACCGGGCCCGTTTTCAGTGAAGATTGTATACCAATCAAGTCAAGGCTATTTTGATATCAACCACTATACTACATTACACGTTAGACCCATAGTAAATCTTAAATGGCTATTATATCAGAAAACCTACAAATTGGGATTATGACTCCATTTTATATTGCTTTAACCTTGGTGTTTGCCGTATTCCATCATTTCTGGACATGTAAACTTAGACATCGCTTAGCAGAGTATATCGTAGGCTATATACCAAGGCTTAGTATAGAGTGGGGTTATCATGTTCAAAACTGGTTTGTCAGGGTTCTCCTACCATTAGCTATAGTTTTAAGTCGAGGAGGAGACCCTGAAGTTTTAGGGTTTAAACTGCCGTATTTAACAGTAGAAGTATTCAGCATGGTCCTCCTACTAACAGTAGCTCTTTTTCTTATAACCACTATAATCGTATGGTTCGCGATTTCCATATCAAAGGATCCAACCGTGATAGAAACTGTAAAAAACTGGCCTAAAAAGCCTAGCTTGAAGAAAAGTTTAGCTGGAATACTGCTCTGGACGTTTCCTGAGGAATGCTTCCTAAGGGGGTATTTGATTTCCCAATTTATGGAATTTAATTCAACTATAGCCATTTTAATTTCTACATTTTTCACATCTATCCTTCATAAATCTCGTGGGAAATTCTGGATAACGCTATCCATATTCACAGGTCTTATCTTCGGCTTGACGTACATTTGGACTTATAGTCTACTACCTCCACTCATAGTCCACTCAATTTGTAACGAAATATTTCCATTAATTTTAACGTCATGGACTAAGAAGCTCTCTCAGGAAACGTAGTTTCTTTTCAAGAGTTTCATACTACGAGGCTTACCCTGAATAAAAATGCCTTTTCCATTAAAAAGAGGGATTTCGGAAAGGTATCAACTTCCCCTATAATATAGGTGTTAGTTTGGCGATGGGGTAGGCTTTCGATGCATCGTATTCTACTGCGCAGAGGCCTATTCTAGGTTTAACGCAGTAGAATAGTAGGCAACCGTGTTCTCTTGTTAAGCGGGCGTAGATGTCGGATATCGCGCTTAGCTTAACGGCTAGGTTTCTAAAACCAGCCTTAACTAATATTACGAGACCCGCTTGGTTAAATCTAACCGTTGAAGCAACAAGGTTTAGGATTTCTTCACACTGTTTTTCACCGTAAAGAGTTATCAGGCTATCGGTGCCAACTACTAAAATGGGTGGTTGATTTATTTTAAACATAAGTCCATATGCAGCATCCATAACAATATTCATATCCTTCCTCCAATCTTCAGCTTTAACGGAGATGAAATTTAGTGGAATGTTTGAAGCTTCATATTCCTCCCTTAAAACAACCGTCAGGTACTGCTTCGCTGCATCATCCATGCCGTAAACTTCGCAAGTCCTATAGATGTCTAAAGGAGTAACCCCCATAGAGGGTATTATAAACGCTCCCCTGCCTTGAGATATGAAGTTGGCTACCATAGGGGCCACCAGTAGATGATACATATCTGTAGAAACTTTTTCGTCGATTTCCAGTAGCATGATAAAGCCTCTGGGCAATCCCCCTTCTAACAGATCATCGAAGGACTTTGAGCCTGTTGAGTATTTGCTCGGTGGGTCTGGGGTCGGCTGGAAACACTGCTTTTTTACTATAGGTTTAGATGTAAATGGTGGGAAGGCTTTAAACCCACCTTCAAGTGTAAAGATTAGTTTAGTCTCCTTAAGTTTAACTCCCCTCATCTTCGGTATTTCCAATTCTCTCAAACGGTAGCCTTCAAACTCACTAGTCCTAAGTACCAAAACGCCATCTGCTATAAACTCTTCAACTCCAAAGCCGATCCTCTGCTCTCCATATGGAACTTCTTCTATTAGAATCGTTGTACAGCCCATCCTACGGATAACTCTACTCAGCACTCTGTTTGTAACCATTCTAACTTCATCCAAGTCTTTAAAGGACTGTGCAAGTGCTGTGAAAGAATCTATAACGAGGCGTTTAGCTTTAACCATATCCACAGCCTCAATGATCTCATTTATGATAACATGAGCAGCAGGTTCCTTGAGGACAAGCATATTTGAAAGCTTCTCTTTGGCGGCTAGGAAGTCTAGGAAGTTGAACTTCCCCTCTCTTTCAAGCTTTTCAAAGTCGAATCCGTATATTTTCATGGTCTTAAAGAACACTTCCTTACTCTCAGCAGAGCTGAAGTATACGCCGCTTTCGTTATACTCGACTGCACCATGATAGAGGAACTTGGCGGATAAAATAGTCTTACCTGTGCCAGGATTACCGGCGAGAATAATCAGACTACCTTTAGGAAAACCGCCTAGAATATAATCCAGTCCATCCACACCCGTAGAGATAAACTGTTCACCTAGTCTTTCAGTTTCCATTGGTTTGAATAATCGCTATGCCTTAAGTATATTATTTTTTAAACTAGGAAGGTAAACTTTTGAAACACAGAAAGTAAATTTTAACGAATTTAATGCGTTATGGATGACCTTTACCAACATATCCTTGGACAGCATCCTCACATACTTCGTAGTTCGAATTAAATACTGACGTTTCAAAAATACTTTGAACCTACTCTGATCGAATGGATTCGTTGGATTCTTACCGACATCTGTTCTTTCGCAGATATACCGAGATTATGGTATTTCACTTTAACCCAGAGGGTTAACAATTCTTCCGAGGAATAGAATGTTCCCAGTATCTCTCTGCTGTATTATGAATATGAATGGATGGTCTGCTCTAAACACGGTTTTAGGCATGATGGCTGTAAGTTCTACACCGACTGCTGTTGCCGCCGCTGCCTCCGTACCCTCTTCATTTACTTCTATATAGGCTTGATGGATGACGAAGCCTACGTATAACTCTCTACTGTCAGATATACCTGAGAGATCTGCTTCTCCCGGCGAGAAGATGGTCGGCATTCCCATGCGGCTTAGAGTATCCTTTAGGAAGTACTTTGTATCGACTTTAAACTTCGGTAGATAGATTTCATCCAGCTTTGTCTCCTGCATTTGGCTTTTCCACTCGTTGAGTTTTTCAACCGTCAGAGAGCTCTCTATAGATTCAAGACCATCCTTCGGTAGAAGTATCAGCATGGAAATTTCATCGCCCTTGTAGGGGAGTTCTAATATCTGAAGCTCTTCTAAATCGGCGTATTTAAACGTTGCATTTTCAGGCTTCATATGCATCATTGGAACCTTTACGACATGCGTAGGAGTGACTTTAAAGTCTTCTTCACGGGTTTCAGATTCATTAAACTCCCACTTCCACATACCCTTAAAGTAGATCACATTAGTAAGTACAAGTCTTGTCATAGTGTCTAAGTAGCCTGGGGGAATCAGGTCCTTAATCTTTCCATTGGTCTGCTCCTCTATAAAGCTATTAATAGTTTGTCTCGACTCCTCCGTCTTACCGACGAAGTCTAGGTTTGCCGCCTTTCCACCGTAGTACCGCTCAACTATACTTATGTAGCTTTCGAGGATAGGATAGTCTTGCTGAATCCATAAGGCATTTCCAGTTCTCAACTCATACGCATCTGTTTCCCTATTGATACTGTTGTAAATTGCCGCGAAATTCGACCTTAATACGTCAATATCTGGGAAGTGGAAAACAGACTTTACCTCGTCAGCCGTCTGTCCTCTTGCACCTTCATAGGTCATCGCTATGGCTGAGAAAATACTGTAGGGTGAGAAGAAGATATTTCCCTTCTCAGTCTTACTCAGTTCAGAGTATAGTTCGAATGCAAATCGGTTGTTTGCATCCACTACTAGTCGAACCCCCTCTTCTGTAGAGCCTGTATCATCAGCCTCAGGCGGTTTCTTCGGCTCGTAGGGGAAGAGGAACAACACTGCTTCTACGGCTACTATTGTAATAGTGATAAGCACCATTACAGCGGCTAAGATTCTCCTATCCATTGTGAATCTAATACACCGGTCTTTCATATAATTCTAAGTCTTTTAACACGATGAAAGTTCCGCTTAAAGTAGTGTCTAGTTTTTAGAACAGCGTAGTCTAATGGACAGAAAGGCTCCTTATAGACTACTGTGGAATAAAAGGTGGTTCATACATATTTCTACTCAATCTTTAGGGAAAAAGGGGTTAATATTTTTGACCTGCCTCTTCCATATTTAGAGTGGAGTATTTGTTAGAGGGTTAGACGTTAGCTGATAAACTTGCCAGTATGGGTTTTCATTTCTCCGCATATGCGATGGATGGAAATTCCGCGAAAATATGCTTAAACTTTCCTAGGTATTCTTATTTCAAGCACATTCCTATAGCATGTTATCGTGGCCCTATTGGGTTCAACTGATACGGGTAGGTCTATCCTGATATGGTACTTCTTAAACGTACCGCTTCTATGCGTAATCTTAAGCGTTTGAAAGTCTAAAGTGCGTTGTAAGCGTGCTTCAATCTCCATGGTGTTTTCATCTAGGAATTTCACATTAACTCCTTCTCTATCTGCACATGGTATGTCTACAGTTACTATAACTTCTCTAGGTTCGATGAATACGTTGGCTAAAGGCTCTATGGTTTCAGATGAAGGATGCCATAATCTTCTTTCCTCAAATTCTTCTCTTATGTATCTTTCAATAGCTTCTTCCATTCTCTCCATGTAGTCTTCAACTATGTCGAATAAGCTTCTTCTACGTCTGTCCACTTACACCATCCCCCTAAACGTGGAGAGGTGGGACATCATACTCTTGATTCTTCCTCATTCTCGCGAGTTCACCCTCCGTCCTCCTCATAAGATCCCTAGCTGCTAATCTTATTTCTTCACCTTTCTCTCTAAGCTCAGTGACGTCTATTTCAAGCCCCATAAGCTTACCAAGTGCTTCTAACACGGAGGCGGCTGCCTCTGGATCTGGGTAGTTGAAGAAGCTTTGGGCTAAAAGCCCTATGGCTACCAGTCCATGGAGAGGTGCCCACCTCATAATTAGAGCATATGGTCCGACTAAGTATCCTCTATCTAGTATCTCCATGCCTTTAGACTTAAGTTCTTCAACCGTCTCTCTATTGGATGCTGTTACGTATACTAGGGGTTTTTCAAGTTTGTATCTCTCCTCTACGGCTATTCCTCCCATAGTCACTATGAGCTTGGCTTTCTTCTTAGAAGCCCACTCCACTATGGCTTTGGAAACCTTAAACACGGCTGTAGCTGGTACTGCTGTCTCCGATACTATAGCCACTATTTTTCCAGACTTGAGTATTCTAACGGGGGGCTTTGGTATACCATTGTAGAGTACGACTATGGGTGGAAGTAGGTCTGATTCTAAAAACCCCACCTCCTCCATATGCATTTTAGATGCTAGGTGGAAGGTAGCTATTGAGCCGACTAAGCCGACATCTGGTAGACCAGTGACTATAATGGGTTCTTCACCGATTTCTCTTAATTCTACAATGGATACATCTCTATTGGACAAATTGTCACCACTGATTATAACTCCTCCTCCAATATATTAGCTTATATCTGCTTTGAAAACTGGCAATATTTCGCTTACAGTTAAAAATTATACGGTTGTAATCCATCGTGATCGCTAAAGTGTAATAGTAGTCTTTAAACCGCTTCCAGTGAGGATTACTACAATTCCATTATCTCCTAGAGGTTTTATACTTGAAGCATGCTTCTTATAGGCTGCGTATGCAACGGCAGAACTCGGCTCCACGAGAAAACCCTTCCCAGCAAGCTCTAGAAATGCTTTGAAAACCTCTTTTTCATCAACTATAACGACGTCTCCATCCGTTTTCCTCAACTCTTCAACCATGATGTTGAGTAGTGGAGGGTTTACATTAACTAAAGCATCGGCTATAGATGCTATTTTTTCTGGGGGTTTGTATGGCATATTCTTAAACGCATGGTAGAGGGGTGAAACTTGCCTCGTTTGACAAGCCACTATCCTCGGTATTTCATCTATAACGCCCGATTCCACTAGGTGTTTAAAACCGCTTATAACGCCTAGAAGCAGAGTTCCAGCTGAAACAGGTAGGTAGATAAGCCCCGGTGTACGCCAATTAAACTGCTCCACCAATTCGTAGGCGAGGGTTCGTATACCATCTCTAAACAGCGGGTGTAAAACGTGTCCAACGTATATCTTCCCTCTTTCACTCCTCTGCGCTTCTTCAGTGGCTTTATCCCTAGTCCCCGGAACCTCGACCACTTCTGCGCCGTAGAATTTTATCTGGTTTAGCTTTGGACCGGAGATGTTCTCTGGAACGTAGATTTTCGCTTTTAGCCCTGCACGGGCGGCGTAGGCGGCTATGGATGCGCCAGCATTTCCAGAAGAATCTTCAGATATATAACCCCCAGTTTCTTTAACCTCCCGATGTATCGTGGAGATTAATACGGTGGAGCCTCTATCCTTAAAAGACCCCGTTGGATTTAGATTCTCAAGTTTAAAGTAGACATTTCCTGCGAATTTGACTAGAGGCGTCCATCCCTCTCCAAGTGTGACAATATCATCCTCCTCTACGTAGGGGAAGAACCTCATGTAACGCCATAAACCATAGTATTCAGCGTTGACCTCCTCAACTTTAAAATCAGATAGTGGTTTAATTGAAAGCGGTTGACCACAGTTTAAACACTTAAATTCGATGAGGCTTTTAGGTTTATAGTTACACTTTGAACACTTCACTTCATAAGACATACTTAACTTGATAACTTGGAAAAGTGCGATTTAAACTATTATTAAAGGAGTTAAGCGGTTAAGAATTGAACTTTGAAAGAGGGTGAAAGTTTAATTTTGTAGTTGTTCGATTTTTATACCGTCCTTTTCAAGCTCTTCGATGATTTTCTTGAAGTATTTCTCACTCATTCCAAGTCTTTCTGGTGGAACTACACCCTTCTCCTCGATCTCCTTCCTCAGTAAGAGCTGAACCACTGCTGATGCTGTATATGCAGTAGTTCTACCCATCGCCGTCACCCCCTTCTTTTCATCGTAGTAGTCTAGGAGAATGTAGGAATAATGGGTTTCCCGACCATTCTTAACACCGTCTACATAGACTTTCATAGCCACTAGATCTTTAACCTCAGGTAGGCTTAGCTTCTGTTCGAAAACCCTAATTGTAAGTGTACGTGGAGGTATACCATCTATCGGTTTCTCGTCGAAAAACCCCAGGTCCCTCAGCAATCTTATTTTTTCGGCATGACCTGGATACCTTAACGTCTTCTCCCACATATTCTCTACGCCTTTTATACTTTGGTGTAGAGTCCTCACTCCATCGGTGTAAAATGCTTCAAGCTTTCCAATGCCTGGGAATTCCACCTCTTCCAATCCATCCAATGCTTCAACTTCAATAGTTTCACCGCTTCTAACTATCTTCGATCTTCTCGTATATTCCTCTATCAAATCCTCCACACACCAAGTTACTTTATAATCTAAAGGGGGGATACGTTTTTGAGGAATACCTCCGACTAGAATAGTCACGTTCTTAGCTTTGTCAAGCATGCTGACTGCTCTTCCCACGAGGATATTGCTTAAGCCTGGAGCAACCCCACAGTCGGGTATAATCGTCACCCCCGCTTTCAACGCCTTACCGTTTAAAGTCATAGGGTCTTCAGGCATATAAGAGAGGTCGACCATGTCAACGCCAGCCTCTATAGCTGCTTCAACGGTCTTATATCCGAGCTTTCCCGGGGCTAGACCCACTAGGATGTCGAAGTTTTCAGCCGTTTTAACAAGCCTATCGTAATCGCGAATGTTTAATTGAAGGGGTTTAACGTTCTCTCTACCAATAGAGGAAGCTACCTTCTCTACGGCCTCTCTACTCTCATCTGAAATGACTATTTCAGCGTAGGGAGCCTTCTCCGATAAATGCCTCGCTAAAACTGAGCCTATATAACCGCAGCCTATAGTGAGGATTCTCATACCTTCTAATTCTCGTTGATCGTTTCTCATAAAATTTAACCTGCAGTGTGGTATTTGACGATCTAACGGAGAGCTGGATGTCTACAAAAATTTATAGGGTCTCTAGAGAAATGTAATGGCGGACTATCAACTACTCGAGGAGAGGTTTTATGGATCCGGAGAAACTCCGCGAATTTTTAATGGGAGGAGCTGTAATATGCGTTCAACTAACTCCATTTAAAGAAGATGAAAGCGTGGATTACGAGGGTTTAAAGGAGAATACGAGTTTTTTAGTCGAGGAGTGTAAAGGTGAACCTCTAGTTTTAACCCCTGTGGGAAGTACTGGGGAGAAGTACGCTGTTACAGATGAGGAGTGGAGGAGGATCGTTAAAACAGTTGTAGATGCTGCTAACGGTAGGGTTCCAGTTGTACCAGGTGCTTCACACTCTGGCACTAGAGTTGCGATAGAGCGTGCTAAGTATGCTCAAGATGTTGGCGCGGATGGTGTTATGGTAGTCCTACCGTATTATCACGTTCCAGAGGAGGAGGGGCTATATCTACACTATAAGGAGATTGCAGACTCGATAGAAATAGGCGTCATACCTTACAATAACCCGGATGTTTCAAAGATATACATGATGCCGCATGTCCTTAAGAAGCTGGTGGATAATACTACCAATATCGTTGCGGTAAAGGAGAATACACCATACATACAAACGCTCTACGAGCATATAAAAACTGTAGGAGATAGAGTACCGATTATGCAGGGTAGAGGTGAATGGTGGTTTGCTGCAACAGTCTTCCTAGGCGTAAGAGGGTACATTTCTGGCTATGCAAATTTCATGCCTGAAATATCCTTTGAACTGCTTAAAGCTGGATTGAATGGAGATTACCGGAGGATGAAGGAGGTGGTGAAGAGGCTTGATCCGTATGAGGAGTTTGTAGCGAAAATCTGTAGGAAGTATGGCCCATCGACGACAATACTGCCCTATCCCTATGTAAACTCTTACATGATCTACGCCGTGATGAAGGCAACCATGGATATACTTGGGCTTAAAGGTGGACGGATGAGGCTACCTCTACTGGATTTAAAGAAGGAGGATAGGAAGGAGTTGGAGAGAATAGTATTTGAAGTGTTGAAATTGGAGAAAGTACGTTGATATGCGTCGCATATTAGCCTGGTAATCCCGCACTCCTCCAAACTTTCTTCAGGTAGTCGCCAGTCAGTCTCACGGCGTCTTCAGGTGGCATTCTATTGACTCTATCACTGAAGGGTTCGGGTGTTACAGGCCCATCGTAGCCTATGCTTTTTAAAGCCCTGAGGAAACCTACTAGGTCGATTACACCAGTCTCTCCCGGTAGACACCGTACATTGTCGATAAGCTTATCTATTGGCACGTCTGCCGGGGCATCGTTTATATGCACGTAGACAACGTCTCTACCTTTAAGCTTTAATATGTCTTCCAACGTTCCCCTCGATGCATACCAATGCCAGCTATCTAAGAGTACACCTACGTTTTCCAGCTCTAAGGCTCGACATAGCTCCAATATTCCACTCAAATCGTATATGAAGCTGTACTTCCGGTTTACTCTAAGCGTCTCCGTACCCACGAACTCCAATCCGAGCCTACAATCGGCTTTAGATAAAACCTCAGCTATGGGTTTAAGTCTGGAGACGTGCCAATTAAAATTCTCTTCAAAAGGCTTATCATCTGAGAATGGCAGGATCCATGTAAAAACCCTTGTGCACTCTATTTCAGATGCTATGGAGGCTAGACGGTTTAACCTTGTTAAGCCCTTCTCGTATGTATCTACGTCTCTACGCCATTCAAACGGTAGACCCCAGCCTCCAGGCTTTACTCCTCCATCTCTGAAAAGCCTCCTCACGTAATCTATAGATTTTTCCTCTGTAAGCTTTAAAACCTCATTTATATCTATTTCAAGCCCCTGGAAACTACCCAGCTTCGCAAGCTTGATGTTTTCATTTAGTGTTTTATGGATGCCTATAGCGTATGGACTTAAATTTCTAAACATATCCTCTAGTATGTCCATAGTTCTTTAAAGCTTTTCACCTGCTTAACCAAGGCTGGGGATTGTAGGGTTGTTAAGCTTAAATATCATTTCCTCCTCTGAGGATGTAGGTGGTCTATTGGTAAACGTCGGCATTATAGGTTGTGGAGGGATAATGAGGGGGTGTCACATACCAATACTGGCTAAAATGTCGAATGTAAAATTGGTTGCCTTCTGCGACGTTGAAATCGGTAGAGCCAGAGAGTTGGCTCAAACGTATAAAGCGAATGCTTACGCCGACTACCGGGATATGCTTCTAAGGGAGAGGCTTGACGCGGTGTTTATAGCTGTTCCACCCTATGCGCATGGATTTGAAGTGGAGGTTGTTGAAAAAGGGATACATATTTTCGTTGAAAAGCCGGTTGCATTAGATTTGGATACGGCTAAACAGGTGGAGAAAGCTATTCAGAGGTCTGGGGTTGTAAATAGCGTGGGGTATATGTGGCGTTACCTGGATACTACGGATAAGGCTTTAGAAGTTTTAAGAGACTCCGGTCCAATAGTCCTCGTTGAGGGTCACTATATAGACCCATTTTGGCTTCCACCTGGGCATTGGTGGCTTAGTAAGAGTAAAGGCGGAGGACAGGTTATTGAACAGGCAACTCACGTTTTCGACTTGGCTAGGTTTCTAGTTGGCGATGTTGAAAGAGTATACGCTGAATTCGACTACAGTTTGATAGGTAAGTATGCAGTGGGCTCCGATGTTGAAGACTGCTCTATAACGGTTTTAAAATTTAAAAGTGGAGCCATAGGTGTTATAACTGCTACATGTATCAGTAGAAACACCTACAACTTCACAGACTTGAAAATCCTAGCTGAGAAAACGGTTATAGAACATGGAGGGCACAGAGGCTTCTTAAGAGTATACAGGCACAATAGGATTGAAGAGATTAGACCGTCTGTAGACCCGTATGCTCTAGAGGATGAGATATTCATAGATGCCGTTGAGAAGGGTGATACATCTAAGATAAGGTCAAACTACAGCGACGCTGTAAAGACGTTAGAGGTTACATTAGCCGCTAATGAATCCAGTAGTACCAGTAAATCGGTAAAACTCAGCCAGTAGGTGTATATTATATGGCTTTAGGTGTTGGAGTCGTCGGTTGTGGCGGTCAAGGCTTAGCGCATATTGAACGCTTTCTAAGAGATGGACGCGTTAAACTACAGGCGGTCTGTGATGTAGATGAAGCTAAAGCCAAGGAGGTGGCTAAACGGTTTAACGTCGAATATTACACCAGCTATGAGGAGTTCTTGGAGAATCCGAATTTAGACATCGTTAGTATTGCTACGCCTAACTACATGCATGCTTCTCAAACGGTGGCTGCTTTAAACGCCGGTAAACACACCCTGTGTGAGAAGCCCATGGCTTTAACGGTTGAAGACTGCGATGAGATGATTAAAGCCTCTGAAAAATCCGGTAGACTTCTAGCAGTAGGTTTCCAGTTAAGGTTTAAAGACGCTTTCCAAAAGGTTCGAAGTTTACTGCATGAGCTTGAAGAACCTTTAAACGCTTACGTGTTGAGGCTTTCACCCAACCCCTATGATTTAAACCTTGAGTGGAGGAGGAAGAAGTCCCTCATGGGAGGACTAATACTCAGCATGAATTGTCATGAAATAGATATGATGAGGTGGCTCCTAGGCGAAATAGACTATGTTAAAGCGGATTTAAAAACCATGCTCTATGGAGATATCATCGACTACGAGGATAACGCATGGCTGACTTTGGGCTTTAAAAGGGGACTAACAGCCGTGCTCGGGTCAAGCATGACTGCTCACACATCGGTATACGAGTACATGTTTATCTGTAGAGGTGGAACCGTTATTCTCCACCCGTGGGAGAATAAGATATCGGTTTTCCAAGAGCATGCCAATAGGACGGTAATAGCCGAGAGTGATGACCCTCTGCAGAAAGAGATATCTTGCTTCATAGACTCCGTAGAAGATGGGAAGCTTAAACCGCCTCTAGCCTCAGGAATAGATGGTAGAGCTGCTACAGCGGTCATAGAGGCTGCGAGAAGGTCTTCTGAAAAAGGTGGGTTAGCTGTAAAACCTAGGGGAGGTTTTTAAACAATCCCATGGCTGTGGGTTACAATAGATTGGAGGTTTGGAGCGGCTTCGACCTAGCTTCCTCTCTTAAAGCCAGTTTTTCACTCCCCCTTTTTGAAAACCCAAAGTCTGACACCTTCGTTAAAATATATGGTTATTCTGCTGGTTCGATTTTCAAAATCGAGAAAGATGCCACGTATTACTATGGTTGTAGTCTTAATGATGCACTACTTTTAAGCGGGGCTTGGTTCAACCCCCTTGAAAACGTGAAAAAGCTCAGCCGTAGGAGGGCAGCATACGTTTACGAGTTTTTAGAGGTCTTTCCAGGTTTAAGCATAGCCGTCGATCCTTGGGATTTAAAAGCCATGTTCTACTCCATCTTCCTATCGAGGAATACGAGTTATCACATTAATACCGTCCGCTGGCTACGTTGTATGGCTGTTGAAGCGGGGGATGAGGGGAAGCTAGCCTCTTTAGACCCGAGGGTTTTCGGGAGAAGCTATCAACTCGTTCAATTGGCTGAAATCAAACCTGAGTTGGATAAAACGTTGGACTCTATAGCTCTTGAGCTTAAATTTTTTGAATATGAAGATGTTTTTTCACGTGTGAAAACTAGGCTTTTACAGCTTCCATACGTCGGCTCTAAGTCCGTACACGCCTTTGGACTCTTCTGCCTAGGCTTAACGCGCCTTGCGCCAGTGGATAGGCATTTAATGGAGATTGCTAAATCGATAGGGGTGGCGGATAATCGCTTTAAAATACCTAGGAAGGAGCTCTGTATGAAGTATGACTGCCTTAAGGGTTCTGATGGCTGTCCAAGGTTTGAAGTATGTTTAACAGCTAAATTGATGCGTGAATTTGGAGCTATGGCTGGTTGGATTCAGACGGCAGCATACTTATACGGTGCTCAATACTTAAGTAGAGGATTAGACCCAGCTGGTATTCTCAGGAGATGATTATATTGACTGTAGTATCACGCTACGACCCACTAAAGTTGACAGATAAAGTAAGAGGGGTCGTTACTAGAATCGGGTTGAATAGTGTAGAGGAGAGGCGCTACTATAGGTTTAGAGGCGGACGTTGGTATGGTGGTATAGCTACTGGAGACGTTGTAGGGTGTAATTTGAGGTGTGGGTTTTGCTGGAGTTGGAGGGAGGCTAGTCATAGAATGGTGGAGGGGTCTTTCTACAAGCCGGAGGAAGTCTTCAGGAGGCTTGTAAGCATAGCTGATGCACGGGGGTATAGAGCCGTCAGGTTGAGTGGGGGAGAGCCTACGATTTCAAGGGGTCACATTTTAAGGCTATTGGAGCTGTTTGAGGGTACCAACTACACATTCATACTTGAAACAAACGGCATTCTAATAGGGGCGGATAAAACCTATGCGGAAGAACTTGCAGAGTACAAAAATCTATCCGTCAGAGTTTCCATTAAAGGTACGAATGAGGAGGAATTCCACATGTTGACGTTGGCAGAGCCGAGCTTCTTCCAATACCAGTTGAAAGCTTTAAGAAATCTTATAGACGTCGGATTGGAACCGGGTAGACGCGTCTACCCAGCGGTTATGCTAAGCTTCAGTAGCGCTGAAAACTATGAAAGTTTGAAAACCCTTTTAGCAGAAATACATCCCCAGCTTCCAAAAGAAATAGATGAAGAGTATGTAATACTCTATCCACACGTTATTAAAATCCTAGAGGTCAGAGGGCTGAAGCCGAAGATCGCCTACAAGCCTGAGGGCATCCCGGCATTTATGATATGAATCAATGTAACTGTGTATTTTTGGGCGAATTTTAATTGAAAGGTTAAACGCTTGTGGTGGGGTTTTCATAAAAGTATGGCTTGTATTGAGCATAGAGTTAGTACGCTATTTTTGCATTTCCCGTATAGACTGCGTCTGTTCAGACGTTGAACTGTAGGATTTATGTAAGGTTATGGAGGATATAAAGGCCAGTATCACCGTCATAAGGACGATTGTAGAGTATAAGTCTGGCGTTATAACTCCGGATGTAAGACCTATGGACGCTATAATTATGCTTATTTCGCCCCTGGGAATCATACTTATCCCCACGTCAAGAGCCTTACGGCTTCCCCTCGATAGGAGGAAAACTGGTAGAGTGCAGCCTACGAGTTTTCCGACTACTGCTACAAGGGTAAATGCAATAAGTAAACCCGTAGACATTGGACTAAAGCTGGTGAGGTTTGCAGCGGCACCCATTACTCCAAAGAACATGGGTGAGAAAATTAGGGCAATCGTTGATATGAATTCTCTTACACGTTTAATGGATTTTGTCCTAGCTATAGCCATTCCAGCTATTAAAGCACCTACAAAAGATGAAAGCCCTATGGCTTGGCTTAAGGCGGCTAAAAAGAAGCAGGACGCTACACTTAGGGATTCAATGCTTCCTGAAACCTTCCACTCAGATTGATCGATGACGTAAGGAATGACGTAAACGCCTACGGCAAGCATTACCATAAGCAGTAGGATCACTTTAAAAATCGTTTCCACTATGTTGGAGATGGAAGGGAATGTTGAATTTAAGGCAACGGAGCGTGCTAATGCTATAAGAATAACGCCGAAGATACTGTCGACCATTGTAGCGTTTATGACGATTTGCGACTCCCTCCTAGATGTAAGATGAAGGTCTTCTAGAATGCGTATGGTAACGGCGGCACCAGTTATAGAAATCGATGCCGCTAAAATTATGGCCGATTGAAAAGATAGCCCGAAAAAGATGCTGAGCGAATAAACTAGGATAAAGGTTGAAACAACTCCTATGCAACTGGTTAAAATGGAGGCCCATAAAACCTCTCTTAACTCAGCAAACGAGGTTTCAAGCCCGGCGAGAAATAACAGGACGATTCCACCCATCTCTGCAAATGCAAAGACTATTTCATTAAACTCCACAAGGGGGACTCCGTAGATTGTGATAGCGGTCCCTAAGGCATAAGGACCGAATACAATGCCAGCAAGTAGCTCTCCTAAAACAGGAATCTTAAGCGGAGTAAATACTTCCGCGGCGAGTTTTGCTATGACGATTAATACACATAAGCTCAATATGGCTCTTAAAGCTGGGTCTAAAACTGCAACCATAAAAATACTCAGACTTAGAAATGAATTTAGACCAACTTTAATATTTTTCGGTTTTTAACCTTTCTGTAAAAAAGTTGAAGCAGATGTGTAGTAGAATGGCTACGCAACAATCGCTATATTTTAAAATGACGCCACAGTCTGATGGTTGTCATATGTAAATTCTAAGATGGCGCCGGGGGTGGGATTTGAACCCACGAGCCCCGTATGGAGCACAGGCTTAGCAGGCCTGCACCCTACCAGACTAGGTGACCCCGGCTCGGGTATACTTAACTCATTTTATCACGTGACTCCTTCCATGCATTATTTCTAATGCAGTAGACGAATTTAAAGTTTTGTGGTGTAAATGAGGCAGGGATAGATTCCTTACTCGCTCAGGGAAAAATATTAGAGCAGTTTACTTAAGCTTTCGATAACTCTCTCTTTTCTTCCGTAAGCCCCCTCATTAATAAGCATGAGGAGCTTATTCGTCACATCTCGATAAGGTTCGATGACTTTACTTATGGCATAATCTATAAACTCGTGCTTCAGGGTCTCTAAAGCCTTTTCAAAATCTTCTTCATAGATGTAAATGGTCTCTCCTTTAACCTCACCAGATAATTTTGAGTCGCCGTTTGGAATCCAGACTACTTTTAATTCATAGTCCATTTTAAGCGAGCGCTTTAGCCTCTCAAGCCTTCTTCCTGTGGCTTATTTCAGCGCGGCTTTCATTTGGCATCACTCAGCCCAATCAGATTCGGTAGCTTTTGCAACCCGTTTATCTCAAGAACGGTTATTCCCTTTCCATATAGCTTGACGCATTTTTCAACCGACTTCTTCACAGAGCTGCTTCCACAAACTATTGTGGACTTTTTAAACTTAGCCTCTATGAGCTTTTTAACGTTAACCTCTACGTCACTCTCCCCGGTTTCAACCTCTATCGCTATCCTCTTATCTACAACTATGTCGATGAACTTGCCATCGCCTATTGGAGATTCCAACTCAACTTCAAATCCTAAGCGTTCAAATTCCTCAGCTATGAGCTTAGTGCTTGGAGGGACGGCTTTAGAATACTGATGGCTGCCGTAAGGGTTATGTGGCTCTACAATCCAGTATTCCTATTCTCATCTCTACTGGCACTACTGATCGCACCTGGAGCTATAATCCTCTTGGAGCAGTTTACGTTGAGATACCTGTACGGTGCTGAAGCCTGGTCTTTGGGATGGTCTTGGCTTGGATTAGTCTTATTCGTAGCCGGTCTCCAGGGGCTAACCATAGCAACAATATCTCTAATACTCAAGAGGATGGAGAGGAGGATAATCCGCATAATTGAGGGAAGAATGTGAGGAATTCCAAAGTCTTAGGCTTAGTTGAATACTTCACTCTGAAGCCTAAGCCTTTAGCCTCTGGCTTCAATTTTTTTGGGGCTCGTAGTCGAATTTATCTTAGAGTTACACGCCAATGGATGGACTGTTGAAGAAAGGGTTTAGATAAGTTTAAGAATTGCGTGGGATTAGTATATATTTGATGGAGAGGGTTCGCGGTCGTATAGGCCATATATACCCTATTAGAAGGAGGATAGGTCATATATATCCATTGAAGAAGTGGTTAGAACGTGGCCGTTAGAGTGAGACTCAGAGTTACCAGTAGGTATGGCGGGGAGGTTCCTACACCCGCTCTAGTCAACTCTGGTTTCGAGGCTGAGACGCCACAGTTGCTACTGCCCAGGGGCCTCGCATCGATACTCAACCTATGGCCCCCACCACCTGAAGCACAGCTCATAGAGGTTGGGACTGCTGGAGGCCCTGTAAGAAACTATATAGTACCTAGAGCTCTACAGGTATGGGTTGAAACAGAGGATAGAAGAGTTGGACCCATAGAATGCGATGCTATGATCTCACTACTAGAGTACGAGGTTCTGATAAGCGATATGCTTGGTGGAGAACTAGGAATAGTCATACTAGATTTGAGAGGTAAATGGAGGTTCGCAGACGAGGATAAGGTTAGATCAACAGAGCCACCACGATACTGGTTCTAAACCTCCGACAGAGATGTACAGCCAAGCTCCAAAACCGATATAGATGATAGAACGGTATGAAACCTCTATAATCACCCTCAGATACGATACTGAGCATAATGAGACGATGCTTTACGATATCGACACACTTAACCGAAGCCGAGAGTAGGGTGTACACGACGCCGATACTCCACGGGGAACTGGGCAAGCTTCATCCCAGATATAACTACTGGTAAACTGGAGAAGGTTGAAGAGCTTCTCTTCTAGAGCAGTCTCCTCCAGTTCAAGCATCGCATATCTACAGAGGGCATTTATCCTTGAAGAACAGCCTGGGCTTCATGAAGCTTTAATCATACAAGCCTCCATGGCATTATACGCGCTGATCCAGATTATCCTCAGGAGGAGGAGAAGGTTGTTGAAACTAAAACTTAATAAAATGAGTTTATAAATTGCTGTGTGGATCGAGGGTTGAATCTTGAAAGAGTTAATAAGGCATATGTTGAGAAGCTCATATTTGACATTAGGAAATCTATCGAGTCCATCACCGGTTATGCTGTTAAGCAGTATAAGGCTATGAGTGAATCCGAGAGGTATGCTGTGAGATACCATTTGATCGTTATGATCGAAGCTTTGATGGCTCTATCGTTGCATATCGCTAGGAGGGTTTTTAACGAGGAGCCGGAAACCCCATCTCATGCCTTTAGAGTTCTCAGGGATAGATGCTTAGTCTCAACCGAGGAATGCGATGAATTACTTAAGCTTTTAGGGTTAAGGAATCTACTGGTGCATAGATATTGGGTTGTGGATGATGAGAGGATATATAGGGATGTGAAGAAGGATTTTAAAAGTGTATTCAGCCTGATCGAGAAGATCGAAGGGTTGCTAGGTGATGATTGAGCATTACAAGTATTATAGGCTTAGTTTAGAGGAGAGGGAGCTTATAATCGAGAGGATTAGAGCCATTCTTAAGGAGGAGGGTGTACCCTTAGCCATTCTATTCGGGAGCTTCATCGAGCTAGATGCTTTTAGAGATGTAGATGTAGCTGTATACCTAAGGAGAGTGGATCCTGATCATCTGCTTAGGCTGGCTAATAGGGTGGAGGGGGAGCTAGGATTACCCGTTGACGTTATACCCCTCAACACCGTATCCTCAAAGTTTAGGCATCATATTCTCACAAAGGGCCGTGTTATCCTTGAAGAACAGCCTGGGCTTCATGAAGCTTTAATCATACAAGCCCTAGATGAGATTACGCTATTAGAAAGTGGAGGAAAACGGAAGGTTTAAGATGAAGGCTCAACCTGAAAGGATGGTAACAACCGTTGCGGTAATGTACGTTGAACTAGCCTGCTAGGTTAGCAGCTTTCAGAATCAATGTATGTTGGGTACGCTATGATCCGGCGGTATTATCGCTTATCTGTAGGTTTTTTGGGAAGATTGGTGCCTACAAGCATAGGGTGGAAGCATATTTCAGCGTGATTAGGGAGTTCATCGGGTGCTGTTCAGGCATCTTCGCCAGGCATTTGAGCGAAGGCAATTTTATTGTGGCTTTAGACATAGACCGTAAACCGTTAGAAACTATTAATGAGGGTGTTGCCGTGGTGAATGCCGATGCGCATAATATGCCCTCAAGCCGGAAAGCTTCGATATCGTCCCCTCCCCCTCGTTAATGGAGCATTTGAAGAATCCTGTAGCTCATGTACAATATGAACCCCGTCGGAAATGGCTTAAGCGGGGAGCGTATAGCTCAGCTTTGGATGCCCCTAGCTGAAGCAAAGTAGTAGGTATATACATCGATATGCTCTGCGCGGAGAAGTGATGGGAAAGCTTTGGTGACAGGTGAAGCGGGATTCATAGGCAGCCATTTAGTTGACAGGCTTATCTCGGATGGATGGACTGTTACTATATTGGATAATTTTAGTAGCGGTAGAGTTGAGAATGTCAAGTATCACGAGGACAATCTTAATGTTAAAATATTTAATGCGGATTTGAAGAAGCATTGGCGGAGGAGTATGCACAGCGGTTTTGATGTTTACAACGTTGATAGCGGAGACTAGTTGACGGTGAATGGGGTTGAAAAAAACGTAAAGTACGTTTACAAGCCTGTTCTACACGGCGTAGGCTGGCTTGGAGACGTTAAGCAGATAGCCTTAAGCATTGATAGGCTTAAGGATTTGGGTTGGAAGCCAAGGCTGAAGAGTAAGGAAGCCGTCGCTAAAGCAGCAATAGGCATTCTAAATGAGCTACAAGGTTAAAGGTTTATAAATGGTTGAAGCCTCCTTTATAAGGATGGCTGAATGGAGGGGGGATGTTGGGTATAACCTACGTTGAAGGTAGGGTTAGGGGTCCTACTGGTGAAGCCGATGTTAGATTCTTAGTCGATAGCGGTGCAGTATATTCACTTCTCCCTGAGGAAGTTTGGAAGAGGATAGGGCTCACCCCCATGCGTGAGCATGAGTTTATCCTCGCTGATGGAAGCACGGTTAAGCGGAAGGTTTCAGAATGCTACATATCCCTCCCACAGGGCGAGTGTCATACGCCCGTCATCCTCGGTGAAGCCGACGACCAAGCTCTCCTCGGCGTTGTGACTTTAGAGATATTAGGCTTAGTATTCAACCCCTTCAAGCGTACACTACAGCCCATGCGGATGCTACTCATTTGAGTTTAAATACAGGTAAATTCATCGTTTTATGTTGAAGCATTATGTTTGTAACACTTGAACTACCAATAAAGCTACTGAATAAGCTTAAGGGTCTTTCAGAGTCTAGGGGCGCCCCCTTGGAAGAGGTTATACTGGAGGCCGTTTACGAGTATGTCGGGCTGTCTGACCCCGAGGCGAAGGCTGAATTACACCTTAAGCTTTGTGAGAAGTACTTACGTGACGCCGGTAACCTGTTAACTGGAAAGGATTACGTGCAAGCTGGTGAGAAATTCTGGGGTGCTGCAGCTCAAATTGTTAAGGCTGTGGCGGCTAAAAGGGCTGTGACGCTTGATACCCATGCAAAGCTCTGGGATTTCATAGCCAAGCTTAGGGTTGAATTAGAAGATCCGGAGATTGGTAGGCTTTGGGCTTCTGCAAACTCACTACATAAAAACTTCTATGAAGCTCAAGTGAGCCCTGAACTAGTTGAAGACTACGCTCAGGATGTAAAGAAGCTTGTAGAAAAGCTCAAAAAGCTCATCTGAAACGGAAGAACTATGTGGAAAAGAGCAGTTGAAGATGGAGAAGGCTCATAAGCTAATAGAGGATGTTAAATCGCTGATAGGTTGATGAATAGAAGGCTACAATTGCAGATAGTATGTAGAATGAGGCTTGTTCATATCAATCCTCGGATTCAATTATCCCTACTATACTTCCATACTTGAGAAATGTTAGAGCTTACAGCCCTGATATTGGCTGGAGCACATTTCAGCGTCCCGCTCGCTTACTATGCTTACATGAAAAGATACCTAGGCAGACCATGGAATTTGAAGATAGATGAGAACTACAGACCATACATAACAGTAATCCTCCCAACGTATGATGAAGCTAAGATAATCAGAGATAGACTCGATAACCTCTACAAGCAGGATTATCCGAAGAAGTCCTTCGAAGTGGTCATTGTAGATTCTAGCGATGATGATACATCAAATCTCATTGAGGAGTGGGCTAAGCAGCATAACGACCTAACGTTAAAGCTTATTAGGGAGAATACTCGTAAGGGTAAAGCTTACGCGTTAAACCACGCGTTAAACTATGCCAGCGGCGAAGTAATCGTAATAGCCGATGCCGATGCTCTCTGGCCTAGCCACGCTCTAACTAGAGCGGTTAGATGGCTTTCCGACCCTTCGATAGGAGCTGTTTCATGTTTGAAGAAACCTTTGGGGTCTGGTGCGGCTGGGGTCGAGGAAGGCTATAGACAGTACTATAATGTTTTAAGAGTTGCTGAGAGTAAAGTATACGCAACACCCATATTCCACGGGGAGTTAGCAGCCTTCAAAGCGAATCTATTAAAGGGACTAGATGGATTCCCAACAGATATAGGAGCGGATGACAGCCATACAGCTACAAAAATATCTCTTAAAGGCTTTAGAGCGATAATCCCGGATGACCTATGGGTTGAGAAGAGGGTTCCAGAGGAAAAATACTTCTCATGGAGGATACGTAGAGCCCAACACCCTCTATGATATATAG